>Ga0208245_1001675_pt1 | contig 12700 bp, 15 predicted proteins | sample RifOxyC1_FD_184035 | JGI IMG/M metagenome (GOLD analysis project Ga0208245, IMG submission 184035) | Soil microbial communities from Rifle, Colorado - Rifle Oxygen_injection C1 (SPAdes) | ecosystem: Environmental > Terrestrial > Deep subsurface > Rock core/Sediment | place: Rifle, Colorado... | reverse complement strand
AAAATACTTTTCTATAGTTTTTGTTTGCATGTCTTGCATTATATCAAAATTTAAGCTAGTATCAAAGCATGGAATTTGCAGTAATACAAACAGGCGGAAAGCAATACAAAGTCTCCAAAGGGAGCCTCGTTTCTATTGAGAAAATGATAGGGGAATACAAGAAAGGGGACAAGCTGTCTTTTGATAAGGTTCTTCTCGTTGATGACGGAAAAGACACAACTATCGGTACCCCATATATTGCAGGCGCAAAAGTAGACGCAGAAATCGTAGAAATCGGCCGTGCTCGAAAAATCCTCGTTGTAAAATATAAACAAAAGTCTCGTTATCTTCGAAGGAACGGTCATCGTCAGCCATTTTTCAAAGTAAAAATCACTAACATAAAATAATTATTTGTTTTTTTTAATAATTAATTTTAAAAAACCATGAAAGAAGGAATTGGATCTAGTAAGGAAAATTTAGGAGAAGTAGAACTTATAGTTGAATATGGTGAAACACTAGAACTAAAAATTAGTGAGTTTATTAGAAAAATGATTAATACTCAGCTTGAGAAAGGCGGGGTAGTTAATGGAAGAATAATTAAAAGAATAAATCTTCGTGGAGGAGTTGAAACTTTTCTTTTAACTTGTGGCCCCCATGATAATTTTGAAACTATATATAATAGTTATCGTGCAAATACATCTTTGGATTAAAAAATGTATTTTTGTAGAAAATATGTTTCATTTTAATCTAGCTATTGCAAGATTTAAGTATTAAGGTCTAGTTTATTTTAGTTTTTTTTATTGCCTGTTTTTTAGTGCGTTTTTGAGAGTGTCGTTGTCGGAATATTCCAGCTCGGTGCCGGTGGAGAGACCTTTACCGAGTGAAGAGATTTTGATATTTCGTTTTTCAGATATATCTTTGAGCTGTTCTCGGACATAAGAATCAGTATGGTCGCCTTGAGGACTTAAAGAAAAAGCTAAGATTATTTCTTTAAGTGAGGCAAGACCTAACATGTTAGGTCTTGCCTCACTTTCTCTTGCCTCACTTTCTGTAATTTTTTTCTTCAATTCTTCAATTCTGATTCTACTTTTAGTTGTTTTTTCAACGATTGGCACGAGTCCGCCCAAGATAAAATATTTTCCGTGATAAACTCGGCTTTTCTTTATACTTTCTAAATCTGAATCTTTTTCAATAATCATTAAAGTGGAAGAATCTATATTTACATTTGCGCAAATATCGCAAAGTTTTCCTTTTTTATTATTCAAAATGAAAAATCTAAAACATTCTTTACATTGGCTTACTTCTTTTTTTAAATCTAAAATCATTTTGGATAGGTTTTCGCTATAAGTAGGGTTTCTAGACATTAAAAAATATACAAAGCGTTTTGCTTGTCTTTCTCCGATGCCGGGGAATTCTTTAAAAATTTCTGATAATTTATCTATAATGTCCATCCCGTTAGAGATAGGAAATCTTTAGATTTCCGTAGTTATATTACTTTTAATAAAACATCTTAACATAGATTTATATTAACATATTATTTGATTTATAAACTGAGTGATCTCTAACGGGATCCATACCATGTTAAAATTCATCTAAATCTCCTTTAACTTTTGCTGGGGCGAATTCACTAATATTACTCTTTTCTAGAGTTTGGAATGTTGTGGTTTTTTCGTCGAAATAAAGGTCTATTTTTCCAGTTGGACCATTTCGGTGCTTTTCAATTAAAATTTCAGCGATATTTGTTTTTTCTGACTCTTCTTTCCCTTTATCGTCTCGATGGATGAACATTACGACGTCCGCATCTTGTTCGATAGAACCTGAATCACGAAGGTCTGAAAGGCGAGGCTTTCCACCGCGAGATTCCACTGCGCGAGAGAGCTGGGAAAGCGCCAAGACTGGCACGTCGAGCTCTTTTGCTAGACTCTTGAGCGAACGTGATATTTCTGTCACCTGGTTTACCATCGAATCGTAATTTTTCGAAGTGGTCATAAGCTGTAAATAGTCTACTACAATGAGGTCTAGCCCTTTTTCTGCTTTTAGTCGGCGAGAAAGTGCTTTCATTCTGACGATTGAATTTCCTGGTTGATCATCAATATATATCTTTGCCTTTGAGAGCTTGTCTAGAGAATCTCGAAGTTGGGAGAATTCTCGGTCTGAAGATAGACGGCCGGTGCGCAAATTCCAAGCATTGACTCGGCTCTCGGCAGAGAGCATTCTGTCTATGAGCTGTTGAGAAGACATTTCCAAAGAGAATATTACGACAGATTTACTATGTGTAGTGGAAGCCATGCGGGCGATGTCTAGTGCGAGAGTAGTTTTTCCCATACTTGGTCTTGCCGCCAAGATTATCAAGTCTGATTTCTGGAAACCGGAAAGCATAGTGTCTAAATCTCGAAAACCAGTCGGAAGTCCGCGAAGCATTCCTTTATGTTCGTGCAATTTTGAAAGGCGCTCCCAAGCCTCCGGCAGAGCATCTTTCAAATTTACAAATTTTTGATTCTTTGGAGAAGAGACTACACTGAATATTTTTTTTTCCGCCATATCTAGGATGTCATCCATATGGTCATCACCTTCTTCAAACCCGAGTTCGGAGACGTAGTCCGCCGCTTCTATCAAACTTCGTAAAACATATTTCTTTTGCACGATATTGGCGTAGTGTTTGATGTTGGTGGAAGAGGGAACAGTGTTCACTATTTCAGCGAGGTAAACATTTCCACCGATTGCATCGAGCAATTTTTGTTCGCCGAGTTTAGTAGAAAGAGAGAGCATGTCTATCGGTTCATTTTTGTTTGAGAGGTCGAGCATCGCTTGAAAAATCTTTTTGTGTTTTTCAACATAAAAACTCTCTGCCGACACCATGTCTTCCACTTCATGCATTGCGTCTTTACGGAGCATTATTGATCCCAAAACTGCTTGTTCTGATTCTATACTTTGTGGCGGGATGCGAAGGTTTGAGCTTTTAGTATTTTTAAGTGTTTTAGCCATGAAGTTATTCTCTACTACTGCGCTAGAATTGTCAAAAATAAAAGTGTGTAAAGGTGTTATTAATATGTTAATATATATTTATGTCTAAAAAAGTATTTTTGTCGGGTGTTCAGCCTTCAGGAAAACCTCATATTGGTAACTATTTTGGGGCGATGAAGCAGTTCGTTGAATTACAAAACGAGCATGATGGTTATGTTTTTATCGCTGATTATCACGCTTTGCATTCTCTACGAAATCCAAAAGAGATGAATGAAAACATAAAGAATGTTTTGCTCGATTATTTAGCCATTGGTCTAGATCCAAAAAAAGTTATATTTTTTAAACAGAGTGACATCTCTGAACACACAGAGCTCACTTGGATTTTTGATACGATTACAACTATGCCATTTTTAATGCGTGCGCATGCTTTTAAAGATGCAGAAGCAAAGAATAAAGAGATAGATGTGGGTACTTTCAATTATCCTGTTTTGATGGCGGCTGATATTTTACTTTATGGCCCAGATGTAGTGCCGGTAGGTGCAGATCAGAAACAGCACGTAGAGATAGCTCGCGATATTGCAGAAAAGTTTAATCGTACATATGGCAAAGGAAATCAGATTTTTAAATTACCAGAATCGATGATTTTAGAAGACACGGCAATAGTGCCAGGGACAGATGGACGCAAGATGAGCAAGAGCTACGGTAACACTATTCCGCTTTTTGCTGAACACGATGAGATAAAAAAGTGTGTGATGAGTATTGTGACGGACTCAAGCGGTGGAATACCACAAAATGTATTTGCCATACACAAACTTTTCCGTGCTGAGGCTGAACTGAAGAAAATTTATGAAGAAAAAGCTGGTAAGTATAAAGAATTGAAAGAGTTATTGGTAGAAGATATAGAAAAATTTATCGCACCACTTCGAGAAAAAAGGAAAGAATTTGCAAAAGATATTCCTAAAGCTCTTGCAATACTAAAATTTGGTGGTGAAAAAGCCAAAAAAGTCGCTGGTAAAAAGATGACTGAAGTAAGAGAAAAAATCGGAGTGAATGTTTACTAAAATTTTTGATTAAGAAATGAAACACATAAGTAAAAAAATTCCAGAATATAAGCACGAGCTCGTAGAAGTTTTTTCTAAAATTCTTGGAGATAAAAGTTTAATGATTGAATTTTTGAAAGATATCTTAACACCAGCTGAATTTGAGGCTTTGGCTTTACGATGGCAAATAGTCAAAAAATTAAATAAAGGCGAGACACATAGATCAGTAGCAGGGGAGTTAGGTCTCGGTATAAGCACTGTCACTCGCGGATCTCGCGAACTTCGCAATAAAAATGGAGGTTTTCATTTAATGTTGAAAAAACTTAGCAAATAATTTTTTATAAAGATGTAGAAAGTTATCCACATATGATGTTTGCGTTATTTTTTTCTTCTGTTATCATGTACTAGTACGTGAATACAGAGATGAAATACAATTTCAAAACAACTAAATCAATAAAGTCATGGTGGGGCGTAGAGGCATCTGCTTTTTCGCCGTTCTGTTGATTTCTTAGCACCTAGTCACTAGCGACTAGAACCTAACTTATAAGGAATCCATTAAATGGCGCAACGAAGCGACACTTTTGTTCTTTGTGGAAATAGTTCTTTAACAAAAGGAAATAGAAAAATGAAAAAGAAACGGATTAGAGTGTCGGAAACAGAAATCTGGACTTTTTGGGCTAGTTTTCGTGGGGCTTGGAGTCCTGTCTTTAAACCTAATTGGGATGAAGCAAGGAAAATATTATTAATGAAGAAAAAAGCTCAAGAAAATGAGAAAAAAGAGTTAGATGTTCAAAAATCATCTAGCTCTGGTCCTTGGGGTCAGTTGTGAATAAAAGGAGAAGAATAGGATGGGGGCAAACCTAAACACAGAAGGGATGTGATTGATATGGCGTGGTCCATAGATGATGAAGAATGGTCTTAGGCGTGCTTGGCGCTATCCGGGCAAGGCAAGAGAGAGCCAATTCTCTCACAAAACAGCGACGGCCGAAAGGAGGAAAAACGTCGCTGTTTTTATTTTTAATTTATGGTAAAATACTTTTAATACCTGTCCCGTTAGAAATTTAACGGACATGTTATAATAATTTTGTTTATTAATTTAAAATTTCTAATGGGATGCAAAATAGAATATATATTAAAGATTTAAAGGATAATGTCGGCAAAGAGGTTATCGTTGCTGGATGGGTAGATGTTAGACGCGATCAGGGTAAGATGGTTTTCTTTGATATGCGTGACATGACAGGCAAGGTTCAGTGTGTGGCATTGCCTAGCCGAGCTGAGGTGATAGAAAAAGCAAAGCAGATCAGACCGGAATGGGTTTTGAAAATCATCGGTATGGTAAACAAGCGACCGCCAAAAAATGTAAAAGCTGGAGTGCTGAATGGCGAAGTGGAGCTAGAGGTTGTAGGAATTGAAGTTTTAAATAAATCAGAAACTCCACCTTTTGCTGTTAATGAAGACACGTCAAAGGTAAATGAAGAGTTGAGACTAAAATATCGTTATGTTGATTTGAGGACAGATAGAATGCAGAAAAATATGAGGAATCGTTATATGGTATTAAAATTTATACGAGACTTTTTACATAACGAAGGATTCATAGAAGTAGAAACACCGATTTTAACCAAATCAACTCCTGAGGGTTCAAGGGACTATGTCGTACCAGCTAGATTGTATCCTGGTAAGTTTTATGCGCTTCCACAGTCACCTCAGCAATACAAACAGCTTCTAATGACCGGAGGAGTGGAAAAGTATTTCCAAATTGCTAGATGTATGAGAGATGAGGATACGAGAGGAGATAGACAACCTGAATTTACTCAATTGGATCTAGAGATGTCTTTTACTGAAATGGAAGATGTGATGTCTCTAAATGAAAAACTTTTTATTGAAATAGTGCAGAAACTTTATCCTGAGAAAAAAATTCAACAGATTCCTTTCCCTAGAATTTCTTTTAAAGAAGCTATGGAAAAATACGGAGTAGATAAGCCAGATATTAGAAAAGATAAGAATGATCCAAATTTACTCGCCTTTTGCTGGATTGTTGATTGGCCATTTTTTGAAAAAACAGAAGAAGGAGGTTGGACTTTTACTCATAATCCATTTTCTAGACCTTTGCCTGAACATTTAGATTGGCTTATGAAAAAAGAAAATATTGAAAAAATTTATACTACACAATACGATATAGTCTTAAATGGTAGTGAAATCGGTGGTGGAAGTATCAGAAATCACAATGGAGATGCTCTTGAAAAAGTTTTTGAAATAATGGGGCATAAAATAGAGGATATAAAAAAGAATTTTGGTCATATGATGACTGCTTTTTCTCTAGGTACTCCACCACACGGAGGCATAGCTTGGGGTTTTGATCGTTTTCTTATGATGTTACAAAACGAGCCAAATATTCGTGAGATTATTCCTTTTGCAAAATCAGGGGAAGGAAAAGATATTATGATGGATTCACCATCAGAAATTTCCGATGCGCAATTAAAAGAACTAAACATTAAATTAAACAAGCAAGATGAATCTAAAAGATAAAGTTGTAGTAATAACGGGAGGGAGTAGAGGACTTGGCAGGTCTATGGCAGAGCTTTTTATTAAAGAAGGCGCTACTGTTGTAGTTTCTTCCAAAGATAAAATTCTTTTAGATACTACTGCTAAAGAAATAAAAGCATATGCTATTAAGGCTGATGTAACGAAAGAAAAAGATATACAGAAATTGGTAGACAAAACAATAAAAAAATTCGGTAGAATTGATATTTGGATCAATAATGCCGGAATCTTTATTACACATGATTTTTTAGAAAATTTTGAATCTGAAAAAGTTAAAAATGTACTTTTGGTAAATACTTTTGGGACTTTTTTGGGGTGTAAATTTGCTCTAAAGCAAATGAAAATGCAGAAAGAAAAAGGTGTCATTTTGAATGTCATTTCTACTAGTGCACTTGCTGGACGTCCTAAATCTTCTATGTATTCTGCTAGTAAATGGGCTGTAGTTGGTTTAACGAAAGCAATTCAGATGGAGAATGCAGACTCAGGTGTTAAAATTTTAAGTGTTTATCCAGGGGGGATGAAGACAAAACTTTTTGGTGTTAAAAAACCAGCAGATTTTGATACATATATGGAACAGGATTATGTTGCAGAAAAAGTTATTGCAAATTTGAAATTAGAAAATCCAGAACCTGAATTGATTATAAGAAGGCCGAATGCCTAAGAATATTTTTACTCACTAAAAGACTGAGAAAGGTCTTTTTTTATTTGTTCGCTTAATTTTTCTACACTTTTAAATTTCTTTGGAAAACGTAGATACCTTTCTGTGCTGACTATAATATTCTTACCATAAATATCTCCATTAAATTCAAGTATGTGAACTTCCAGGCAATCCTTGCTGGTAATTGAATTTATTCCGTAATACATGAGTCCTCTATAAAATATGCCATCAAGGTCAACTTTGCATGCATAAAGCCCTTTTGCGAGGTTCTTTGCTAAGCTTATGTCCAAATTTGCTGTTCTTGCGCCTACTTTTTCACCATTATTATTACCAGCTAAAACTATTCCATTGATGACTTGCGTTTTATTTAAACGAGTAGCCAAAGTGACGGCAGTAAATAAAACGATAGCACCTACAATCTGGGTGAATGAGAGTACATTGTGGTTTATAAAGTAATCAAAAATAATAGCAGAAAATGGCCATGCGAGTTCACATAGAGTTGCGAGTGAAGCTGGAATCTTTTTTAAGCCATAATAATAGAGATACATGGCGACGGCTCCGGAAGTAAAAACTACGATTATTAAAGTTTTCCAGACACTAGCTTCGATTGAAGGCAGAGTAGAAAAATATTTCATAGCGGGAATAAGCATAATGATTATAGTAAAGCCGAATCGTAGAGCTGAAAGAAGTCCGTAATTTATATTTTTTAGAGAATATTTACCAAAAGTTGTTGATGAACCCCAAGAGAAAGCAGCGAGTAAGGAAAAAACAGCCATCATGGTTGTGGCACTGCCAAAATTTATAGAAGTTGGATCTTTAAACGTTACAAAATATCCTCCGATCAATGCGCATAAAGCATAGATATAAAACTTAAGAGGAAAACGTTCTCTTAAAATAATTGCTGACAGTAAAATAGCAAAAATTGGCTGGAATTTCTGTAGAAGGATGACCACAGAGACATCTACAAAACCGGTCAAGAATAATGCTTTAGTGAAAAAAGTAGTGCCGAGCGCTCCACCGAACAGGGCTACCCAGAAAATCGTTCCCCATTGTTTTTTGGTGATTTTTTTAAGTTCCAATTTATAAATAAATAAAAAGGGGATTAAGATAATGAATCCCAAACTATGCTCTAAAAATACTACAAGAGTAGGGGATACGGATGCTAGATGGGGGCGTAGGAAAATTCCATCCAAGCTCCAGAGCAACGCTGCTACCACGACCGCCAAAGCCCCGATAAAGATTTTATTTTTTGTTTGCATAGTGTTGATTATACTATTTATTTATTGATTTTCCTAAATTTTTTTATTTTTGGTATAATTTAAATATGGAAGAATATAAAAAATTTGCTGTTAGTGTAGCCAAAGAGTCAGGAAAAATAATGATGGATTATTTTAAGATTGGAATGAATCGTGAATATAAGAAAGATACATCTACAGTTACTCAAGCAGATTTTAAAATTAATTCTTTAGTTATAGAAAGAGTTTCTAAATTATTTCCTACGCACAGTGTTTTAGGTGAAGAAGAAAGTAATATAAAAAAGGGGAGTGAATATGTCTGGGTTTGTGATCCAATTGATGGAACAATACCTTTTTCACTCGGTATTCCAATTTCTGTTTTTTCTTTAGCGTTAGTAAAAAATGGAGAAGTAATTTTAGGCGTCGTGTATGATCCATTTTGTGATAGATTATATTTTGCTGAAAAAGGTAAGGGTGCGTATTTGAACGATAAGAAAATTAAAGTATCAAACAAATCTTCTCTAGAAATGGCTCGCATTGAATATGAAATGTATAATAGGTCAAAATATGATCTTCAGCCTTTAATTAATGAACTTAAAAAATATAATGCTTTACTTGTGAACTTTGCTGCTTATATAAATCCTTCAATGTTGGTAGCTGCAGGAGAGTTTACTGCTACTTTGTTTCCCCATATTACTGCCCATGATGCAGCAACAGTAAAAATTATAGTTGAAGAAGCAGGGGGAAAAGTAACAGATATATTTGGAAATGAACAACGATATGATCAGCCCGTAAATGGACTGATTGCGTCAAATGGTATTTTGCATAATAAACTTGTGACTCTTGCAAAACAATTTGTTGTTGTTCAAAATAAAAATTAATTTTAATTTTTATTAAACTTTTTAGATAAACGTAAACTTTCCATTTTTGTAAATTACTTTTTTTGAGCCATCATGCATATATGCAGTTACTGTGCGGGGTGTAGTTGAAATGATGTCAGTGTGTACTGATGAATCATTATAGCCGAGATTTTCCCAATCATCAGGAGACATTTCGCCCGGGTCGCCGATAAAACAGTCGTGGTACGAACGACCGAGGGCTATATGTGTGTTACCATGTGGACCACCGATATTTTCATCAAAAAGAGTTTCTGCCATAAATTTTGTGATACGCGAGAAACGTTTATCTGTAAGTGAAAATTCTCCAATTTTGTCTGCATGTTTCGTACGAATCATTTCTTTTAGGACATGTTCGTTTTTGCGCGCTGTTGATTTCACTACACGACCATTTTTAAACCACAATTTAATTCCTTTAATGAGCGTGCCGTATATATAGAGCGGTTGATTGAATCTGATCCATCCTTCTGTACCACGCCAATCGGGCGAAGTAAACAATTCAAATGAGGGAATATTTCTGCCACTACCGCCCATCCAACTACGTTTTTTGCCGAGGTGAATCCAAAGGTCGGCATCTGGTCCTTTTACATGCATTTTATCGATTGGTAAAGTATTTAGCTTTGTGCGTGCTTTTTCGAGTTTCTTGTATAATTTTTTCCATTCAGCAATGGGGTCACGTTTGTCGAGCATGCATGCTTTTATGATTTGATTCCAAAATGCGCGCAAAGACATGCCTGCTTCTTTTGCTTCAGCAATGGTGCCATATAGTCCTAAAGTCCATGTATATTTTCCTTTATTTTCTTTCTCATTACGCCAATCCATGTATGGTTTCCATGCGAGTCCGCGTTGCATCATTTTCTTAGGTGAAATGCCTTCGAGTTCGTGTTTATCAACTTCACTTAAAATAAAAATAGAATGGTCGGCTTGTTCTATTAAACCACGCGCATATTTTTCAGGAAAAAATTTTAATTGATGTGGCTGTGCATATTCGTAAAAATCTCGGTCAAAAGGAAACCTGTCACCAGAATCTGGGCGGTAATCACCGAGCACATGACCACCAGCTTTGAGAATAGCAATTTTGAGTTCACGATAAAGAGGTTTAGCAATTTCATAAGCAACAAGGTGAACTACTTCGCCTTTTTTAATTCCTTTTCCACTGTTTAATGCAAAATTCACCAACACGTCGGCGTAGCGTTCTAAAATTTTTTTTGATGGAGTATACATCCCGTACGAAATTATATTAAATTAATAAATTTACCCCTTTATGTACGATACTTTATTCAGTAAAATTTCGTACGGGATACATAAAATCATTGTGCCAGAATCCCTTGTGATAGTCAAAGTTTTTCTTTCTTTTTGGGTTTTTATTTTATATAAAAAAATGCTAATATACAAAGATGAATACAGGCGTGGAAAAGGATATCTATACAATAAAAACTACAGGTTTTGAGGGGCCATTTGGGTTACTTTTAAACTTGATAGAAAAACGAAAACTTTTCATAAATGATGTTTCTCTTGCAGTGGTGACAGAAGATTATCTGAATTATATGAATAAATTAGGTGGTCTGAATTCTTTTAGTCCAGCAGAGATTGCTAGTTTTGTTCTTGTGGCGTCAACACTCATTTTAATAAAGTCAAAATCTCTTTTGCCAAATTTGAGCCTCACCGGAGAAGAAGAAGGGGATATAAAAAATTTAGAAGAAAGGTTGCGTTTGTTTGAGCTTTATACAAAACTCGGCGGAAATATAAAAAGTAATTTTGGCAAGAATATAATTTTTGCTCCGTTGGAGAGAAAAAATGACACGCTGGTTTTCTTGCCGGACGAGCAGATCACCAAAGACAGTATGATGGCTTTTGCAAAGGGTGCCCTAGGAGGAATGCCAAAAAAAGTATTTTTACCGGAAGTAGAAGTGCGTAAGGTTATCAGTATTGAGGAAATGATTGGCAATTTAACAGAAAGGATACAAAATTCTATAAAAATGAGTTTCAAAGATTTTGCCGGCAAGGCGAAGACGCGCGAAGAGAAAGTTTTTGCTATAGTTGGATTCTTGGCGATATTGGAACTTGTTAGAAATGGCATATTGCAAGCCGTGCAAGAAGGTCATTTTGAGGATATTATTATAAGCAAGCAGGAACAAAATAATGAAAGTGTTTTGTAAAGAATTTTAAAAAACGTGTGGGTTCCCTGTCCTTATGACCTCGAGGGCGCAGTTTTAAGAAATTCTTTACAAAACACTAAACATAATTATGAATTTAGAATCACAAATAGAAGCAATACTGTTTTGGAAAGGAGAACCATTTTCTCGTAAGAAACTCGGAGAAGTTTTGAAAGTTGGTCAGATTGAAATAAATGAAGGCATAGAAAAACTTAAAGAAAATTTAAAGGCGAGGGGAATAGTGCTTATTGAAAAAGATAATGACATCACTCTCGGCACAGCGCCTGAACTTTCTGACCTTATTAAGAATTTACAAAAAGAAGAATTGAGCAAAGATCTTTCGAAAGCGAGCTTGGAGACTTTGTCTATTGTGCTTTATAAAAATGGAGTCAGTAGGGCAGAAATTGATTATATTCGTGGAGTAAATTCGAGTTTTACTTTACGCGCACTTTCTGTACGTGGGCTTATAGAAAAAACCTTAGATGAGAAAGACAATAGACGCTATATTTACAAGCCAAGTTTTGAACTTTTGTCTTATATGGGTGTAAAATCAGTAGAAGAATTGCCAGACTTTAGTGAAGTAAATAATTCTATAAATGTCGCAGCTAAAAGTTTGGAGGAAGAACAAAAGATCGCAGAGCAAGATTCTTTAGAATCAAATGAAAACGGAAGCACAAATTAAACAGTGTCAGAATTGTAAAGGTACTTTTGTGATAGAGCCGGATGATTTTGGATTTTATGAAAAAATAAAAGTTCCACCGCCGACCTTTTGTCCGGAATGCAGATATATCCGCCGACTTTTAGATAGAAACGAATACAATTTATACAAAAGAAAATGCGATGTAACAGGAGAAGATATTATATCAATATATAGATCTGATGCACCATTTCCTGTATACAAACAAGAATATTGGAAATCTGACAAATTTGATGCTATGGAATATGGTCGTGATTTTGATTTCAAGCGTCCATTTTTTGAGCAATATGAAGAGCTTAGGCAAGTTGTACCTCATGTTGCGTTAGTGAATTCGAATAGTCCAAATAGTGAATATACTAATCAATCAGGAAACAATAAGGATTGTTATATGCTTGTAACTAGTGAAGATTGTGAAAAATGCATGTATGGTAGTTGGTGTCAGGGTTGTTATTTTTTAAGTGATTGTTATATGGCTGAGAAGAGTGAATTTTGTTGTGAATGTATTAATATTACAAAATGTTCGAATTGTGCTTG
>Ga0208245_1001671_pt1 | contig 12722 bp, 19 predicted proteins | sample RifOxyC1_FD_184035 | JGI IMG/M metagenome (GOLD analysis project Ga0208245, IMG submission 184035) | Soil microbial communities from Rifle, Colorado - Rifle Oxygen_injection C1 (SPAdes) | ecosystem: Environmental > Terrestrial > Deep subsurface > Rock core/Sediment | place: Rifle, Colorado... | reverse complement strand
ATCAGGATCAATCAAAAAAGCAGAATTTGGTCGCCTTATCTTTTGCATGTTTTCAATCCTTGTTAATTCTATAGTTGCACCTTGATAGATGATAAAACTAAAAAATAAGGAGATTGTCATAATAATCCCTAAATAATAAAGTGTTAATTTTGTTCTGGCTTTAGTAAACATATTTATCCTATTTTATAACCAAATCCCCTGATTGTTTTAATCATATTATTACCGATTTTATTTCTTAGATATTTTACAAATACTTCAACTGTGTTAGGTAAAATTTCAGCTTCATAGTCCCAAATATGAGAAATTATATTGTCTTTAGAAATTATTTTTCCCTTATTTCTCATTAAGTACTCCAGTAATTGGTACTCTTTTTTAGATAATTGAATTAAATTCCTGTCTTTTTTAACTTCTTGATTTTTAGTATCAATCTGTAAATCTTTTATTTTAATGATTTCATTTCTGATTTCATTTGGTCTTCGACTTAAAGCTTTGACACGAGCAACAAGTTCCTCGAAAGAAAAGGGTTTAACTAAATAGTCATCGGCTCCAGAATTAAAGCCTTCTAATTTATTATCTATCTCCCCTTTTGCGGTAAGCATTAAAATTGGTGTATGAATATCGTCTCTTCTTAAATCACGCAAAATTGATATCCCATCTTTTTTAGGAAGCATAACATCTAAAACTATCAAATCATATTCTTCTGAAGATGCCAGATCATATCCACTTTCACCATCATAGGCTACATCGCATATAAAAGATTCTTGTTCAAATCCTTTTTTTAAAGAATTTGCAATTTTGTGCTCGTCTTCCACAACTAATAATTTCATATGTAATTTCTTGTTTAATTATACTCCTGAAGCTTAATAATACCTTAAAAGACTAAAGTGCCAATGCCAAAGAAACTAAAATCATAATTATTCCAAACCCGGTACCTAAAAGGGTAGGTAAATTAACTCCAGTAACAGGAATTGGAGCTGAAGAAGCTGTTGCTGTTGCTCTACTGGTCGCAGTCGCTGTTGCGCCTCCGCCACCTATTCCCGATGTTGCAGTTGGCGTTGCAGTTCTGCCAGCTGATGTTGCAGTTGGCGTTGCAGTTCTCGTTGGAGTGGCTGTAGGTGTCATAGTTGGTCCAGCTCCTGTTGGGGTAACAGTTGGCGTTGCAGTTCTCGTTGGAGTGGCTGTAGGTGTCATAGTTGGTCCAGCTCCTGTTGGGGTAACAGTTGGTGTAGTGGTGGGATTAGCCCCAGAACAAGAGATTTTAAAATTATCATATTTTACTAAAATATAAGATCCAGTGGGCTGAGTACTGGTATTAAGAGCTGATAAATGTATTGAGTCTATCTTTTTTGTAAGAGTACCCTGTGGTTCATGGAACACTGCATAACTGGCGCCTGTCTTCCTGTAAATCTTGAATTTACCAGACTTTCGTTCTACTTTAACTGTAACAGAACCCCTAGGAAGCGAGATATTTTTAATTTGTAACGGCGAAGATCCAACAGCTAAAGATGAGGCAAACTCATATGTACCATCATTCTTTATTTTTCTTATGATTGCCAATCTATCTGTTGTGTCACTATCGGTCAAAAATGCGACAACGGCCCCACCTCCACCAGTTCCGGTTTTTTCTACATCTGTTATGTCAAACTCCACAACAAAATCCCCCGTTAATGAATCCTTAGTGACCAACCCATCATAATTTGCCGTTCCATTACTAGTACCCAACTCTTCTCTTTTAACAACCAGCTTCCCATCCACTACATTTGTATCACCATATTTATTCCACTTCGCGGTATTAATTGTGTTAAATTCATCGGTAAAACCTTGACTACACGTAATGTCAGCTTCAGGAGATATGCCTAATCTCGAAAATGTTTCTACCGCACAAGCCTTCATGTCGGTTGTCCAATTACCACCAGCAGACGGACAACAATAGTTTTTATCTCCACAAAAAGAGACCTTTCCTTCTGAATCACACAAACTTTCAACAGGAGAATTATTAGCCTCTGGAGGGTGACAGTTTCTTAAAATATTTGGGCTACCAGCAACAGGACATTGTTCAACTGTAGGATCTGTACAAGACACAACATCCGCTTTTTCTCTAATATCTTGTTGTTGTCTCACAAGAAGTATTCCTGCAATAATACCTAAGGCCAAAACAACAATACCAATAATTGCTCCAATTATTTTCCAGTTAGATTTTCCTCCCTTTTTACCAGAAGACAAACCAACGACATTTATTTCTGTCTCGGCCATACTTATGTTAATCTTGACACATTTTGTCTCTTGAAATCAAGTGTCTAAATCTATTTAATATCTTTATATGACTACAAAATACAAAGATTATTTTGACAGAATGATTAATACAAACAAAAATATTTTTAACAATTTCAATAAACTTTACAATGAATACATTAAAGATCAAGATAGTCTACAGGAAAAATATAACAAAGAAGGAAGGGCTGTTTTAGACATAATTAGAGAGTGGGAAAATAAACTCTGTTCTCAAACAGAAAAGGCAGGATTTGGAAATTATTCTACAAATCTTTCTGAAAAATTCTGGACTGAAATTAGAAAAACATATCCATTGATAGACTATATTGGAGTAATATCAAAAAAATCCCCCACTCAATCCAAATTCTCGATTAAAAAAATAAACTTTTAAGATCTTAATAGACTATTTTCACTCTCCCACTTCCAAATGTAACCTCGAAAGTGTTTAGAGACTTAAGCTGTACCCTATAAAGATTGTTTGCAGACCAGAAATTTAAACTTCCTGAATAGACTTGCGTCAAACTCGGATTATTAGTTAAAGTTATTTCACTACCATTAACAGCAATCCCATGTGTTACATCAAACAGTCTGGCATATGCCGTGCCGTTTCCATGTGCAACTTTAAGCGAGGCCTCCCAAGTGGAATATGGTTTACTACCATAATCTCCGATATTTAAATAGAAATCAGTCCCGGGGGCATCATACCAAGAAGATGATGTGGTAGTTATTGGACCAATGATTGGAATATATGAAGTTTGAGTCTTTGTTTTAGTGGGTGCTGGTGTTATTGAAATTATTGTTTTAGTTTCTTCTTTGGGTATATCTGAAACAGTTGATAAGGATTTGGAAACAGTCTCCTCTATTATCTTTTTACAATTTTCACCACAGTTATCAACATATTGAGCACTCTCTTCTTTTGAACTCACATCGATTATTTTTGGTGTTTTGTTTTGAGAAACAATAAACCATGAAAGTACGCCAATTAGCGAAAGTGTCAAAACAAAATTAATAATAACAATTACCTTTATCATCTGCTGGGTTTATCAGAAACATTAATACCTAAATTTATGATCTCGTCTCTAATTTTATCAGCTTCTGCAAATTTTTTTTCTTGTCTTAGTTGTTCTCTTTTTTCCATCAAAATCTTGACATTGTCTTGTATTTCTGGTGTTTTTATATCCTTAATATTTGAAAGATCTAAACCTAAAACTTCGTCAAAGGATATTGCCAAATCATATTTATCTTGACCTGGAATGTTACTTTTAACTGTTTCCCAGAGAACCGCCAAGGCTTGGGGGGCATTGATATCGTCAGAAAGTGCTTTGGCAAAATTCTCCTGAAAACTTATTATTTGTTGATCTTTTTCTTTAGAAAGTGCGGTCCTTTGAGTATCATTTTTTGATGACAATACTAATTCTCTTAAATTATTGAGAGCCTTTTGGGCAGAATCCAAAGATTCAAATGAAAACCTTAATCCTTTTTTATAATGTGAGGTCAAAATCAAATATCTCATGGAGAGTGGGTCATATCCCTTTTCGATTAATTCTTGTGCCGTTACATAGTTGCCTAAAGACTTACTCATCTTTTCTCCGTCTTTGCCTGTTAACCAGCCATTATGTAACCAGTAATTTGCAGTTTGGTGACCAAAAGCTGCATGCCCCTGAGCAATTTCATTAGTATGATGAACTTTAATATGTTCAATTCCACCAGTATGGATATCAAAATTTTCTCCCAAATATTTAGTAGACATCGCCGTACATTCGATATGCCATCCTGGATATCCTTCACCCCAAGGACTTTCCCATTTCATTGTGTGTTTGGGATTAATAGCCCAAAGGAAAAAATCCCAAGGAAACTTTTTGTCATGGTCTACTTCAACATCATCTCTAGTCTTTAGTTCCTCTAAATCTAGATTACCAAATTTCGAATAGTCTGGAAATTTTCCCGTATCGTAAACCAACCCCATTTTAGTTAGATATGTAAAACCGTTGGCTTCAATTTTTTGACTCAATTTTATTTGTTCAGGAATATTATCTGTTGCTCTACACAAAACATCAGGAGTATTAATACCTAAGAGCTTCATGCTTTCTTTAAATTGATCAATGTATTTATTTGCTATGTCCCAGACAGAGACCCCTTCCCTTTTGGCCCCCTTCTCCATCTTATCTTCCCCGACATCTTCATCTGAGGTCATATGACCCACATCAGTTAAATTCATAACCCACTTTGTTTTATACCCAAAGTACCTTAAGGTTCTAACTAAAACATCCCACTGAACATATGCATACATGTGGCCTATGTGTTGATTCCAATAAACGGTTGGGCCACAAGAGTAAATTCCAACTTCTTTATCCTTGTTCGGAACAAATTTTTCTTTTTTTCCCGATAAAGTATTACTTAAATAAATATCCACAAAGTCTATTATAGCAAGTTAAATTAATAATATTAATTGGGTAAGGTTGGAGTTCCTTCCTGAGGAATATTAGATCTAAAAATTTTACCTTCTGGAAAATATTGTTTAAGAAAAGTAATTTTCTCTTGGGGAGTCATAGTGCGAGTTGCCAAATCAAACTCTTTACGACCTATCTTTTTCTTAACTTTACGAAATAATCTGTTTAGGTCGTGTGTTCCAGTATCTATTTCTAGCATATCATATATTATGGGACAAATGTCACAAAAAGTCTATCCCGACGGGGGTACCGGCTTTTCAACACGAGTAGTTTGTTTTTGAGCAGATTGTTTTTGACCCATTAGTTGTCTACCTTTTTTGGCTGTTGGTTCAACCAACTGACTCGTTGCATTTTCGCTATTCATTTTTCTTTGTTTCACTGCTTCAATTTGTGCTTTTAAGACATCTTTCTGTTCATAGTCGAGTTCGCCAAATTCTTCTATGGGGACATCTTCTCCACTTTGAATTCTTTGCATTAAATCGTTAAAAACTTTTTGACGCCTAATATCTTTAAGTTCAGATTCCAGTGCTTCTAAATGTCTTCCGTCTTGTTTAGATTTTTGGTCTCTGTAATCTTGTTCATCTGCTATCTTTTGGGGGTCGCTTGCTTCTTGGTCGGAATAATTACTTGGGGTCGTTTCTTCACCCGTAACTTGTTTTCTGGCTGATTTTAATAATTCAAGAGGTTCATCAGTAAATGTTTTGGCTGATTTTTTGAATGCTTGTTTAACTTGGGCAGCAGTATTCATTCCTTATTATGACATTTTGTTTATCAAAATGACACGCTAGTTTATAGATGTTATAACTCTCTTCTTCCTTCTAGAGCCTGCGTTAAAGTTACATCATCAGCGTACTCTAAGTCTGCGCCAGTTGGAATTCCCATACCCAGTCTTGTTATTTTTATAGTAACACCTGCTACTGTGTCTTTTTCTTGAATTTTTTTGATTTCCCTTGTCAAATACATTGCAGTTGCTTCACCTTCCATTGTTGGGTTAGTTGCAATTATTATTTCATCAATTGCAGATTTTTTATTTGTTAATCTGGTTATTAAATCAGAAATATAGATTTCATCCGGACCAATATTATCAAGTGGATTAATAGCACCATGTAACACATGATATAAACCCCTATATTTTCCGCTTCTTTCAAATGCCATTAAATCAAGTGGGTTCTCTACAACCAAAACTGTTTCTTTATCTCTTAAATTGTCAGAGCAGATGTTACAAGGATCTGTCTCACCCACATTCTTACAAACTGAACAAAGTACTGTATTTTTCTTAAGATTAATTAAATTATTACTAAAATCATTTAGTTCCGATTGTGGAACACGAAGTAGATAATAAGTAAGTCTTTGAGCTGATTTTGGTCCGATCCCTGGCAATTTCTCAAAGGATTCAATTAGTGAGGAAATAGCCTTTGGAATCCTCATATAAAGTTACTTTCCAAGTCCGCCAAGAAGCCCTGATAATCCCCCGCCCATTTCCATCATCTTTTTGGCTGATTCTTTTTGGACATTTTTCATTGCTTCATTAATAAGTTCTACAAGTTCTTGAAAATCTTCTTCTCCCTTTTTGATATATCTAACCTTTTGATCTCCTGTTACTGAAACTGTCCAACCTTTCTTTTCAATAGTCTCAATTATTTTTTCAAGCTCCTTTTGCAATGCGTTAGCTTGCTGTCTCATTTTGTTTAACTCACCCAATTGTTTAAATTTATCAAACATATTTTTGTAAAAATTTGTTTGGCAAGCTCTGCTTATCAAACATTTATTTTTATTTAACTAAATATTTCCTCAGCTGCAGTCATTATATTTTTATTTTCAATATCCGTCAACTCCGTTTTTGGCGGAGCATCAGTTAAGACACATTCAATCTTTATTTGTCTGTCAAAAACCTTTCTGAAAGCTTCCTCCAAAATTTGTTTATTTTTATTTTCCTCTAATTTATCTTTATGAAATTTATAATAGACACCCAAGTCTAATTTATCCCCCTCAAATTTTAATAGCTTTGTTGATCCAAGAAGAGCTGCTATTGAAATACTAATAGGTTTTACTTCAGCAAGAATCTTACTCCACGATTTTTCATCCATCTATTTAAAATTACACCATTTAATTATTGCTATTTGAAGTGGCAAATCTTCAATTGGGGTAACACTATTGAATTCTTGAGCCTCCAGTATTAACTCAATTAAATAAATTAGTTCATCTTTAGTAATCCCCGATTGTTCTTTATTAATTACAATCTTTATAAGTTCTTTTTGTAATTCTCCTAAAATAGATTCTGTTATTGTCTCAGTACCCAATCCGTTTTTAGAAGCTTTTTCAACTTCATCAATCAATCCCAAGGCATTTTTTGTTTTTAAGAGTTCAATAAAATTATCAGTATCAAAAGTCTTTTGATTACTCAAAAAATTATCGTCTTTAGTGTGCTGTTCCAAAAGTTTTACGGCATCTCTGAATGAGCCCTTTGAAAGTTTTGCAATCTTTGTTAATTCTTCTTCATTTATTTTTATTTTTTCACTCTTAATTATTCTCATTAAAGACCTCTTGGTTTCCTCACTCGTTGCTTTGGTGAAGTTAATTGTTACAGTTCTACTTCTTATGGTCTCAATCAATTTTTCAGGGTTCGTGGTAGCTAGAACAAAATAAACATGACTTGGTGGTTCTTCAAGTGTTTTTAAAAGCGCGTTTGAAGCCTCTGTTGTTAACATATGTGCTTCGTCAATAATATAAATTTTTGCTTTTGCCTTACTTGGAGATAATTTAACAACATCACGAAGTGCTCTAATGTCATCAATTCCGCGATTGCTGGCAGCGTCCATTTCAATTACATCAATATTGGAACCGTTTGTTATCGAGAGACAATTTTCGCATTTATTACAAGGCTTTGTGGTTAGTTTTGATTCACAGTTTATTATCTTTGAAAGTATTCTGGCTGTTGAGGTTTTTCCTGTTCCTTTAGGACCAGAAAATAAAAGGGCGTGTGGTATTTCGCCCGATTTCACAATGCTTTTTAGAGAGTCGCGAACAGAGACAATATCCAACTCTTCTATTGTTTGTGGTCTATATTTTAAATAAAATGTCATTCTTCGTGATGAATACCCAATAAATGCAGGCTAGAATGTTTAATAAGTTCCACAACTTTTTCTTCTATCAATTTTCCTTCTTTTTCTGCCTCTTTAACAACTTGCGGAAAACAGACAACAATTTCTCCTAGATTTATAAGATTTGGATTAATATTTTTAAATCCCTTAACTTCAGACTCTACAAAAGAAAAAACGTTGTGTAACCTATTATCTTTTTTATAATGTTTTCTACCCAACTCTTTCATTTTGGCCTCATTTACAAAAGAAACAGACGCTTCGGCATCTGAAACAATACCATGCTTTTTGAAAAAAAGTTGCAATACCTTTTTTACCTTTACTGCACTTATTGGATAATTCACCTGTTTTGAGACATTTATCTTAATCATATGTGTAATAAGTGACCAGCTATATTTATTAAGCTAATTTTGACCTGACAATCTCAGCAACTTTACCTCCGTCTACTCCCGAAGCTTTAGACTTTACTAAACCAATTACCTTTCCCATGTCCTGCATTCCTTTGGCGTTTAATTCTTTTATAGATTCGTCAATAATTTTAATTACTTCTTCATCTGATAATTCTGGGGGTAAAAATTCTTGTAAAATTGCTAACTCTTTAGTTTCCAAATTCACCCTGTCTGTTGCGTTAGCTTTAGTATAGGCTTCAATTGCATCCTTTCTTTTTCTGGCTTCCTTTCTAATTACAGATTCTTCTTCACTTTCGTTTAATTCATGTTGTAATTTAATTTTCTCGTAATTAAATTCGGAACTGAGCATACGAAGTGTAGAGAGTCTCACTTCATCATGAGCTTTCATCGCCTCACCTATCATTTTTGTGATATTTTGTGAGATCATATTGATTCTTTTATTTTCGTTGCCAAATTTTGTAATTCATCCTTTGTAAAAATAAGTCTATTCTCACTTTTTATAAACGCCTCTGTATCATAAATTGGAACAATCCAAATGTGGGCATGTTCAACTTGCATCCCGTGAGTTAAAAATTCAACCATCTTGGCATCCAATCCTTTTATTTGCCCTAACGCAATCTTTTTTGCTACCTCCCAATATTCCCCAAAATTAGGCACATCCCATGTCCATCTATAGTGATTCTTTGGTATTAATTGAACATGACCTTTGTTAATTGGAGAGATATCCATAATACCAAGAAAATGTTCATCTTCATATACTTTCGTTGCAGGAATTTCACCCTTTATGATTTTACAAAAAACGCAATTCTCTTCCATATCCTTAATATACTAATCTGAAGACTAAAGAAGTTCAACCACATCTTTGAAGTCAAGAAGTTTTACCTCGTCAGAACTTCTTTCTTTGTATTCAATCTTATCTCCGCTTTTTTCAGAAACAACAAGTCTAACTGGAATTCCGATTAAATCACAGTCTGCAAATTTTTCTCCTGCTCCCAAATCTCTGTCATCAAATAAAACATCTACTCCCTCTTTTTTTAATTTTTCATAAATATCTTCTCCCTTGCCATTTAGACCTATTAAGTGGACATCAAATGGTGAAACACTTTTAGGCCAAACAATACCTTTTTCATCATGAAACTTTTCAACAATTACCCCCATTGTTCTACTTACTCCAATACCATAGCAACCCATAATTGGATAGACAGACTCTCCTTTTTCGTTTATTATTTTTAAATCAAAAGCCTTAGTATATTTTTGTCCCAAATCGAAAACATTACCAACCTCTGAAGCAAGTGAGGCTTTGAGTTTTACTTTATTGCAAGCTGGACAATTGTCCCCCTCTTTATATTTGTCAATGTCATCTACATTGACACAATAATCACAACTTTCGCAGTATAAAATATTAGCCTCTCCAGCATCGGTTAATACTTCAAATTCATATGAAATCTTTTCACTGAACCCTCCACCTGAAGCCTCTGTAACTTTTGCAGTTAGCCCAAGTCTTTTAAAAATTCTTAAATAGGCCTCTTTTGCTTTTTTGTAGAATTCTTCAAAATCTTCTTGCGTTAGATGCCAACTATAAAGATCCTTCATCAAAAACTCCCGACCTCTTAAAATTCCAGATTTGCTTCTTAGCTCATCTCTAAATTTCCAATTGATATGATAGATTGACAATGGTAGATCCTTGTAAGTACGTAGGAATTCTTTTGCTAATGGGGTTACTGTTTCTTCGTTACTTTGAGCTAGGGCATAATCTTTTTTAGTTCTAGATTTAATTTTAAATAATACATCAATATTGTCCCAACCCCCGGTTTTTTTCCAATTTTCTGAAGGATGCATTAAAGGCATCAAAACTTCTCTACCTCCGATTGCATTCATCTCTTCTCTTACAATTTGGGAAATCTTATTTAATACTTTTAAACCCAATGGTAAATATGTATAAACTCCCGCCATTAATTGCCTAACATAGCCAGCTCGGACCAATAGTTGATGATTAACCGTCTCAGCATCCTTTGGAGCTTCCCTTAATGTTGTTACAAAACTATCAGAAAGTTTCATATGAGGTTATTGTATCACTTGATCATATTATTTAGGAATGCCGAAATAGAACCTGCCGAAATTAAGCCTTGAATATCATGTATTGTTATTGCCAAGATTAAAGCCAAGAGAATAATCATTCCTATAGAATGAATTATTGTCTCAACTTTTGGAATAACCTTTCTGCCTACAATCCTTTCAATAAATATAAAAAGAAGCCTTCCCCCATCGAGTGCCGGAAAAGGAAGAATATTTAGAATTGCCAAATTAATAGAAATTATTCCCAAAAGGTTAATAAGTGGCAGAATTCCGGCTTTAGCCGTTTCTGAAGTAACAGCAAAAACACCAACCGGGCCAGAAATATCTTTTGGAGCTCTTCCCTGAAATAGATCTTTAAAAATGTTACCAAATCCTAAAACAACATTCTTACCCCAAAATACTGCTTCTTTAAATCCATAATAGATACCATAAAAAGGTCTCTGCCAAACGGGAGGAAAGTAAATTTCAGAAGATGAAATAGTTACCCCTAAAGGGCCTTCGCCTTCCGGCGGATTTGATCTTGGAGTTATCGTAACTTTCCTGTCTTGAAGCTCAAGTATAACCTTTTTACCTTTTTTATTTTCAACTTTTGAGACAAATTCAGAAACACTTTTGACTTCTTCTTTGTCAACTTTCTTAATAACATCTCCAACCAAAAGCCTTGCATCTTGAGCGGGAGAATTTGTAGAAATCTCTAATATTTTTACCTCACCAGTTTCTCTAGGAATTCCAGAAAATGAATAAACTATAGCAAAGGCTACAATTCCTAACAAAAAGTTCATTATAACTCCGGCTATAATTACGGCTGTCTTGACCTTTTTGCTTTTATTTATAAAGGCTCTACTTTTATCTACCACATCATTATCATTTAATTCTCCATGAAGTTTTACAAAACCACCGAAGGGTAAAAGATTGACAGAATAAAGAGTTTCACCTATTTTTTTGCCAAAAACTCTGGGGGGTAAACCAAACCCAAATTCCTCAACCCAAATCCCATTTTTCTTTGCAACCAAGAAGTGGCCCAATTCATGAACAACTACAAGGATTGATAAAACTAGAAGAAAAATTAAAATTGACCCGAACATAACTTAAGAGTATATAGTAAATTAAACTTGGAGTGTAGAACTAAATCAACGACGACAGAATCGACAAGTATTATACTCGCGACACCTTATTTTTCAACCTTCGGCCTGCAATATTGTAAATCCTGGAATATTGCACTGAGGATTATCTTTCACTAATTGTCCATTTACTCCTTCGGGCGTAATTACTTCACCATTCTCAGTGTAATCTAAAGAAAAAAGCATTTTTCTCCCACAATTTACTGGAGCATCAATTCCGGTTTTAAATATTTCAGACATAGTTAAACGATTATATCATTAGTTACCTATAGTATCAAATCTGAAGAAGTTCTTGCTTTTTGGATTCACCCATGGATTCAATATCAGCAATGAATTTATCAGTTAAATCTTGTAGAGTTTTTTCGTCACCGAATTTTTCATCTTCTGTAATTTCTTTACTTTCAAATTTCTTCTTTATTTCATGCATTTCATCAGCCCTAACCTGCCTAATCATAATTTTTCCATTTTCTAATTTTTGAGAAAGAATTTTTACATACTTTTCCCTATCTTCCGTTGTCATTGGAGGAATAGAAATTCTGATAACCTCTCCATCAATTGAAGGATTCATCCCAAGGTTTGCCTCCAATATCCCTTTTCTTGTATCCCCAATTATTGATTTATCCCAAGGAGAAATAACTATCATTGTGGGGTCAGATACAGTAATTGAAGCAAGCTCAACAACTTTTAAAAATTGAGTTCCACCGTATGCTGGACAAACAATGTTTTCAACCATTCCCGATGTCGCTCTACCTGTTCTAATTCCCGCAATATCAGAAGACACTAAATCAACTACTTTTTGAAATTTTTGATTTAATAAAGCTTGATCCATCAAATTAATTATAAGTCTTAACTACGATGTTCGCAATTTGCCCAACAAATTCCTGTATCTAAATTTGCTTCTCCATTTACAGGACAAGGTCCTAGTCCTGTTTCTCATTTACCAACTAAAACCAATTCATTAGGAGACAGATTACATTTTTCAATTTCCTCCCAACCTTGACCTTCAGTAAGTTGAGAAACTAATATTATTTTAACAGTAGATGTTTTTTTCATTTTCCAAGTTCCACACGAACTACTTTACCCAACTTTATGTTTTCTCCAGTTTTTGCGATAACTTCTTTTATAAGATCAGTAATTGTTTTACTTGGATCCTTAATAAATTCTTGTTTTTCAATGCCCTTTTCTCCCATTGAAGCAACTTGAAGTGCAATGTCTTTTCCTAGAGCTTCAAAAAGCTCATTTCTGGCAACAAAATCAGTTTCGCTAAACAATTCTACAAGTACACCAACTTTTCCA
>Ga0208245_1001667_pt1 | contig 12748 bp, 7 predicted proteins | sample RifOxyC1_FD_184035 | JGI IMG/M metagenome (GOLD analysis project Ga0208245, IMG submission 184035) | Soil microbial communities from Rifle, Colorado - Rifle Oxygen_injection C1 (SPAdes) | ecosystem: Environmental > Terrestrial > Deep subsurface > Rock core/Sediment | place: Rifle, Colorado... | reverse complement strand
CCCAGCTAGACCAGCCCAGAAGGCTGTTCTTTTTGGTAAAAACCAAGCTAAGAATATAACTGCAATAACAAGTTCTAAGATTCCCAACAATCTAAACCAAACTTCTAAGGGCACATAATTAATAACGACATCTAAATACTCTGGTATGTCTTTAAACAAATCACTTCTAATCATTGGGTCAGACACGGTCTGATAACCAGAATAGAAAAACATTACACCCAGACTAAATCTCAACCAAAAATAAGCATTAAATTTTTCGAAGAATCTTTGTAATAAGTTACGCATTTGACATAATAATAATCTATTATCAATATCTATAATAGGCTGTTTGTCCCCAACTACTATAACTGATACAATAAAACCTAATAATATTTTATAAATTAACGATTATCTTTATGGAAGAGAAAAATTCACCTAAATCCTATGCTACCCCTATTGCTGTTGTTATAGCGGGGTTACTGATAGCAGGAGCGATTGTTTATGGAAATGTGGCAGATAAAAACCCCGAACAATTAACTTTAAACGAAATCATTGAGGAAAACTTAAACCCTATCGACAAAGATGATCATATTAGAGGTGTCGATAAAGCCAAGTTTACAGTCATCGAATATTCAGACTTAGAATGCCCTTACTGTAAAATATTTCATCAAATTATGAATGATTTACTTAAGACTAACGGCACTGAAATTAAATGGGTCTTTAGACATTTACCCCTAGAAACTCTTCACACTAAAGCCCTCACTGAGGCCATTGCCTCTGAATGTGTCGCCAAAATAGGTGGGGAAGAAAATTTCTGGAAATATATAGATACTATCTTTGAAGCCACACCTTCTAACGATGGCTTAGACTTAGCTACTCTACCTACCATGGCTGGCACCCTTGGTTTAGACGAGGCTCAATTTAGTAAATGCCTAGAAGATAAAGAAACTATAAAGAGAGTCGATAAAGATCTCGAAAATGCCACCGCTATCGGTGCCAACGGTACTCCTTACGTTATAGTCATTGGTCCCGATAAAAAACCAATCCACGCTTTCAACGCCGAAAGCCTACAAGAAGCTTCATCCGAAACTAAGGCTTTTGCTACAGAATTATATACTTTATACGGCCAAGCTATAGAAAAAGCTAGCCAACAATAAAAATAAAAAATACCCCAGACTTTAGAGTCTGGGGTATTTTTTATTTCCTAGTAACCTAGTAATCTATTTGATTTATCATGTAATCTAATTTTTTCGTGAGCCTTGGCTTCAATTTGCCGGATACGCTCTCTAGTCACTCCAAACTCTTTACCTACTTCCTCCAAAGTTCTCATGACCCCATCTTCCAAACCATGACGCATTTCTAAAATCTTTCTTTCTTTAGGGGTTAGGTCATCTAAAATTTCTTGGATTTGATCTCTTAAAATTCGACGTGAGACTTCTTGATCTGGCGGGGCAATTTTATCATCAGCCACAAAGTCACCAAGAGAAGATCTGTCGTCATCGTCTTCAAGAGGAGAGCGATCGAGGGAAGCTGTGCTTTGATCAATTTTTTCGATCATGTGAATTTTTTCCACATCAATACCCATTTCTGTGGCTATTTCTTGGGGCAGTGGTTCTCGCCCCAAATCTTGCGACAATCTCCGAACCACTTGTTTATATTTAGCTATAGTTTCCACCATATGCACTGGAATTCTAATAGTTCGAGACTGATCAGCTAAGGCCCTAGTCACAGCTTGCCTAATCCACCAAGTTGCATAGGTTGAAAACTTAAAACCCTTACGAAAGTCAAACTTTTCAACCGCCTTAAACAAACCCAAGTTACCTTCTTGGATCAAATCAAGTAGAGTCAAATCTGAACTCCGGCCAATATATTTTTTAGCAATAGATACCACAAGTCGGAGGTTAGCATTCGCTAAAGTATTTTTAGCTTCTTCATCACCTTCTAATATTCTTTTAGCCAATTCCCGTTCCTCAACACCTGTTAATAATTTATGTTTACCAATTTCCTTTAAATACATCTGCACAGAGTCTAAAGACCCCTCACCACTATGACCTCCTTTTAATTTATTGATTTGATCTGATTCATCATCCAATAAGCCTCCTTCTTCCAGCACATCAATACCGGCTTCATCAAATTGAGCATATAAATCTTCTAAGAAAAATATGTCATTTTCAATAGCGGGGAAATTTTTCAACATTTCATTATAGGTCACGAAGCCTCTCTGGCGCCCCTGATTAATTAAATGGGCTACTTTCTTAGTAATCTCATCTACAGTTACCTTAAAACCAGTAACGGTTTTATTATTTTTTTTAGAAGTAGAAGCCGTGGTCTTCTTTGCTTTTTCTACTTTTTTGACTACAGCTTTTTTAGGAGCTACTTTTTTCTTAGCTACTATATTTTTAGTAACTTTTTTAGGAGTGGCTGAGGTTTTAGTTTTTTTAGCAATGACCTTCTTTTTAACAACCTTTTTAACTACAGCTTTTTTAGTCTTTTTTATTGATTTAGATGTGGGCATAAGATAGCGATAATATGATAGTAATTTAGATATTTAAAAACCAGATATCGTCAATTTAAAAATTGAGTTGATTCAACAATTGTGAGACATCTTGGCATTTTTTTAGGTATTTGTCCATCATTGTAAAATCTTGGCTCATTTCAGCCTCTTTCAAACTTCGAGTCGCCAAGAATAATTCATTTCTTAAATATTCTTGAGAAAAATCATGAGCCAAGCCTTTTATATTATTTTCTCTATTTTTTACTTCAGAATATATTAATTCAACCTCAAGTAATATCTTTTCTTTATGAGAAACTATTTTTTCGACCGCTTCATTTAAAAAATTTGCATCTATAAAAGTCAGTAATTTCTTATAAACATCATGGTCGGCTAAATTATCGTCTAGACCGGATAACCACAATAAACCTACAAGATGAGCCAATATTTTATCCTGCCTTGATATTACACTTGTTTCATTTTTATTAATCTTTTTGTAATCTTGATTAGCTTGCGGACCATCGTAAATAAATTTATTCAAATCCTGCCAAATAATGTCTTCAGATAGATTAGTAGTATCAGCTATATTTTTCACATAATGAGCTTTGTCAGTCAATCTATTAATACGAGCTAAAAGTGGGTAAATTTCTTCAGATACAATTTTAGATAATTCTTTTTTATCGGTATACTTTTTCGCTAAGACATTTAAAAAATATACAACCACATCGACCGGTTTATTCATTAAGTCTATTAATTGATCAGGAGTGTCTTTAGCCAAATCAGCTGGGTCCAAACCAGTCGGCAATGGCACTACCTTAACTGGCATATCAGCTTCAAAAGCTATTTCTAGGGCTCTCCGCATAGCTTTAATACCAGCCTCGTCAGCATCAAAAGCCATGATTACATGGTCAGCTAATCTTTTTAAGATCACTAAGTGACCACCAGTGAGCGCCGTACCCGATACAGCAATCGCATTTTTAATACCAATTTGATGTAATAAAAGCACATCCATCTGACCTTCAACCAATACCGCTGTTCCATTTTTCCTAATGAATTCTTTGGCTGTATGGTAAGCATATAAAACACTCGATTTGTCATACAAAGGAGTTTGAGGTGAGTTGATATACTTAGCGACATCTTTTTGTACCTCAGTCTCATTTCCAAAAATACGACCCGAAAAACCGACTGGCTTACCATGTTGATTAAAAATAGGGAACATAATTCTCGACCTAAAACGATCATAGATTACCGGTCGGCCATTTTTACCAACAGTCTCAATCACTAAACCGGCTAGCTTTTGAATTTTAATATCATAACCAACACTGTTTAGATGTTCATGTAATTGTCGCCAATCATTTGGAGCAAAACCTAGACTAAAATCAGAAATAGTTTCTTTAGTTAGGCCTCGATTGTATAAATAATCTAAAGCTAATTTATTTTTAGACAATTGATTAATATAAAAACTAACAGCCTCAGCTAACACTTTAAACAAAACATCTGTTTCGTCTTTAACGCCATTATCTTTAAACTTGGCCTCTAATTTAATCCCCGCTCGATCAGCTAATATTTTTAGAGCGTCTTTAAATTCCACTCCATCAATATCTTCGATAAAAGAAAATATATCTCCTCCTTTATTACAACCAAAACAGTGATAAGTTTGACGACTCGGAGACACAAAGAAAGAGCCCGTCTTTTCATTATGAAAAGGGCATCTACCTTTGAAATTAACTCCGGCTTTTTCTAACTTCACATAAGCCGAAATAACGTCCACGATATTTAATTTATCTTTAATTTGTTCTACCGGTGAAGACATGAGAAAATTATATTTAATAATACTCCCCCACCTTAACTAAACGTAGCTACTATATTTCGTAACGAAGAGGACTTTCGGCCTCAGCATCTTCACTATAGTTTTTTATCAATCCTGTACCAGCTGGTATTAAGCGTCCAATAATCACATTTTCTTTCAAACCTCTTAAGTGATCCACTCCACCCTTAATAGCAGTATCAATAAGGATACGAGTTGCATGTTGGAATGACACTGAAGACAAGAAACTTGAAGTAGTTAGAGCCACTTCAGAAATACCCAATACCACCTGATCGCCTTCTGCTAAAGTGCCTTTCATATCTTCAACTTTTTTGTTTTCTTGAACTAATTCAATATTTTCCACGATCTCACCAATTCTAAACCTGGTATCACCTGGACTTTTTACTTTACGTCGAGAAAACATTTGTCGAATAATAAGTTCAATGTGCTTTCTAGAAATAGCTACACCCTGTAGTTGGTAGATAGCATTAGTTTCTTGAATAATATAATCTTCTACCGCTTGCTTGCCAGCTAGTTTGTAGTAATCAAGTAAATCAACAGAACCATCAGTCAACAATTGACCCTTTTTAATATTGTCACCCTTATTAACTAAAATGACTCGAGCTGGAGATACTGAGTATTCAATAGTTCCAGATTTTACATTTTTCTTTCGACTTTCAAGATCAACTAGAATTTCTATAACTTGTTCTTTTTCTTCTTTACGTATAGATACCACCGAGCCATCAATTTCAGATATTTGAGCCGCTCCTTTTGGTTTTCGTCGTTCAAACAATTCTTCTACTCGAGGAAGTCCTCCCACAATATCTCCTCCAGCAGAACCCACTCCTCCAGCGTGTTTAGTTCTCATCGTCAACTGAGTACCAGGCTCTCCAATAGCTTGCGCGGCCACAATACCAACCGGCTCTCCAATTTTAATTAAACTTGAGCGTCCTGGGTCAGTACCATAACAAGTTTGACACACTCCTCTTTCAGCTTTACATGTTAATGGAGTTCTAATATGAGCATTTTTAATATTATGCGACTCAATTAAATCGGCATCCGTTCTAGATATTAAGTGACCCTTAGGGAATAATTCTTGGCCATCAGCTGTTTTAATAGCATCCAATAAAATTCTACCTTTGATACTATTTCCAATTCCGGAATCGAAACCAAGAATGTGACTTTCATTTATATGTTTACCTTCAGTATCCATACAATCATTAAGAGTAATCACTACATCTTGAGCCACATCTACTAGTTTACGAGTTAGATAACCAGCTCTCGCTGTGTTCAAAGCCGTATCCGCCAAACCTTTACGAGAACCGTGAGTAGTAATGAAGTATTCAAGTGGAGATAATCCTTCTTTATATGAAGGCACAACCGGGAAGTCAATTTGACGACCCGTCGGACTCATAATTAAACCTTTCATACCCACCAATTGTGTTACCTGGCTATATGAACCTCTAGCTTTTGACACCACCATATCAGACACTGAACTATTTTTTTCTAATATAGTTGGGATAATTTTTTCAATTTCACCTCGAGTGTGAGTCCAGATTTCTATAAACAAACGATAACGTTCAGCCTCAGATAGTAAACCTTCTTCAAATTGATCCTCTAATTCATGAGTTCTTTTCCAAGCGGCATCAATAATACCCTTTTTAGCTGCTGGCACCATTACATCATCAAGTCCCCATGTTACTCCAGATTTAGAAGCAAATTTAAAACCAAAAGATTTAATTTTATCCAAAATATCTGGCACTTCATCCATTGGATATTTATCTAAGATATGGTTCACAATTTCATTCATCTCACCACCGGTCATTTCTTTGTTCATGAAAGGAAAATCCCCAGGCAAAGTCGAATTAAATAATATTCGTCCGACAGTTGTTTCAAAAATCTTTCCAGACAATTCACCATATTTACTTTCTTTACCACCAACAAGTTTAATTGGTTCTTGTAAAGTTAGCTCATCAAAGTCGTAAGCCATAATCGCCGCATTCGGAGATGGATAAACTTTAAGTTCAGCTCCAGCTTCTCGAACAGACATAATTTTTGTGACCCAAAAACATCCTAGAACAATATCCATACGCATTGATACAATTGGATCTCCGGAACCAGGTTTCAATAAGTTTTTATTGGAAGCAATAATTTCTCGAGCTTCTTTTTGAGCCGCAGCAGACAAAGGCACGTGGACTGCCATTTGGTCACCATCGAAGTCAGCGTTAAAAGCTGGACACACAAGAGGATGAAGCTGAATCGCATTACCTTCAATTAGTACCGGTTGGAAAGCTTGAATACCAAGACGGTGAAGAGTTGGAGCCCGGTTTAAGAATACTCTTTTATCTTTAATCACATCTTCAAGAATAGCCCAAACTTCTGGAATTCCTTCATCAATCAAACGACCAGCGCCTCTGATATTAAAAGCTAATTCTTGAGCTAAAACTTCAGCGATCACAAATGGTCGGAATAATTCCAAAGCCATATGTTTTGGCAATCCACATTGAGATAATTTTAATTCCGGACCCACCACGATTACAGATCGGCCTGAATAATCAACTCGCTTACCTAATAAGTTTTGTCGGAAACGACCTTGTTTACCTCGCAGACTATCAGCTAAAGATTTAAGTGGTCGCCTTTGAGCCTGACTCATAGCAGATTCACCCGCTTTTCTAATACTATTATCAATCAAAGCGTCTACAGCTTCTTGTAAAATTCTTTTTTCATTACGCAAGATAACATCTGGGGCTCGTAAATCTATCAGTTTTTTTAAACGATTATTTCTATTGATAACTCGTCTATATAAATCATTAACATCAGAAGTCGCATGACGACCACCATCAAGAGCCACCATTGGTCGCAAGGCTGGTGGAATTACTGGAATCACTTTTAAGAACATCCATTCTGGTCGGACGCTAGCTCGGCGCAATGATTTGATTAAGTTAAATCTCTTTTGTAATTTAACTCTTTCAACAGCACTTACATTTGGTAGTTGAGCCTCAACCTCTTTTTCCATTTTAGCTAGATCTAAACTAGCAAAAATATCATCAATCGCTTGAGCTCCAATACTAGCTTCGAAAACAGTACCGTATTTTAAAGACATTCGGTGGTAAGTGATTTCATCAAGCACTTGCCAAGGTCGAAGATTTTGTAATTGGGTTTTAGCATTAGACAAAGCTTCTTTTAGGCCTTCTCGATCTTCGTCGGTTTTAAGATCTTTGAATCGCATCTTATATTCATTATCTAATTGCTTCAAAATTTTATTTCGCTCATCTTCTTGAACACTAGTCACAATATACCCAGCAAAATAAATAACTTTCTCTAATTCACTAATAGATAAATTAAGCATAGCGCCAATCCTAGATGGAATACCACGCAAAAACCAAATATGAGCTACTGGTGAAGCCAGTTCAATGTGACCCATACGTTCACGACGAACCACAGACCTAGTAACTTCTACTCCACATTTTTCACAAACAATTCCTTTGTATCGAATTCTTTTGTACTTTCCACAGTAACATTCATAATCTTTTTCTGGACCAAAAATACGTTCATCAAATAAACCTCCTCGTTCAGATCTTCCTGTACGATAGTTAATAGTTTCTGGCTTGGTTACTTCTCCATATGACCACTCACGAATTCTATCTGGTGAGGCCAATTGTAAAGTAATTGAGCTAAAATCTTTGTTATTTTCATTTATAGTTGTAGATGGCATGGTATAAATTTAGTTAAATTATTTTATTTAAGATTTTCGTCTTCATATTTTAGCTCTATATCCAAAGCCAGACCTCGTAATTCGTTTAACACCACATTAAATGATGCTGGAATATTTGGTTGCTTAATATGCTCGCCTTTAACTAATGAATCGAAAGCTTGAGATCGACCAGTAATATCATCTGATTTAATTGTTAACATTTCTCGCAGTGAGTAGGCGGCTCCATAACCTTCGAGCGCCCACACTTCCATTTCTCCAAATCTTTGTCCTCCACCTTGGCTACGTCCACCTAGAGGTTGTTGTGTGATCAAAGAGTATGGCCCAATGGATCGCATGTGAATCTTGTCTTCCACCATGTGAGCTAATTTCAAAATATACATATAACCAACCGCAATATCTTGATGGAATTTCTCGCCTGTAAAACCATCATGAAGAGCAACTTTACCAGTCCGAGAAAAACCAGCTTTTTCTAATTCATCTTTAATTTCATCAGCAGTAACTCCCATGAACACTGGAGTGATAGCTTGATAATTTAAAGTATGTGCCGCCAGTCCCAAGTGCATTTCAAAAATCTGACCCAAGTTCATACGACTCGGTACACCGAGTGGTGTCAAAATAATATCAACCGGAGTTCCATCAGCCATGTAAGGCATATCTTCTTCTGGTAACACTCGAGAAATAACTCCCTTGTTACCGTGACGTCCAGCTAATTTATCACCCACAGAAATATTTCTAACTTGAGCTACTTGAATATAAATTCTCTTAATAATACCTGAGTCTAATTTATCACCATTTTCTCTAGAGAAGATTTTAATCCCAATCACTCGTCCTTTTTTACCATGAGATACCCGAAGAGAAGCGTCTTTTACATCACGAGCTTTTTCTCCAAAAATAGAACGCAATAGTCTTTCTTCTGGAGTTAATTCTGTCTCGCCTTTAGGTGTAATTTTACCAACCAAGATATCACCTGGTTCTACCTCAGCTCCAATACGCACGATTCCATCTTCATCTAAGTTACGTAATTTGGCTTCACCTACGTTTGGAATATCATGAGTCGTAATTTCTGGCCCCAATTTAGTATCACGCACATCAGCTTGAAATTCTTCAATGTAAATACTAGAAAACTTATTGTTCTTGATTAATCTTTCAGAAATAATAATCGCATCTTCGTAGTTCGCACCATACCAAGACATAAAGGCCACTAAAGCATTTTGTCCCAAGGCTGCTTGTCCCCCAGAAGTTGAAGAAGTATCTGTTAAAAATTGACCCTTCTTTACTTTTTCACCCAAAGACACAATCGGTCTTTGATAAAATACCGAGTTATCATTTGTTTTAACATAACTAACCAAATCATAAGTATCAGTTTTTCCATCTTCTCTTTTTACTTCTACTTTTTTACCATCAACAGCCGATACAGTACCAGCATTTAATGCTGTTAATAAACGTCCAGAATCAGCCGCCACTTTAGTTTCCATACCAGTAGCCACTAATGGCACTTCAGGAATCAAACAAGGCACAGCTTGTCGTTGCATATTAGAACCCATCAGGGCTCGGTTAGCATCATCGTGCTCAAGAAAAGGCACCATCGAAGTCGCCACCGAGTAAGCTTCATTAGGAGCCACGTCAATGTAATCAACTTCATTAGGAGCCACTAAACCTGGTTTAGTTTTAGTTCTAACCTCGACTTGCTCACCCGTAAACTTACCACTCTCATCATAAGGCACAGCCCCGTGAGCAATATTATATTTTTCTTCTTCGAGCGCGTTCATATAAACCAACTCTTCTGTAATTTTGCCGTTTTTAACTTTTCTATACGGAGCTTCAATAATTCCAAATTCATTCACTCGCGCAAAACTAGATAAACGCAAAATCAAACCAATGTTTGGACCTTCTGGAGTTTGAATTGGACACACTCGCCCATAATGAGAAGTGTGAACGTCACGCACATCAAGACCAGCTCGTTCTCGAGTCAATCCTCCAGGACCAAGTGCTGAGAGCATTCGCAAGTGCTCCACTTCAGCTAATACGTTTTCTTGACTCATAAATTGAGACAATTGGTTGGTGGTGAAAAATTCTTTAAGTCGAGCTTGAAGAGGTCGTGGACTTATAAGTTGAACTGGAAGCATTGTAGTTGCATCAACAGTCGACATTCTATCTTGAATATTTCTCTTCATTTGAGTCATGCCCACTTTTAATTTTTGTTGCAACATTTCTCCTACAGCGCGCACCCGTCTATTACCTAAGTGGTCAATATCATCAGCTTTAGAGCCTTTAGTAGTATTTAAAGCCACCATGTGAGTCAGAATAGTAAACACGTCATCCATGCAGATTACTCTTTCTTCTTTAGTTTTATCGGTAATTTTCTTATTAAATCTTTCATTAAAACGCAACCTTCCAACAACAGAAAAGTCATATTTTTCACGATCAAATAAAGAAGTTACAAATTCTTTAGCATTAGCAGCAGTCGCCAAATCTGAATCTCTTAATCTTTTATAAATTTCAATATAAGAATCATCTACTGATTTAGCATGATCTTTTTCTAGGGTACTCTTAATATAAGACTCATTAATACCAGCATCAGTAAACATCTTGACCATATCTTCATTAGTCAGAGTCTTACCTTCCTTATCAGCAAAAATACGAAGTAGTGATGTGGCTGGGAATTTTCGTTTTCGGTCGATCCGAACATAAATAGCTCCATCAGCTTCAGTTTCAAATTCAATCCACACACCACGAGATGGAATTATTTTAGCGCCAAAATATTTATTACCTCTTAAAATATTTTCAGTAAAAAAGACTCCCAAACTACGAGCTAGTTGGGGTACAATTACCCGCTCGATACCATTTATAATAAAAGTACCGTGGGCGGTCATCAAAGGAAAATCAGCCAAGAAAATTTCTTGTTCTTTTTCTTCTTGCAGAGTCTTGTTCAGCAATCTCACTTTAACCCTAAGTGGTGCATCATAAGACAACTTATGCTCTTTAGCATAGTACTCATCACATTTTGGTTTATCTAATTCAAAACTAGTAAAGTCTAGTTTAAATTTCTTTTCTGAGTAGTCTTGAATCGAAGAAAATTCTTCAAACAATTCTTTAAAACCTTCGCGGACCAACCAGTCAAAAGAAATGACTTGAAGCTCCACCAAATCAGGCATTTCATGCAAAGCCTTTTTAGCTTGTGAAAAATACTTTTTTTCTAACATAAAAAATAATGGGTTAATTATTAGAACCTTATAAAAATAACAACCAAACAATGCCCTAGCTTAAGTAAAAAGCTCGGGTCGCTTAAAGAGAATTGTGCAAGACACTGACGCTACATCTATCATTACTCAATCTTGCCTGTAGTAAGAAAATACTATCAGATATTAGAAATATGTCAAATGAGGACGGAGCCACAAAACCCCTTTTTGAAACCCAGACCTACCCCCACCTTTTCAAAAAGGGGTTTTGGTAAATATTAATTAAAAACTACGCAAGTCCCCCTTTCTTGTTTTTAAGAGAGCGCCAGGCTTCAATGTCTTTATGATGACCAGAGAGTAAGACTTTAGGCACTTTGTATTTTTTACCTTGAAATTCTAAAACTTCGGGTCGAGTATAGTTTTCGGAGCTCGCACTCCGCTTTTCTTCTAAAGAGTCGCCACTACCTAAAACTCCAGGAATCTGGCGTGACATCACATCAAGAATCACCAGCGCTGGCAACTCACCGCCGGTTAAAATATATGAACCAATAGTTATTTCTTCCGCTTTGAGAATTTTTTGAACCCGAGCATCAATCCCCTCATAGCGCCCAGCAATTAAAATAATATCCGAATAATTACGCGACCATTTTTTAGCCAGCCCATTAGAAAATTCTGTGCCTCCTGGCGCCATAATTAGAGTTTTTATTTTTTTTCCTTTAGTTTGCTCTTTAATACTAGCCACCGCCAAGAGGATAGGCTCAGCCGACAAGAGCATTCCTGGTCCACCACCGAAAGGTCTGTCGTCGACTTTTTGATGTTTATCCAAAGTAAAATCCCTCAGGTTATAAACCTGAACGTTAATTAAATTGTTTTTTATCGCCCGCCCAATAATAGACTCTTTTAAGTAGCCCATGACTAGATCTGGACAGACAGTAATAATATGAAAATTAATCATTAGACTCACACTATACAATAGATTTATAGTATTTCAACATACAAATAAAGCCTATTTGAGAGGGTCACGAGGCTGGCGAGCCGAGTGTTTCAGGATTTTTTAACCTTCAAAAAATCCGTACTCTCAAATAGGCTTTATTAAAAATATCTTTTACATCTTCAAATCCTCCATCGCTTGATCTACTGATCTTGCCGCTGAAGTATTGTTGTTACTTTCATTTGATCTTAAACCACCTTCAGGTTCACTGATTTTTAGATTAACTCGAGCATTATTTTTCATACCCACCACCCGAAGTAAAGTTCTAATAGCCTTAGCAGTGTTGCCTTGGCGACCAATAATTTTTCCCATATCTTCTGGATTCACATCAAGAGTTATAAGTACCCCCATTTCATCAACTTTTCGATCCACTCGGACATCGCCCGGGTGATCTACTAGCGCCTTTACCACCATTTCTAAAAACTCTTTATCATGATACTGCTCAGACATGTTTAGTTTTGACTAATCTTTTTATTAAAAAACAACAGGAACGACAATCGAGTTGTTCTTAAATAGTGTAAATAAATACCCTATTTATGTCAAAGGAAATTTAAACAAAAAAACTCCTTCATTGGAAAGAGTTTTT
>Ga0208245_1001665_pt1 | contig 12761 bp, 11 predicted proteins | sample RifOxyC1_FD_184035 | JGI IMG/M metagenome (GOLD analysis project Ga0208245, IMG submission 184035) | Soil microbial communities from Rifle, Colorado - Rifle Oxygen_injection C1 (SPAdes) | ecosystem: Environmental > Terrestrial > Deep subsurface > Rock core/Sediment | place: Rifle, Colorado... | reverse complement strand
AATACGACAGCTCAACAAGATCCGGATCGGGTGACCGAGGATCCTGTTGAAGAAGGCTGGCTCGTTAAACTGGAAATCGAAGATACATCGGACCTTCAAGAGCTTGCCTAAAAAGAAGAAAAGACCAATTACCAAGGTTCCTGCTCAAAATAGCGTCGCTGATCTTCTGGTCGGCCATCGTCCGACTGGCCAGCTTGCACTTCAGGACGAGGCTCTCTTCCGGGCTTTTCAATCGAACCTTTTGTCCTTGATATCTCATGAACTTAGAACACCACTGACCGGGGTGTTGAACGCGTTGAACGCGTTGGAGGCCTCGGATGAAGCGGGACCGCGCGAAGATGCCGGACCGCTTTCGCAAAGCGAACTGATTTTGATGGCGAAGCGAAACGCACAACGTCTTCAGCAGGCCCTCGTGACGGTCCTTGATCTTGCCGCGATCGAAAGTGGAACATTTCATGCGCATTTACGTGAGGTTGAGCTTTCACGATTGGTTCGCAAAAGAATTGAGCTCGATCGTCCATGGCTGAAAGATTGCGGGATAGCCAGCACCATCCATTCAGCAGCGGATGTTCCGGTTCTCGCCGATCCCCAAAAATTGAGTCGGGCGATCGATTTGATTCTTGAAGTCATCAGCGGACGTGCTGAATCGAGACCTGGGGTATCGATCGAAGTACTTCCGTCTCGCCTCGCGTTTTCTTTTACTTTGAAGCCCGAGGCCGATGCGAGTTGGGTAGCCGCCTGGTCCCAGGCTCTTGCGGGATTCGAGGGTGGAGTGATGGCTCCTGGTTCAGCGTTTGCGGGAGTTTTGCAGTCTGAAACAGGCTTTTTGACCCGATCGGAAGAAGGCCTCGGGAGCGAGCTTCAGCTCATTCATCAGATCATGAGACTGCATCGTGGAAAGTTGGCCCAGACACGGAGCCGAAACCGCATTACTTTGACGCTCGAATTCCCCGAGCTGTCTTCGGAAGAGGCTCTGCGCGCCGTTCTTTCCTCGAGAGCCTACGAGGTGACGAATGAACTCGGGTCAGTCGCGTTGGCTCTCGTTAACGTCCCCGATGGCCTGGTTGCGGTCGAGTTCTGCGATGCGATCAAGAGAAACCTTTTCCGGGCCACGGACGCGGTTTACCCGGTTCCGCAGCGCCGTCAAGTCGCTCTCGTCCTTGATGATTGTAAGGTCGGGGATGCCCCGCGAGTCATGAAGCGCATCGAAAAAGCAATCGGGATGATGCTTGATTCTGGTGTTGCGCATTGCCCCTCAGATGGGCTGGACCCGGCTAAACTTCTTGATATCGCGAACCGGCGGCTTTCGGGTTCTTCGGCCGGAGATTCCGGCTGAAGGTGGGTATGGCCGAACCCGTCGCCAGTTCACAGCGTTCTTTGCCGAAAACCAAGGCGCTCCGGTCGCTCCTTTTGGGCGGGGTGATTCCGGTAGTCGCCTTTACTGTTATCGAATCTCAATTCGGAATCGTTTGGGGCCTTGTGGCCGGGATGGTCTTCGGGTTGGGAGAAATTTTTTGGGAATGGCGGACCACAAGGCACGTCGAACCCCTGACTTGGGGTGGAAATGGGATGATCCTCGTCCTTGGGGGGCTTTCCCTCGCCACTCAGGAGGGGATCTGGTTCAAACTCCAGCCTTCCCTGATCGAGGCGGCTGTGGCGCTGTTGCTCTGGGGATCGGTCATCGCAGGACACCCACTTTTGGTGTCATTCATGTCCAAGGCGATGAAACAGCAAGGAATTTCCTGGGATCAATCGGCCGCCTTATCGGCACGAGGGCGCCTGCTGACCGTCGCGTTGCGGGGACTGACGATGAGACTCGGGCTGTTTTTCGCGATTCATGCCGCTCTGGCAGCTTGGGCTGCTTTGTATTGGTCGACAGCGGCTTGGGCGCTGCTCAAAGGTGTCGGATTCACTTTGACCATGATTGTTTACATGGTGGTCGAAAGCCTGGTTTTAAGATATAGAATCGCGACAAAATGAATCAGAAATTCTATATCAAGACCTTCGGCTGCCAAATGAACGTGGCGGATTCCGAACGGATGGCGGCTATCCTTACCGAGCAGGGGATGGGTCCGGCTGATTCCATTGAAAACGCCCATTTGATCATCATTAACGGCTGCTCCGTTCGGGAGAAAGCCGTTCACAAAGCCGTCTCCACGTTAGGGGAACTCCAGGAACTCAAGAAGTCCGGAGCGGGAGGACACGGCGCGATCATCGGAATGGGCGGCTGTGTGGGCCAGCTCGATCAGAAAACCCTCTTCAAGCGCGCTCCTTACCTCGACTTCGTTTTCGGGACCGATACGATCGATAATCTTCCTGAGATCCTGCACCGCGTGCGAAATGGCGAAAGGCACGTCATCTACACGGATTTCGATTCTTCGATGGATTATTCCACCGAGACGAAGGTCATCGGTGAAAAGGCTCAGGCTTTCGTCAACATCATGAAAGGGTGCGATAAGTACTGCACCTACTGCATCGTCCCGTATACCCGCGGTCGGGAGAAGTCGCGCTCAATAAGCGAGGTTGTCAACGACATCGCGCGCCTGGTGGGAAGCGGCGTACGCGAGGTGACGCTCCTCGGGCAAAACGTGAATTCTTTCGGCAAAGGTAATCCGAATATCGCGGGCCTCGAACCTCGCGAGCTTCACAACGTGATCGGCCGGGTCGGGCCGAAGAGCGGTGAAGAGAATTTCCCGCAGCTTCTTCGCGCGATTGATCGCGATCCCCGGTGTGCGCTGCTCAGGAGAATCCGGTTTACGTCCAGCCATCCCCTTGATTTCAGTGAGGAGCTGATCGACTGTTATTCTTCCGGGGAGACGGGCGGGGACAAGGGGGTCTCGCGCCTTGCGCCTCATCTTCATCTTCCGGTGCAGTGCGGTTCAAACGAGGTCCTTCAGAAAATGGGCAGACATCACAGGATCGAGACCTATATCGCGCAGATGGATCGGCTTCGTGAGCTTTCGCCGGAGATCGCGATTTCGACGGATCTGATCGTCGGATTTCCCGGTGAAACGGAAGCGGACTTCCAGGAAACGCTGAACCTTCTCGATCGTGTTCAGTTTGACAACATTTTCGCGTTCGCCTATTCGCCGCGTCCAGGCACGCGCGCCGCGAAGATGGTCAATGATGTTCCGGATGAAGTGAAGAATGAACGCTTGAACAGGCTTCTGAAATATCAACTCGCGATCGCGGCCAAGCGGTATGCTTCGCGCATCGGTAAAACACTGGAGATTTTGGTTGAAGGCATCGCGAAGAACCAGAATCTCGCTTCAGCTGACGCGACTTCTGCGGTGCGGGTGTGGACCGGCAGAACAGGGTGTAATCGGGTGGTAAATTTCATCAGCGATCGCTCGACTTGCGAACTTGTCGGTAACTTCGTCAAGGTACGGATCACGGCCGCGACGAGTCTTTCCCTGCAGGGTGAACTGATCGAGAAGCACGGAGAACCCGCATGATTCTTCCTCATCATGGAATCTGGCCAAAGATCCACGAGACTGCTTTCGTCGCCCCTTCCTCGGACATCATCGGCGACGTCGAGCTGGGGGGCTCTTCGAGTGTTTGGTTTCAATGCGTGGTCCGCGGCGACGTCAACCGGATTCGGATCGGAAGCCGAACAAACGTACAGGATCATTCCGTTCTTCACGTCACGCGCAAGGTGAGCCCGCTCACGATCGGAGACGAGGTCACGATCGGTCATCGCGTGACGCTGCACGGCTGCACCCTAGGAAGCCGCCTCCTGATCGGAATGGGCGCGATTATTCTCGATGACGCCGAAATCGGCGACGAGTGCCTGATCGGCGCGGGCGCTCTCATCACGAAGAAAACAAAGATTCCCCCGAGAAGTGTCGTGTTCGGCGCTCCCGCCCGGGTCATCCGCAAGGTGACGGACGAGGAACTCGAGTTTTTCGGCACGAGCGCTGAAAACTACGTCAACGATGCGATCGGCTACTATCGGTTCGTGCGCGGTCCCGCTCGATTGGGGGATGACCAGGCCGATCTCGAAGAGCTTGGTGAATTTTCGGAAGACGGAATGGAGGAGAGGAAATGAACCTGTTCGAGGAAGCTCTGACGTTCGACGACGTGCTCCTGTTGCCAGGCTATTCAGACGTTCTGCCCTCCCAGGTGGAACTCAACACGCGTCTCACTCAGCGAGTTCCGCTCGGGATCCCGCTGCTTTCGGCGGCCATGGATACCGTGACGGAAAGTAAGACCGCCATCACGCTCGCGCAAGAAGGCGGCCTTGGCGTCATTCACAAGAATCTTTCGATCAAACATCAGGCCTTTGAGGTCGAGAAAGTTAAAAAGAGCGAATGGGGAATGATTCTCGATCCGATCACGATCGCCCCGCGCGCGAGAATTTCCGAAGCGCTCGACCTGATGCGAACTTTCAAGATTTCGGGAGTTCCCGTCACGGTGAAGGATGATGAAGGCTTGAAGCTCGTCGGGATTATCACCAACCGCGATTTGAGATTCGAAGAGGATCTCAGCCAGCTCATCGAAACACGCATGACCAGGATGCCGTTGATCACGGTCCCGGAAGGAACCACTCTCGCGCAAGCGAAAGCGATTCTGAAGGAAAACCGGGTTGAAAAACTCCCGGTCGTGGATTCCAGGGGTTACCTCAAGGGTCTGATCACGATCAAAGACATCAAGAAGCAACAAGCCTATCCGAACGCGAACAAGGACAAGTTCGGCCGTCTCATCGTCGGAGCCGCCGTCGGGGTGGGGGGCAATAACATGGAGCGAGCCGAAGCCCTGGTTGAAGCGGGAGCCGACGTTCTTTTCGTCGATAGCGCGCACGGGCATTCGCGGGGCGTTCTCGAAATGATTCAGACACTCAAGAAGAACTATCGCGATCGCGTCGATGTTGTCGGCGGAAATATCGCAACTTTCGAAGGGGCAAAGGCCCTGATCGAGGCGGGAGCCGATGCGGTAAAAGTGGGGATCGGTCCCGGCTCGATTTGCACGACCCGGATCGTCGCCGGGATCGGCGTACCGCAGCTTTTCGCGATTTCGGAAGCCGCGAGGGCGGCCGCGCCGCACGGGATTCCGATCATCGCCGATGGCGGGATCAAGTTCAGCGGTGACATCACGAAGGCCCTGGCGGCCGGAGCTCAAAGCGTGATGATCGGATCGCTCTTTGCCGGGACCGACGAGGCCCCCGGTGAGATGGTGCTTTATCAAGGGCGTTCTTATAAAACTTATCGCGGAATGGGCAGCGTCGATGCGATGGTCAAAGGTTCAAAGGATCGATATTCCCAGGGCGAGGTCGATGAAGTCGGTAAGCTCGTGCCCGAAGGCATCGAGGGACGCGTTCCTTATCGCGGCAGTCTGTCGTTCAACATTCATCAGCTTCTGGGCGGTCTTCGCGCGGGGATGGGCTATTGCGGAGCGGGCAGCGTCGCCAAACTTCGGGAGGGCGCCAAGTTCGTCCGGATCACGAACAGCGGTTTGGCTGAAAGTCATCCGCATGACGTGGATATCACGAAAGAGGCCCCCAACTACCGGCTGGATGGAAAGAGGCGGTAAACGGAATGGGCACTCACGCGACGATCGTCATTCTCGACTACGGCTCGCAATATACGCAACTCATCACGCGTCGAGTGCGTGAGCTTGGTTATTTTTCGAGGATTCTCCCGGGCGATGCGACGCTTGCCAGGATTCAGGAACTTTCGCCGCGCGCGATTGTTCTCTCCGGCGGCCCGTCCTCGGTTTACGATCCGGGTGCCCCGGCCCTTCCCGCCGGGTTGCTTGAGTACCAGCGCGACAGCAAAATCCCTCTTCTTGGGGTTTGCTACGGGATGCAGCTCGTTGTTCGTGAGTTCGGTGGACAGGTCAAGAAGGCAGAGTCCCGCGAATACGGGAGAATGCTGATTCATGCCTCGCCCGGGACGAGACTTTTCGGCGCGGTTCCCGCGAAATCGTTCGAAGTCTGGATGAGCCATGGTGACGAGACCCGACAGATGCCTGAAGGATTCGTCGCCAGCGCCCGAAGTGCTTCGGGCGCGATCGCGGCGATCGAGAACGCCGGCGCGGGGATTTACGGTTTGCAGTTTCACCCCGAAGTGACCCATACGTCTCACGGCAAGGAATTGCTCCGGCAGTTTCTATCGGAAATAGCCGGTCTTGCTCCTGACTGGAACATGGGTTCCGTTCTCGAAGAGCAGATCGCGAAAATCAAACGCGAAGTCGGTCCCGATCAGCACGTCATCTGCGCGCTTTCGGGCGGCGTTGATTCGGCCGTCGCGGCCACGCTGGTTCATCGGGCGATCGGAGACCGCCTGCATTGCGTGTTCGTCGATCACGGGCTGCTCCGATATCGTGAACGTGAGCGGGTCGTCGAGCTGTTTGAAACGAAACTTCATCTTCCCGTCGAGTGCATCGACGCGTCCCGGGAATTTCTTTCCAGACTCGATGGAATTTCGGATCCCGAGAAAAAGCGGCAGATCATCGGCGCTGAATTCATCGCGGTTTTCGAACGCGCGGCGCAGTCGTTCGCGAGGTCGATCGGGCATCTTCCTGAATTCCTGGTGCAAGGCACGCTCTATCCCGACGTTATCGAATCGAGTCCGGGACACAAGCACTCGATGACGATCAAGTCGCATCACAATGTCGGAGGGCTGCCGAAGGAACTGCGGTTCAAACTTATCGAGCCCCTTCGCGAGCTTTTCAAAGACGAGGTGCGGGATCTCGGGCGCCACCTGGGCGTTCCGGAGGCGTTTTTGAAGCGTCATCCTTTTCCGGGTCCCGGGCTCGCGGTCCGGATCATCGGGCCGGTTACCCCGACGCATCTTGAGATACTGCGCCAGGTCGACGAGGTCTTCATCAATTGCCTGCTGGAAGACGAGCTGTACGACAGGATCTGGCAGGCTTTCGCCGTTTTTTTGCCGGTGAAGAGCGTTGGCGTCCAAGGCGACGGAAGGACCCATGACCACGTGGTCGCGCTTCGCGCGGTGACATCGTCTGACGGCATGACCGCGGACTGGTACCCTTTTGAACCCCGGTTCCTCGCGAAGGTCTCCTCGAGAATCTGTAACGAAGTGAAGGGCGTGAGTCGGGTCGTTTACGATATCTCTTCCAAACCTCCAGCTACGATCGAATGGGAGTAAGTATGAAACACGAATTCCTGACCGGAATTGGAATCGCCGGAATACTGTTCGCCGCAACGGACGCCTTGGCTCGAACCGGGTATTCCAAAGTATGCGAAGGTTGCCATTCCGCGCAATTCGAAAACAAGTACATTCACTATCCCGCTAACGGCGGCCTTTGCGACGGCTGTCATGAGGTGAAGCCCGCGCATTTTAAGGGCGGCGACAAACAGTATGTCAGGACTGATCGAAGTCAGGTTACCTGCTACCGATGTCATGAACGCAAGGACACGAAGCCTAATGTTCACGCAGCGCTCGCGATGGGGGATGATTCCTGCATGACTTGTCACGATCCGCACGGCGCGAAGAATCCCTACCTTTTTCGCGAGGAAATCTCAGCTCTGTGTCTGGGATGTCATGATCTCTCGACCAACGGCGTTTCGAAGCACGGCCCGGTCACGAGCGGGCTCGCCTGCGTGCAATGTCATGACGGGCATGGGTCGAATCAGAAAAAACTGCTGACCAAAGAGCCACGCGCCCTCTGTTTGAATTGCCATGACCGTCCCGTCAAATCGGCTTCCGGCCGGGTGATTCCGGATATGAAGGAAAGAACCGAAAAGATGGCCAGCGTACACATGCCGGCGGCTGACGCCTGTTCGGAGTGTCATCTGCCGCACGCGAGTGCTTTTCCGAAGCTTCTGAACGCGAATTTTCCTTCCAAGGATTACAACAAATATTTTGCCGGCGACGACCAGACGCCGAACACCTATGCGCTTTGTTTTCAATGCCACGCCGTTTCCATGATGACTCCCGAGATCGTGATGGACGGAAACGAGACGAAATTCAGGAGCGATCGCGTGGAAAACGGCAAGGTCACTCGCGTTAACCTTCATTATTTGCACATCACGAACGCGGGCGCGACGACCGGTCCCGCCTTTGGTCGTTCGTGTCGCGTGTGTCACGATCCTCACGGCGCCCCACAGGATCGGTTGATCCGGGCGGCGTTTTCGTCCAATGCGCCGCTTAAATTCGAGGCAACGCCGAATGGCGGAACTTGCGCGCTTTCCTGTCATGGCCCTGAAAGCTACGAACGTGCTAAATAGTCCTTGATGGGCGTCGAGTTTAAACGCGCGATCCGTTTTATCGAGAGTCACGGGATTATCCTCGTTTTCCCGATCAATAATCGACGGGAGCCATCGTCGCTCTGGTATCAGTTCTTCCCACGAACCGAGATGCGGTGGGAATGGGATGAAACCGGACAGGACGGTGTTGCCGCTCTCTGGCACCTTCGGACCGAACTTTCGGTTTCATCGAGGGTGGTCTATACGAAATGGTATCGCGGCAGAGCGACTTTCTTTTCGAAGTCCGTTTTTACCGCAATGCTGACACTTCTGCGTTCGAGCTCGAGTACTCGCACCGGTTTGGGCGAGGATGCCTCCCGTATTCTGGAAATTCTGCGTTCCGATTCTCCGCTTTCGACCAAGGTGATCAAGCAGCTGTCCGACCTGCAGGGCCGGTTTCACGAGGCGAGTTACCAGCGAGCCATGAAGGAATTGTGGAATCGACTTTTCATCGTGGCTTTCGGTGAGGTCGAGGATAGCAGCTTTCCGTCTCTTGCGGTTGGGGCGACCAACCTTCTTTTCGAAGAGCTTTGGGATGAGTCACGAGGGCTTTCACAGGCCAAGGCTGAGGAGATCATAACCAGAGCTCTTCCGGCAAAATCGCCGTTCCTGAAATATTTTTCAGGGATCAGAAAGGGATTGGAGCTGTAGCGGGCCCTCACTATTTTAACGGAGTTATTGAGGGGGGATCGGAACGGTGATTGGCAGGGCTATGTAACCAGGATCGCGCCGTTCTCGCTCATTTCAAGGATCTTGAACCCTCTTCCGAGAGATTCGAGAAAATACGAGATGATCCCAGAAACCGCGCTTTGCGCTTTCAGGGGTATCCGTGGATTTCGATTTTCGAAGTGCGTTACCTTTCTTCGCGCCCGTAACGATCATCGCGACACCGCCCGAAAATTCCCTAATGAAACCCTGCCAATCCGCTCGACTTTTGGCGCGAATGAGTAGGTGGAGGTGATTTCCGACGTTTGCATAGCGATAAACTTGAATATTCCAGCGTGTTTTCAGCCGATCCATGAGGTTGCGGATATGATTGCAATGCTGCAGATGCAACATTGAGAGCTCTCCTCGTGCCTTGGAAGATCTCAACACCACGTGAAGCGCTTGCTTCGGATCAAACGGCCTGCGTGTCTTGCGCTTGCCTTTCGTGTGATCACCGCCGTGTGCCTGAAGCCTTGTTCTGCGGTTAAACCCAGGAAGGAAAAGCTGGTTTGATTGTGTCAGGCTGCGCTCTGTCGGGGGCTCTCGCGGGTTCGAGAGAGCGCAGCACCCCCGGTTTGAGCTCATGCCCCCGTTTTTCTTAGGAGAATTTGGCAACAACGCCGGGTTCTGAATCAGTCTAGTCGCATTCGAAAAGAACGAATATAATAATTAAAATGCTCAAGTACTGTTCGATCGGGGTCTTTCTCCTGATTTTTATGCCTTTTTCTGCGGCTGCTGTGGATCTCTATCACGAGGGGATTCTCTCTGCCGTTTGCAACTCACCCGAGGCGTACAGGGCACAAAAAGAGCGGCGGGACATGGCGATCAGCCCATTTCCTCCCTCGAGCCCGACTCCTAAGGTCGTTGGTTATTCTGCTTTAGAGGCCGTGCTAGTGAAGGTGGCTGATTCGACCTTCAAGTCAAAGCAGGAGATCCGTTCCGCGCTGAAAAGGCTCATGGAAAAATGGCGAGATGGAGCGACTCGGAAGAACATCGCGAATAGAGAGGCCTATCTCAACGACCTGAGGTCTCTTATAGAAATGACCGCCACAGGTCGCGAAATTTTGGCTTGCTACGAGAAGACCCCTTCTGCTCCGGGCTCCAAGATATCGGGAAGTCTGATTATGGAAATCCCGCCCCAGGGGGATGGTACCGGTGCCGCCATGTCTTTTGGATTCGAACAGGACCCTCAAAATCCTGGAAAGTTATTGAAGACCATCTACTTTAATTTCGACTCTGAGCCGATGCGAAGCGCTCACGTCTTCTTGCATGAAATGGCTCACGGCTGCACGGCCGAAGAGGTGCGAGAGATGAATGAATTGACTTCTCTCAACCAACCCGGATCTCCTGCCCGTCGTGAAGTCGAGCAGCGTCGGGTTCTCAACGAGCTGAATGCCTATCAAAAAGAATTGCAGTTCCTTTATGAACTCGCTCTTGCTGCTCCAGAAGAGCTCTGTCTTATGCTTTTCAAACCTGATTTGGCCGGACCTACTTTCGACCCCATTTTTGTAGCAAGCTTGGACGGGACTTTCGCAAAAGGGCGGGCGCCTTATCACATCGCTGTGAGGTACAGTACGGTCCGAGGAGGTAAGTACGACCCAGGAAGTTTTTTTGTTTTGGATGGGAACGGCAAGCCCATCGAGAAAAAGCAGTTCTTCCTTTTAAGACCGGATTTTATAGATCGGCTCGTCAAAGCCGGGTTTAAGGTCCATATTCCGTGAAATTCCGTGATATGAAGATGCCCATGGACGCGACACCCTTTCATTCGGTTCAAAAGAGGCTCTTTCTTGTTCGGATGATTCGTCCTGGTATTTTCGTGGTCTTCATCGGATTTCTTCTCATGGGGGCGCTCTCACGGTCAGCCGAAATCGATCTGCCCGCCCTGCCCATGGCCCAGTACCAGTACTCGAAGTTCTTTCACGAGCTCGTGAACGTGCCCTCCATTTGCGTGACAGGCAAGACGGTGAACGAATTTCAAGTGCAGCAGTGCCAGGCTTACTGGAATACACTCCTGGTCCGGACGTTCTGGTTCAGCTTCCCATTTTTGTGTCTCATGGCTTTTTTGTTTTTCGGTTTCGATTATGTCTGGCTGACCTATCGAAGAGCAGCCAAGAAAATTGAGACCGGCAAGGGGGCTTTCGTCGGGGTTGTCACGAATCCGCCGGATGTTCCGAATGACATTTATGGCTGGTTTCATTGTTTTAGATTGATGAGTGCGCAGGTGCAGAAAGGACAGCAGATCCAGGTCTATATTCCCCTGAATGCGCCGAAGCCAGAGCCCGGGAGCCGTCTTTCGGTCGCGGATGTAGGAAAACGCTTCGGAAAGCAACGCTACGTAGGAGTCATTTACACGCCTCATGTGGCGGTTGTAAGTACTGAAAAACGTTGATGATACTGACCTATCGCGCTGTGTATAGCCTTTCCTGACGCTCTTCGCTACAACGATTGCCTATGCCCTCAGAAACGGATTCTCCTGCCGCCAAGACGAGCTTTGTGCACCTGCATGTGCACACGCAATACAGTCTTCTTCAGGGCGCGATTCAGGTCGAGAATCTCTTCGAGCGGGTCGCGCAGCTCGGGATGGACACGGTTGCGATCACCGATTCGCATAATCTTTTCGGGGCAATTGATTTTTATCTCTCGGCAAAAAAGATCGGCGTCAAGCCGATCATCGGCTGCGAGATATTTTATGCGCCGAACGGTTTGAATTCGGTTCAACAGACCCAAGCCGCCTCGCAACCGTCGCAGCTCGGTCTCAAGTTTCATCATCTCACAGTCCTGTGCAAGGATTTGCAGGGCTACCAAAATCTCTGCCAGCTCGTCACGCAATCCTATATGAAGCCGGCGCCAACCCAGAAGGGGCAGGCGTCGTCGATTCGAGCCTGGGTGGACCGCGAACTTCTCGACCGTTACGGGGACGGGCTCATCATCCTGTCGGGCTGTATCAGGGGAGAGATCCCGTACAAGCTCCTGATGGGTGATGAAGGGGCCGCTATCGATTCGATGCTCTGGTTCAAGAAGAGATTCGGACCCGATTTTTTTCTCGAGGTCCAGGATACCGGTTTGCCGGAGCAGGATCTCGTTAATCAGAGTTTAAGTGAACTCGGGCAGAAATATGAAATCCCGCTCGTGGGGACTTGCGACTGTCATTATCTCGACCCCAAGGATGCCGAGGCTCACGAAGTCCTGCAGTGTATCGAGCACGGGAAAAATCTCGATTTCGACCGGCCGCAAAGCCTGGTCCCTTCAGAATTCCATTTCAAGTCCGCCGAAATGCTTCGCGAACGTTTCGCGCGTTTTCCTGGCGCTTTTGACAATACCCGGGTGATCGCTGACCGGTGTAATCTTGAATTCCGCTTCAAAGACGAGAACGGGAAGCCGATTTACCATCTTCCAAATTATCGTCCCGACGGCGTCGCACCGGGCGAACCTTTCGATCTGATCGCCTACTTTCGCGAGCAGGCCTGGAATGGCCTGAAGCAGCGCTTCTCGGAGCATTCGTTCGAGATCAAGAGATCCGGAGCCGATTGGGCCGAGAAAAAAATGCGCTATGAAGAGCGGCTCGAATCCGAGCTGGCCATGATCGAGCGCACCGGATTTTCCGGGTATTTTCTGATCGTCGCGGATTTCATCAACTGGGCCAAGCGCAACGGTATCCCGGTCGGGCCGGGACGCGGCTCGGGTGCCGGCTCTCTCGTGGCTTATTCCCTCAAGATCACTGATATCGATCCGATCGAGTTCAAGCTCCTGTTTGAGCGATTCATCAATCCCGAGCGAGTCAGCATGCCTGACTTTGACGTCGACTTTTGCCAGGACCGCCGCGGCGAAGTCATTGATTACGTATCCA
>Ga0208245_1001664_pt1 | contig 12761 bp, 8 predicted proteins | sample RifOxyC1_FD_184035 | JGI IMG/M metagenome (GOLD analysis project Ga0208245, IMG submission 184035) | Soil microbial communities from Rifle, Colorado - Rifle Oxygen_injection C1 (SPAdes) | ecosystem: Environmental > Terrestrial > Deep subsurface > Rock core/Sediment | place: Rifle, Colorado... | reverse complement strand
AACAAGAATCTTTATTGACTTCTTTTTCTTTTGCTATGGCTAGATTTTTTGATGAATTGAAGCTCTACATTGATCAATTTGAAAATCTTAGAATAACAAATTACCAAGACACAAATCAAACACCAGATTTGTTTCTTCCATTTTTAACAAGATATTTTGGATGGAAAGTAACAGATCATTTTGGAGACTCTAATCCTCTTGAATTTTTCTTTGGGGATGGTGTATTGTCTACGGGTAGTCTTGATACTTCTTTATTTGAAATTAGAAACCAATTTTGGAGAAGAATTTTAAACAATCTTCCATATCTGCTAAAAACAAAAGGCAAAAGATATAATTTGGATGCTTTTTTTAATGTTTTGGGTGTTAACAAGGACAATATTAGCATAAAAGAATATGGATACACGAAGGGGACATCAATACAAGATACAAGAATACACAAAGAAAAGTCAGTATCTTTATTGGGCATAGGAACTGGAAGCTTAAGCTCAAGCTTTATAAAGGTTCCTTTGATGGTAACCGCTTCTAATAGTGTATATACTATTGAAACACTTGTTCAGCTCCCATACGTAAGTGCTAGCTATAGTTCAAGTATAAAGGAAGTCACAGGAAGCCTATGGCAATTTATAGATCCTGAACAGGTGACTGGTTCGTTTGGATTATATTGGAGAAGAAATGATTTAACCTCTCCCTCTGGTAGCTTTGTTTTATCTGGCACTGGTGCCACATTTTCTGCCAGCGGCGGCGTATTCTCTTCTTCTGTTGTTTCTGTTTTTGATGGAAGATTTTTGCATGTTGCCGCAGGTATTGATTCTGCGCAACTACCTTTCATTGAATTGCGTTCAATAGACAATGATGCAATTTCGTTTAGTGGATCATATGCTGGTACTACTGCTTTGAGCGGAGTATTCACAGGAAGTAAATACGATTTTATAATTGGTGCAAATTCTGGTTCAATTGCCGTAAGTAAGACCCATGGTTTCTTTGGCGAAGCCAGATTCTGGTCTAGGAAACTTTCAGGTTCAGAGTTGGATGATCATGCGTTAAATTTTGAAAGCATCGGTACAGGAGATCCATTGGAACTTCCATATCCTCTGAGAGCGCAATGGGCCTTAAATGAGAACAAGGCTTCTGATTCTACTGGAGTCATTAATGGAATTACAGATCTTTCTAGGAATAAGTTTTTTGCAACAGGATCTCAATTTTTATCAAGCCATAATCCATATAAGAAATTTTTGCTTGAATTGAATTATTTGAGTCCAAATATAGATTTAAAATGGACAGAAAACAAAATAAGAATTCATAATAAATCTGAGTTAAAGCTTGCTGATGTGTCTACGGATACAAATGAAGTTTCGTTAGAATTTAATTTGGTTGATGCTCTAAATCAAGATATTTCAAAGATATATTCTACAATTGATACGATGAATAATGTCGTCGGCGCACCAGTAAATAAATATAGAGACGAATATGTAGAACTGGAAAATATAAGAAGAAGATATTTTGACAGACTTAATGATAGTATAAATTTTACTAATTTTTTTAAGCTTTTTAGGTGGTTTGATAAAAAACTAAGCGATTCTATAAAGCAGCTTCTTCCGACAAGAGTAAAGTTTATTGGCGGCGAGCAGGTTGTAGAAAGCCATTTTCTAGAACGTAATAAATATGGATATAAGTTCCCAATTTTCAGGACTCCAAAGGACATTGATGAAGGCATCATAGCTAGTGGTAGTTCTCCCTATAGCTTAAGTGCATCACATCAAAAATATCTTGAAGCAAGTTCTCCGATGAAAGGTACAACCGCAAGGACTGTTTTTGAGAATGATAATAAGTTTACGAATAATACCATTTTCGCTGAAGGCTATATAACGGTTGACGCGGGCTATGAAACCGTTGATTCTGGCTATCTTGATTCATTATTTGCAACCAATATTATTGGACATGCTTTTTCTCCTCCTCGCGACCAATCTGTAATTCCTGATGGCATGTATCAAAGAGATTTTAATTTGACATACGGGGATGGAGACGAAAGAAACGACAGAGTTCAAGATGCTTTCTTTAGAAGAAAGCTATATGGCGACGAAAACGCAAGAAGAGAAAAAGTTGGGTATACTGCTAATGCAAATGTCGGCATTAATAATAAAAATGAATTTGCAAGAAGAGAGTTAAGTAGATTAGAATCTCTTAATTTTGACGGATATTCTGCTGGATTTAAGACTGGCTCATTTATACATCCAAAAATTGGTATTAACGCAAATGTTTTCAATACGGTGAGATCTTCTCAAGATAATCAACATTATTTTGGTGGAAACAAAAAACAGATTAATATGGTCATAAGAGGATTTAGTGGTTCGTACAATCAAAAAGGTGACATTGGATTATTAAATGGAAATCAATTTTCTTTGGCAGGAACAACTGGTGTTGAATTAAGCCAAAGCTTATTTGACAAGAATAATGTATATTTCAATACAGGAAGTATTGTTGGGAAAAATTTTGATTTAAACTCTTTGTTTAATGTAGGCAGTGGCACTATTGATACAAAGTATGAACCATACATGACCTTTATGGTTTCCGCGTCAAATGAAGTGTTCACTCCAGCTAGTTTTACGGTTGAATTTAAAGATGATAATTCTGCTGCTTGGAGTAGTTACAAAGGCATGAATGATTTTGGCCTATATGTTGAATCTAGCGAAACAGGTTGGAGACAATATAGATCAAACCTAGTCTCTGGTACACAGCAATTACCAAGGATAATTTTTGACGAATCAAGACCACACTGGCGTGTTTCGTGTTCTTCTGGAAAGACATATGCGTTTAAAGATTTTAAACTTGAATTTAATCAACAGCTTACCGACGATGGAGTAAGAGATTATCAAAAACTAGACAACACAAATAATGAAGATGAATTTATATTTATTAATAGAAATATTCTAGGTAAAATTGAATGATAATTGACAGTAAAAGCAGCCGCTATGGGCCGAAGAAAATCTATCAAAGGGAAAGATATAATGCCAAAAACGGAGTAATGTATGGCGCTTAGAGACACAAGCTATTTTGATTGGAAAACAAAATTCATATTTGGGCCTGTTGGTTATTCTAGTGGTTCATCTGGAATTAAGAACTTTACACATAAGAATGTAACCTACCAACATCAAGGAAGTTCTTATTTTCTTGATGCAGCGTTTGATTCAAGTGGAACAATGTATGTTTGTGGAACCGTTCGCGCCAAAAAGCCTATTTCAGGTTCAACCTCCGAGAATTATTATTGGGTAGTTTTGAAATCTGCCGATGAATGGAAATCATATACGGTATCTGATTTATTTAATGACGACGAAGAAAACACAGCAGGCAGCGTAAATCGTCCAGCTATAGCAACGAGCATGGCTGTTGATCAAAATGATTATATTTACGTTACTGGCTGCGCAGCGCGTTCTGGTTCAGTTGTTTCTGGAGATACGTCTATCATTTTTGCAAGAAGATCCACAGACAAAGGTCTGACGTGGCAGACTGTTTTTAATTCAGGCAGCGGTGTTCAAACGGCTGGAGGTGATATTTCTTCCATAGCTCTTAAGGTGTTTAGTTATAAGCAATATAAACATGATGGAACCATTTCGTCAAGTAATGATGTGTGGATTGGTGGTGGATCTCTTTCTGGCGCTGCTGGAAGTTTTTGGAAATGGGTTACCTTTAAATCAATTGATGGTTCAAGTGGAAGTTTTACACAAGAAGATATGTGGAACAATTCGGGCAGCGGTGGCAGCGGCGGTCCAATTACGTTTGCTTCATGTATGACTGCTCCGCAAGATGATGTCACGAATAGCAAGAAAGGATGGCTCCTGGTGGGAGGTACAGCAGGGGCAGATACCAATGATCATGCTTTTAGAATGCTTACTGGATCTGGTTGGAAACAAATTACAGGTATGCAATCTCCTGCTGGTGCTTGGGTTCAAGACGGTCACTTGCTTGACGCAATAACTATTCCTAGTGGTTCTGCTGTTGGGTTTGATGGTGGGAGTAAAATTGTTGTTGCTGGTATGGGAGCTTCAGGTGAAGATGGTATAATTTGGATGTCAGATAGAGCAGCACCTACGGCTCCAAATCATTTGAATTGTATAATGTACGAAAACAACTACTATAATGCTGCTGACTTAACAATAGATCCATCTAATGCTCTCAATGAATTATTATATTATTATGGATGTGCCATGGAAGAAACCACAAATAAGTCTCTTTATTTTGTGGGTACTGCTCGCGTTGGTACAAATAAGGTTAACGTTGTTAGATTTTATTCGTCAGGTAATTTAGCTGATGTAGTCGCTACACCAACCAATCCAGCATTTTCAGCTATGAAGGGTACAACTTGGTCAGACACAGACTATGGAGTACATAACGAACTTTTGATATCTTCTAGAAGAATAAAAATTGGTTTAAATAGGGATGTATTAGGCAATTCAGATTTGTGGGTTTTAGGTTTTAATCAAGGAAACGTTGCTTCTATTATTAGAAAGGGACATAAAAAGTACAATAAACAAACCTTAGGACCAAGAATGTTAAATTCGTCATTTGGCTATGTTCATGAAGAAATTTCTGGATCAGTTATGGAAAGATTTAAGCTTAACAATATATCCGAATTTCCTCATTCTGAAGGCATGTATCAAATGAAGAGCATTGTTTTAGGCACCCAAGATTCAGGAAAAGTTGGAAAAACTGACGATAGTATAGTTCAAGTTAACCATATTGGTTCTTTTGTCAAGATTTTATGGCCAAAACAAGATCAGGATGGTTTTGTTAAAGGATTTGGAGATTTTGCAATTGGTCAAAAACCTGGCAAATTATCAACAGAATGGCAAGCTGGTGAGTTTATTGATGTTTCAAAAGATAATTTTGATCATGTTTCATTATATTGTTATGCTCTAAAGGCCAACAGTGGCTCACAAGACTCAATTTTGGTTCGTGTAGAAAGAAGACCATTGAGAAGCACTGGCTTCGGAGTTGAACAGGCCGTAGAGCATATAATATCTGGAAGCTATGTTGAATCAATTTATCGTGATCAATTGCACAGAAAAGATGTTGATTATGGCGATTTATCAATAAAGGAAGTGACCTTCCCAATAGATATTTCATTAACAAATGTTAAAGATTTTAGAGTATCTGCAAAAATGAAAAACGGACAATCTTCTGACGAGAATAGAAATTTTGTAATCTGGGCAAGACTTATTAAATCTAATAAAAATCACGAAGAAACATAAATGAAAAAATTAACCCTTAACACAAACAAAGGGCCTGGGAAACAGCTAGAATTTTTCAATGACCATAGCGATTCTCTTGATTTTTTAAATGATAAACAATATCATTTGAATGCCAAATCTGGCCATCTTATATTGAGTTCTAGCAATGGATCAGAAATTTATGTTAGTGGTACTCTTGATTTACTTAGTTATTCCAAGTTTGATGTACGGTATCTGAATACGGCATCTCTCCCTGACCAAAGATATGTGCTTACATCTTCTGATGTAGAACAAAGAATTCAAAGCAATCTCGTAACAAGTGGCACTTTTAAAATTCAAAGTATTATTTCTAATTATTCACAATATCTTATTTTGTCTTCAACTGTAGGCTCTATTGTTGCTTTGTCTTCGTCTTTAGATTTTCCAAATACAGACAAGAATTACCACATAAGAGCTGTTAATTCTGATTTAATCCTATCTTCTTCGTCAACTTCTATTATTGCGTTTTCTTCTGCTTTGGATATTACAAACGTTGGCAATAAAAATTATCAAATTAGAAATCCAAATGGACATCTCATTTTAAGCTCTTCCATTGGTTCCAGAATCACAGCTAGTGGCTCTTTGCTCATTCTTAGCGCATCCGTTGCTGTAGGTGGTGCCAGTGTTGGTACGACTGGTGATTATGGTCAGCTCATTTTGTCAAATCCGTTAAACCAGACAGACGCAGTTGCGGGAGTTAATCTAAGAACAGCATCGGGTTGGAATGTTTATTTAAGGACACGTCAGGATGTATCATGGCTGGAACTGACAACAGGTCAAGGCGTCTTGCAGCATCAATGGGTGGCAACGAACTATAATTTATCTGGAGCTGTCACATTTTTAGGTCAATTAAGCGCCAGCATTGTCGCAAAGGACCAGCACCTCATATTAAGCTCTTCTGCTGGTTCTAGGATCACAGTTAGTGGTGGTCTAAACATAGAAACAACAAATGATGCCCTGTTGTTACCAAGGCTAACCAACGCACAAAAGGACGCATTGACACCAGTAGCTGGCATGATGATATATAATTCAGACTCAGGGTCATTTCAAGGATACACAACTGCGTGGAAGATTTTTACAGTCACCTAATTATGTAAAATGACAGGTTTGATCTACAAAGCAGTATCTCCTAAAAGAAAGGCTTATGTTGGCCAAACTTTTAATTTACCAAGAAGAAAGATTGAACATTTATATAAATCAAAAATAAAAATTAAAGATAATACTAAATTTTATAATGCTATAAGAAAATATGGCTTTGATAATTTTAAATGGGAAGTAATTTATAAAAATATTCCAGAAAATATGCTTGACATCGCCGAAATGTGTGCAATTTATGTCAATGATTCATATGACAACGGATATAATTGCACATTTGGCGGTGAAGGCGGTCTTAAATCTGAAGAAACTCGTAAAAGAATGTCTGAAAGCATCAAAGATAGCTTCAAAAAAGGTCGTATTCCTTGGAATAAAGGTATGCCAAGAACACGAGAAGAAAAACGAAAAATATCAGAAACTCGTATTAAAAACGGACTTACAAAAGGCGAAAAACATCCAATGTTTGGAAAGGAAAGGCCAGACATTTCATTAATGAACAAGTTGAGAGTTGGCTTTAACAATCCTCGTTTTGGTAAAAAAGCGTGGAATAGTGGAAAAACATTTAAAAAGAAAGTATTTAGGCAATATTTAGCAATAAGCACTTTGACTTCTGACAAATATAGATTAAACGGAATAGAAGAGATACAGAATTTTTGTGAAACAAACAATATCAGTTACACTTCTTTCGTTAAATATAGAAAATCTAAGAATTTTAAACTATTTTTATTGAGAGGGCAATAAGATCGGAATTTTAACAAAAAAGGAACGAATTTTTGATATTGTCTTAACAGACCGTGGAAGGAAGCTCTTATCAGAAAATCAATTAGAATTTGTGTACTATGCTTTTAGTGATAGTGGAGTGGATTATAGTGGTTCTATAGATATGGTGTCCAAAACAACTGGCACCTTGGATGATTTTGTATTTAGAAATTTAGCTTTTGAAGCAAATCAAGAAAAAGATAGTCTAAAAGACAAGACACTGGACACTTGGCTGTTTACGATACCTGCGGATAGTCCAGTTGTTCCAGAATTTAAGCCGAGCCTTACAGGAAGTATGACCCTAAATAGAAGATATAAGGTAGAAAAAGTTGTTAAAGTAATTGAACAGGCCATATCAAATCCAACAGCACGAATATTTGCTGTGAGCCCTCTTGACATAATTCTTGGCGCTTCTATTCCAAACCAAGCTCAAGCCCCTCGTGCCCACGTATATGCGCAAAAGTTGGCCAACGACATAAAGGCTGAAGTGGAGACTAAGGTAGAGAAAAAGCCTACCGCTCCTAGTTTTTTGACTAAGAAAGTAAAAGAAATTATTGCAGAAATTAAGCGTGTTACGGCCTTGCCTCCTTTTTCGTTTACGGTCCCCGACAGAGGCGCAAAATTGTTTATATTAAAAAAAGAATATAAAGATAAGACAAACGGTCGCAACTATGATAATGATTTAAAAAATGGGATTATATAATAATGGCTGCCAACATAAAGCTTGATTTATTTAACCATATTTTTTTGGGCAACGGAAGCTTTTTAAATAAAAGTACGGGCGTCTTATCAAAAGAAATAGGCCCACCTCCAGATATAAAAATAGAAGAAAATCTCACTATTGTTACTGGTGTTGATAGGCAAAAAATAAACCTAAATATAGTCTCTGATAATTTTAGAGCAGAACCAATAAATGGTTTTCTTATAGAAATATATTCAAGTGGATCCGATGGCAGATTAACAAGATTATTTAAGAATGATGATATTGATTTGAACGGAAACATAACAAACGAGAGCTTCTCACAATATTTTGATTTAAAGATTGATGAAGAATAATATATGGCTTTTTTTACACAAAACAAAAATATCAAATCTGTTAATTTTTCTTTAGATCTTGATACGCTTTCTAAATCAATAGAAATTGCCAAAAAACAGCAACTTGATCAAATTGAAGCAACGCAACCTAAGGTTCGTTCCACTGTATTTTCTGTTGGAAAAGATCCTAGGGTCCTATCATTAGATCAAATATCAACTCCAGATCTGTTTCTTGTTGAAATATTACACGATCAATTAAAACAGTTATTTTTAAGAATTAATTGGAAAATATCCAGATTTGATACAGATAGTGGTCAAATAGTTGGGTTTAACGTTTACAGAAAAAGAATTAGGGGCCTTTCGGGCGATAGGTTGAGTATTTCTAATTTTGAAAAACTATCAAAGAGAGTTAAAAAAGTAGGTAGATTTAATTTTGACAAGAAAGGTATTTCATATTCTAAAAAAGACATTATTCCACTTTCTGTATTAAACGCTAAATTGTCGCAAGAACAAGAAAGCAAGAGCAGTCAGGCAACTAATCAACTAGAAAAATCAATTTCCTTATCTTCTGAAATAGAAACATTAATTGCTAATAAATTTGAAAAAATAGCTTATGTAGATTATACTAAATTTATTAAAAAGGAAAAACAAAAGAAGGTATTTGTAGAAGATGCTAATTTTATAAATTTGTCTTTTGATGACAGGAAGGTAGGCTATAGAGAAACTTTTGAATATTTTGTAACTTCTATAACAAAATCAGGAGAAGAAACTCACCAATCTGATGTTGTGAAAGTGTTAGTGTTTGATAGCAAAGGGATAAGTCCTCCTCTTGTAACCGCAAAACAAATTAATGAAAATTCTGTTCTTTTGTCTGTGAATTTCTCAGAATCTGATCAAATTAGTCAAATATCTGTTCTTAGAAAATCTGAAGACGAAATTGTTTTTAAAGAAAAAGTCATTGTAGAAGATTTTTCAAAAGAATCTGTTGATATTGTTGATAATGATGCGCGATATTCAAAAACCTATGTGTACAGAGTTTTTCTTAAAAATATTGATGGTATTATTTCCAATCCAACAGAAATAACAGTTTTTTCTTCCGCTCAAAAAATAACAGAAAAAAGTAGATCTAATAACTTAAAAATTCCTATTGTAAGCGCAGTCCAGGATCAAAATTCAGATTTTATTAAAGTTATTATTTTTCCAAATGATCCTAAAATTTTATATTATCAACTAGAAAGGAGAGATTTGACAATCGGAGAAAAGAAATTTTCTGTTCCTTCTGCTATCTATACAAATTTTGGTGGAATCGGCTGGGCTAATAATAAATTTTTTGTAGATAAGAATAATTTATCTGAAATAGTATTTATAGACAATTTAGTTTCTACAGATCACATTTATCAATACAGAATTCTTGGGTTGGATATATTTGGTAATTCTAGCTCTTATGCTTTCTCTTTGGTTAAATCAGAAAAGAAAAAATCTCTTAGATCACCCATAGCTATACAGGTAGGAGTATTGAGACAGTTTCCGATAAGAATAAAGTTATTATGGCAAAATGATAATGCAAACGTAGATAAGGCTGCAATTTCTTATTTAGTCCAAAGGAGAAAACAAGGAGAAGTAATTTATGAATCTTTTCCCTTGACAAAAAACGAATTTCTTGTTGATGAAGCGTTGTCTGAAGATATTGTACCGTTTTCTGAAGAGAAAATAGAAGATACTTTTGAATCAACAGAAAACGTAAAAACAACCGCAGATAACGTAATTGTTTCAAAAGAAACAAGAAGATCTTTTGGAATGCCTGACTTTCTTAAAGAAAGTGACATATATTTTTATAGGATTAAAGATGTTTTGCCAGATGGAAGTGAGAGTAATTTTACAGAAGAAATAAAGGTATCTACTTTGTCTGAATTATCTGATCCTCTTGATTTTAAAGTCGCCGTGGAAAATATAAAAGTTAGACCATTAATGGCAAAATTATCTTGGCGTACCAATCCGACAAGGCTTAAACCTGATCAATGGATTATAGAGAGACGTATTGATGATATTAATGATACATTTAAGGTTATAGGAAAAGCTTATCTTAAAGAAGAGTTTTTTGATAGAGATGTAGAAATTGGAAATAGATATGTCTATAGGATTAAGTCTGTTGACACTCTCCACAGAGAATCAGCCAAATTTGAAGCGAGGTTGTCATTGTAATGCCAGCTTTTATATCATCGTTATCTGTATCTAATGTTGTAGCAGGCATTTTGGAAACAAAATCCGCTGCTTCTGCTTTGGCTTCTCCTGTTTCTGTATTGCCTACAGCAGAAGATGCTTCTGTTGGTCCGTCTTCTGGAAATTTTGTTGATTTAGAACCAAAAATACTTTTTATAACGGAATATATTGTTAGTGATGAATATGTTGGGTTGCTTATAGTTTGGGAAAAATATTTTAATGCAACACATTATGAAGTATTCAAAAGAAATGTGTTTGGGTTTAAAAGTAATTTTGAAAGAATTTTATTTTTAGATTCAAATAGCTTATCGGAAGAGAGAGCACATTATATGGATTATATAAATAATGTTCTTGGGTTTTCTTCCGTTTCAGAATCTGACGTTTATGTTGTTTTGGACACTTTTGTGAAGCAAGATAGAATATATGAATACAAAATAAAAGCTAATTTTTTACCACAAAAAGCGTCTGATGTGGATTTTGCTGCTTCTCTACGTGGTCGGGATTTGTTAAGAAGTACAGAAATCGGTACAGGATCTCAAAATATTTTCTCATTTTCAGAAGCGATTTTGGGCAATAAAGATCTTGCATGGATTTTGAGTATGTCTAATGTTAATTTGGGTTTTTTTGATAGAAATTTTTCTGAAAAACCATTGAATGAAATATTAAAAGATAAATTTATGCTCGTTCCAAAAGACACTAACGATATTATGAAGATGATCAACGATTCAATCATACTCTTTGGCATGAAACAAGCATTTTCTGGAATATTGACATTTTTGAAAGGTCTTAGCCAGGATGTTTTAGTTATTGCTGTTAATTCAATTGATGAAGAAAAAGGAACTTTTTCTTTTGATAAATTTAAAAACGATATACAAGATGTTTCTTTAGTTTTTAAATTGATTTTATCTTCATCCGTTTCGGAAAAATCTTCAGAATTATCTAAAATTTCTATTGTCGTGCCGCAAGATACTGGAAGTTCTTCTATTTCTTCTTTAGAAAACATGACAAAGGTTTTAAATTTTATTAATAAATTTATTATAGCTGCTTCTTATTCTCAAGATAATTTTGATGCTGTAAAAACTATCATACAAAACGTAAATCAAGAAACTGCAAGCAAAGCGACGCCATTGGAGAAGGTGGTGTCATTATTGGACAATGTGTTAAAAACAAAGGCATAAAATGGCATTTTTCACTAAAAATACAATAGACGCCAAGAAAGAAAGCACATCTCAAACGTATGGTCAAATGGTTTTAATTGGTAAATCATCTGTCGGTGCAAATATTGTTCAAAATTCACAAATTAAGCCTGGAATTACCCCATCAATAACTACGGTTAACATATTGCAAACCGCAACGTCAGGTCAAAACAATATCGACAAAACAAAATCTCAAATTGCTTTAGCTGCTTCTTCTAATAATACAGATAATGTTAGTATTGTTATGAAGAATTCTGAATCGGACTCAATTTTAAATGTTGGCTCTGTAACCAACACTGAGTCTATAACAGCCACTGTTATCGGTAGCACACTAAAAACAAAAGACGAAATAAAAGCTATTCTTACTGAAGCTCAAAAAGCAGACTTGTCTGTTTGTTTAAAATCAAAAGATTCTGAAAAAATAGAGTTTAATACTATGAAAATACCAGAATTACAGTTAAATTTTAAATATCAGTTTTTTGTTAATGATGAGTCTAATATAGCCGCTCAAGAAGACCCACTAAGGGATCCTTTGTTAGGAAAAGGTATTAAAGAAGTTCCTAAATTTGTTGAATTAAGGTGGGACATTGTAGAAGTATCAGAAGAATTGACCGATGAAGAACTTGGTAGTTCTGAAACTCCACAAGCAATTGACATTAAAGAAAAAGCGTTTAAAGAACCACGCGGCGTTTCTGGTTATTTTGCAAAAAATTTTAATAATTCATTTAATAAGAGCGCCAAGAAGCTTAATCTTATCAACGTAAACGAAAATGTAAAAGCAGAAATTACAGACATACACAAGCTAGACAAAGCGTTCGATTCGGTTTCTAATGAAAAAGTTTTTTCTAATTCCATAAATGTTTCTGTTAATACTAAGAAAAATAGTGATTTGTTTGATGTATTGAAAGGTATTTTAAAATAATGGCATTTCCAATATCAGATTTTGTACATGTTAATTTTACGACCACTGGTATTTCAAAAATTTTGGGAAAATCCAACAATGTTAATGTTTTGTCGCCGTTTAAGGACGATATCGTTTCTGCTTCTAAAGTTTTAGAGAATACAAAAATAGACACAAAAGAACCTATAGGATTTACATCTATACCAGAATTAGTTGGCCTTGATTATGTTGGATACATTATAGAAAAAGAGAGACTTAACAAGGCTACTGGCGATTGGTTAAGAACAGATG
>Ga0208245_1001662_pt1 | contig 12764 bp, 8 predicted proteins | sample RifOxyC1_FD_184035 | JGI IMG/M metagenome (GOLD analysis project Ga0208245, IMG submission 184035) | Soil microbial communities from Rifle, Colorado - Rifle Oxygen_injection C1 (SPAdes) | ecosystem: Environmental > Terrestrial > Deep subsurface > Rock core/Sediment | place: Rifle, Colorado... | reverse complement strand
GCTCTTTGTCGGGGTTTCGTCCGGTACCGTCGACAGCATGATCAATAACTACACGGCGAACCGCCGCCGGCGTTCCGATGACATGTACTCCGAGGGGGGGGGCGGAGGCAAACGTCCGGATTACGCCGCGACCGTTTACGCGAAGTTTGCGCGGCGGACTTTTCCCGACACGCCCGTCATCGTGGGAGGTGTCGAGGCAAGCCTCCGCAGGCTCGCGCATTACGATTATTGGCAGAACAAGGTACGCCCTTCCATTTTGATGGATCTCGAAGCGGATTTTGTGGTGTTCGGAATGGGGGAACGGCCCGCAACGGCTCTCACCGCCGTTCTTCGGGGGGCGGAAAACGAAGTGGGGCGGGCGCTTTCGATTCACGATCCTGCGACTCAACGCGCATTCGAGAAGCTTCGGAACGAACGCGGATTCGCTTACGTGACGACCCGGGACTGCGCGAGGACGCTTGAGCCTCGGTTGACTTTGCCTTCGTTCGAGGAAGTGCGAGACGAGAAAAAGAAGTTCGCGAAGGCTTCGTACCTGATCGAGTACGAGGCGAATCCATATAATGGAAAGCGTCTCGTCCAATACCACGGGGCAAAGGCGGTAGTCGTCAATCCTCCGTCTCTCCCCTTGAGCGTCGAGGAGCTCGATTCGATTTACGACCTTCCCTTCACGAAAGAACAGCATCCCTCGTATCAATCCCGGATTCCGGCGGCTGATATGATCCGTTTTTCCGTCGCGGCTGCACGGGGGTGCTTTGGCGGGTGTTCCTTTTGCGCGATATCGCTGCACCAGGGGCGTATTGTTCAATCCCGGAGCGAGAAAAACGTTCTTAAGGAAATCACCGGATTGAACGGCCAGCCTGAATTCAAGGGGATCGTGAGCGATGTCGGGGGTCCTACCGCGAACATGTACGGAATGGGTTGCAAAAGTCCCGAGATTCAAAGCCGCTGTCGCAAGCTCTCCTGTCTTTTTCCGAAGGCCTGCCCGCATCTTCGTTCGAGCCACGCGGCGCAACTGGACTTGCTCGAAAAGGCCAGGCACCAGCCAGGTATAAGAAAGGTCCTGGTCGCCTCGGGGGTCCGCTACGACCTTGCCCTGCAGGACGAAAAGGCGGGAAGGCGATACCTCCGGCAATTGATCACGCACCATGTGGGGGGGCACCTGAAAATCGCGCCCGAACACCTCGATCCGGAAGTGCTGAGCCTCATGAGAAAACCTGAAGCCGAATTCTTCACCTCATTCGCGCAGCTCTTTGAGCAATATTCGAAGGAAGCCGGCAAAGAGCAGTACATCGTTCCGTATTTTATCAGCGGGTTTCCAGGAAGTACGCACGAGAAGATGGAAACCGTCTTCGAGTACATGAGAAAACATGGTTGGAAGCTCCAGCAGGTTCAGGGCTTCATCCCGACGCCGATGACCCTCGCGACCGCGATGTACTGGAGCGGAATCGACCCGATGACAAAACGAGCCGTGTTTGTCGCGAAAAGTTGGAAGGATCGGACAATCCAGCAGGCACTTCTGCAGCCTCATAAGGCAAAGCACCAGCGCTGGGTCAGCAATTATCGGGGAAAGCGTGGTCCCCGCGATTCCAAGAAATAGGGATCGGGCTGCGCGGCCCGGTTACAGTTTCACCCAGCTCAGCCATCCGAAGCCCAGGAAAAGCGTGATCAATGTAAGCGGCAGGCCGACTTTGAAGTATTCCCAAAAAGAGACGACTATACCGCGACGCTTCGCTGATTCGATAACGATCAGGTTGGCGACTGATCCGAGTAGCGTGAAGTTACCCGCAAACGTGCTTGCCGTTGCAAGGGCGAGCCATGATTCCTGACGGACAGCCTCAGGGGTTGCCGCCAGAACGGCCTTGAAAAGAAGCACAGCCGGAACGTTGCTGACGAGATTTGAAAGCACAGCCGAGGTCGCCGTAATGAAGCCGATCGGGTTCTTTCCGAGTATCCCCCAAGCCGAGGGCGTCCACCCGCTGAGAATGTTCAAGTCAAACGCGTGTACAACGATGAAAAGCCCGCTGAACATGACGAGAAGACTCCAATCGATTTCGCGGTAGATCTTTTCAGGCCTGATTTTGCCGAGAAGCACCAGAAGGCAGGATGCCGCGCCGAGCGCGACGATCGCAATCGGTAAACCCGAGAAGAAGCAGATGACCGCGCCCAAGGTGATCGACAGGGATATCAGCATCACGCGTCGATGGAGTGCTTTCAATTGGGTAAGAGAACTTTCGATCCCGATGCCGATGGCGGTGCGAAAACTGGTCTGATCTTGGCGCAGCTTGCCTCTGTAAATCATCGCGACCAGAAGAAAGTTCAGCAGTAGTCCGATGACCGCGATCGGAGCAAGTCGCGACGTGAATTCGAGGAAAGGGATCTTCGACAGGCTTCCAATGATCATGTTCTGGGGATTTCCGATGATCGTACACGATGAGCCGATATTCGAAGCGGTCGCGAGCGCGATCAGGTATGGAACGGGATTCAGCCTCAGACGTGACGTGAGGAGCACGACAAAAGGGGTCATTGCCAGGCAGATCACATCGTTCACGAGAAAGGCTGAAAGAACCCCTGAAAGCCCGATCGTGAGGGCCAGAACCGGGAGAGGTTCCGAAAAGCGGCTCAGCATCGAACCGCCGACAGCAGCGAAGAAGCCCGATAAACGGAGGCAGCTCACCACGACCATCATTCCGAATAAGAGAATGATGGTTTCAAAATCCACGGCACGAACGGCTTCATCGAGTGAGAATACGCCCGTGCCAATCAGAATCGTGGCTCCGATGAGCGCTATTCCCGCGCGATCGATTTTCAGTCTGGGTACTCGGCCATAGGCCAGGCCGAGATAAGTCAAAGCGCATACGGCCAGGCTGATCCAGTAATTTCCCATTGAGCTTCCTTCCCTGGAAACCCAGTTTAGCCTGAATGCGTCAAGTTTTCACGAGGCGATATCCAGAGTGCCCAGCATGTTGTGATTCACGTCGAAATACGTCGCGGCAGCCGGACTCGGGCCGTCCTCGCATTCGAATCGAGCTTCGTACCCGGCAATCCACTGATTGCCGTTTTGAAGCACTCGAACCTCGTAGAGAGCCGTGAATTCACATCCAAGATCGAACGTGTCGAAGTATTCCGTGGCTTGACGCGCAATGTCCGCGAGATCGGGTCTGAGTTTCAGATCGACAGGTTTTCGGATGCCGTCGCGTTGAAGAAGGCTGGCCAGGTAATCGGAGCTGGTCGCCGTTGGAAATGGGGCTTCTATGCCGTGAGCGATAAGTGGCGCGATGTTCCCCATCACCAGAGCGCCAACAACTTTGAGCATTCGTAAGGACATTCGTCCCTCCTTTGTTACTCGCTGTATTGGTTTTCTGTGCAATGGGGCCGAAAAATTCGCCGGGATGAACCCTCATCGGTTCCATCTGAGCGGTGGTAAAAAGTGCCCTCCTCGGGCATCGCCGCGCTTAAGCGGCATTGCCGAGGTTTTTAGGATAGGAGACGTATAGCAAACCGGAGCGACAGGCGCAAGTGGTCGCCGCACTAGGTGCTTTGGAGCATTGCGAAAATCTTGATCAATGTCAGCCGTGATGCCTGAAAATTCCAGCGATTCTTCAGTTTCCATCTGGTCCAACTTACAAGGCCGCCGAGATTCGGTTTCGGCGGTTCCCCATGCGCGAGTAGATAGGTAAACAAGGCTTCGTAATCTTTTTCGGGAACGTGTTTTGACAGCTTTCGTTTCTCCACGACCGCCTCAATCGCCGTTTTAAAAACCGGAAAGGCTGCTTTCGATTCCGCGTAATCAATAAAACCGGATTGATCCCGATCAAATCGGCTCATGAGCGCCTCCACGTACTGCAGTACGCCCGCAAAGCCGAGCGAGTCGTTCGAGTTGATCATCACGCGATCCGTGTATCCCGAAAGCCGGGACGCGGTTTCCAGATACTGTTCGAAGGGAACCCGTTCTTCATCGCTTAAGCGGGCGTAATATTCGACCATGCCCGGCAGTCTGTCCCAGAAGGGGTGCGCGTTCCCGAAGAACTGTTCCCGATAACATCCGGTTCCGACCGTCGGCTTTCCGAATACATCATCGGGTCCGATCCATCCGCTGCAGGAGTTCACGATTGCCTTGTGGATGTTCGTTGAAAGCCGATAAGTCGAGAACAGGAACGCGAGCAGCTGGCCGCCTTCATCGAGGTCGAGAAAATCATCTCCGTTTGCCGAATAGGTGAACAGATTGCCTTCCTGGAAACGCAAGGCGATCATCTTCTCGTTGTCTCGATCCGGGTCGAAGAGTCGGGCCGCGAAGCCGACATCCTTGATGTCCTCGAAAAAGGAGTAGAATTCCGCGCCGGTCACCCCGATTTCGGATCGCGCCCGTTCGGGATCCTCGCCATATCCCTGGATGAGGACTCGGATCAGCTCGTAAAGCAGGTTTGCGATCGAAACCGTATGGAGCGTGAAGCGTTCTTCAGCTGATCGCGGGAGAATGGTGATTTCATAATCTTCGCCGAAAAAGAGGGGCGGTTGCTTGCGAACGATATTTTGGATTCGGGCAGCGGCATCCTCGAGTACGGGATTTCGCTCCTGCGGGGGGAAAAGATCCTCGACCGCTACCGCCTGGATTTCGGTGCTTGTGAAGCCGATGGTTTTGCCGACGGCGACCCCGTTTAGCGCGGCAAGTTTCGCGAAGAGCTGGTCGAGATAGCGCTGTCCTTCCGACCAGTGTACGGCAAAATTGACGAGCCGCTGCACTCCCGGTTGTGTAAAGCCTTCCGCGTATCGGCCGCCGGGCCCCGGCTCCGGGCCGAAGACCTTGCGAAAGAGGGGTCTGAGATATTTTTTCAGCGCGACTTTGAGATTTTTTGCTCGTTCCGGAGTTAAACCCGCGATCGCCAGCTCGGAGTCACGGATTGCATCAATGAGGGCCTCGAATTCCTCGAATGGTATGACCCTTCCGGGATGTCGGGACGCGGATTCCTCAATCAGAGCTAAAGAGTCCAGAAGAATTCTCGAAATGCGTTCACGTCCCGCTCCGGCGAAAGGACTGGGATAATTTCCAGGAAATTGGGACGCTTTCAGAAAGATGCCGTACCATCTCGCGCTGGTCGTGAGAAAATTCACCCACTCGTGTCCGCCGATCCGGTCCCCTTCCGGTCCCACCAGGAGCGATTTTACGGCGCGGGCGAGCGGTAAGCGGTCTCCGAAGCGGCCGAGAGTGCCGGAGTCAGAATCCGCCAGGAGTTTCTCGATTTCCTCCCGGAGGACATCGAAGCGCGAGAACAAATACGGATAACCGGTCTTCTGAATATGCCGAGCAATGGCCTGGGCGGCTGATTCCAGTGTTCTTGCCGCAGCATCGACGCTGGCCGCATTCTGCGTGCGCGCCCAGGTCGGTGTCAGTGGCAGATGGGGCTCGAGCTTGGCGGCTTCTTCGCCAACAATCCGGATCAAGTCGGCCGCTCGGGCGAGTTCATCGCGGGTCAGTCTTTCCGGGCTGCCGCCGAGGAGCGTACATTTCAATTCCATGGCTTCCCTGAGAAGCCCGTCGGAAATCTTGGTCGTCTTGAGGAAATATCGTTCGAGGAAGCCGCGTAGTTCGTTTGGCGTATAGAAATCCGGGTCAGCGCCTCGTGTGCGTTCCCCGAAGAGCTGGAGGGAACTGGAAAAGCAATCGGCAACCGCGAGTACTTCCCGCTGACTGGCTTCTCCTTTCAGAAAAGCGGAAATCCGCTGAGCCGCGCCGCTCAGGCAGCCCGGTTGCGAAGATCCGAATTGCATCGAGCCTTCGCCCCCCGGCGATTCCCTGAAATGGAAATGGCACCCTGCGAGCAGGATGAGCGCGAGAATCGGGCAGAGGCGCAAAGCTGCCGCGGGGAAATTAGAAAGCATGGACGACCCCCGCTTCGATTCGATTGTTCACCTGATATCGCGCGATGAAATGATTGTTTCTTGTATCCGAGCTCCCGAATACATCGGTCGCGAGGAGATCGGCCCCGAATCGCAGCGTCCAATGGTCTTTCAGGTCGTATTTGAAATCCGTCGAGCAGATCGTTCCGTTTTCCGTGAACTCGTAGAGCGTTCTGAATGACCCGTGAATCCGGTATCCCTGTCCCCCAAGAAACGCGAGATTCGATTTAGCGCTCAAACTGATCGCGGTTGTGAACGGGTAGCGCGCTTCGAAAGAGGAGTTCGTGCCGTCCGCGAATAAACCTTGATCTGGAGCGTTTCCACCCAGTCGCTGAAGGTAATTCAATTCAAGCAGAGCCGGATCACGTTTCTTGCTGACCTCAGTCGAAAGAGAGATGCTGCCGGCCCATGCCGGTGCCGCGACCTGGTAAGTCCAGCCTGGAGGAAGTTCCTGTTTTACAGGCCGGTCATGCATGAGTGAAACCGTGATGCTTGCTGGCTTCGCGACAAGACCGCCCTCGACCGTCGCGAGATGATGATAGGTCACGCGCGGTCTGATCGTGACTGGAATATCGTACGTCGGCATGTAGAGATTCCGGCCGTTATGGGCCAGGAGCAGTTGGTTCATCGGTTTGTAGCCGTAAGCGGCCGAAGCCCAGAGACCGGAACTCGCGCGGGCCGCGCTATTTGTCCTCACCATCAGTGCCAGACTCGGATTTAAGACGATTTCAGAAAGCGGAGGAACGTCCAGAGTATAACGAAGCGGAGTTTCTTCTCCGAAGATATCGAGCTTCGATGTGGGGGGCGTGAACCAGGCTGAAGGAGAGGTCAGCGTTCCATTGAAGACGGTGATCGGCACCCCTCGTTCAGGAATGAAAATGGGTGAGCCAAACGCGACGAATTCAAAACCACCCGTGTTTGAGTCCGCGACTTCGACGAAAAAACCGGTTAAGCCGACCGGATCCGGGTGGAGGTAATCCCAGCGAAAACGAGGTTGCCAGATTCCGAGTTGCCAGACCTGATCGAGCTGGCTCCAGTTTTCCAGCTTTCTGCCTGTCCGAAAACGAGTTCGTTCCGATAGCATTGACGAACTGCCCAGGAAAGCTTCAGTAACTTCGAAATAGGTATGCACCTGCGGGGTGAGAATGAGCTTCAGTTCGCCTTCGGCGCGGGCTTCCAGAACTCTGCTTTCTGATGACTTTCTTCCTTTCAGGCCAAAGGATTCAAAGACAGGCTCCCGAGTGTCAGTCGGAAGGTACAGGTAATTAACCGCATCGAATGCAAGTGAAAGGTGATCCGGCGAAGTGAACTCTTGTGCTGCTTCCGCAGATAAACCGAATTGCGCAATGATGCCAATAACCCAAGCAATCCGCGAAAACTTCGGTCGTTTGCGATGGAAGTCGTGGGGATCAGGAAACAATTCTACCTCCGAGCCGGGGGAACATACCACAGCATTGACGCGGCGCAAGGTAAATGTTGTTCATGTAAGTCTGCAAATTCAAAGACAAAACATTGAATAAGGTTGGACCTTTTGGCAGACTTGCTTCTCATGAGTGCGCCTCGATTTGATATTGGAATTCATTGCGGGACTTTCTTATCCATGGCCGGCGGGGCGGCGCGACCTGAAAGTGACATTTTTCTCGGAATTCGCGGTCAGGAAATCGAGCTGATTGCGCCTTGGGATTCCAGTCGAGTCATCGAATCTAAGGAGTTCATCGATGCGTCCGATCAGGTTGTTCTTCCTTCTTTTGTGAACGGCCACACCCATCTCGCGATGAGTCTCTTCCGCGGAATGGAAGATGACCTTCCTTTCGAAAAATGGCTTTTCGACCGGATACTTCCTCTGGAAAGTCAGTTTGTCGATTCCGAGTTCGTGCAAGTCGGAACAGAATTGGCCGCGCTGGAATCAATCCGTTTTGGCGTGACCACCGTCTGTGACATGTATTTTTACCCGGAGAGTGTTGCTTCGGTGCTCGATCGCTCCGGGATGAGGGGAATGGTTTCGCAAGTTTGGTCGGGTTTTCCGCTTCCGGAAGACAAGGATCTCGGGCGGGACAAGCGCGCTCTGTTTGAGAGTTTTTTCGCCAAGTGGCGGTCCCATGAACGAATCACCCCGATACTCGGACCTCATACCCCTTACACCTGTACCGAGGAGCAGCTCAGGGAAGTTGCTGACCTGGCCGCAAAAACCGGAGCCCGCGTTCACATTCACGTGAGTGAGACGGAGGGCGAGGTCCTCGAATCACTGAAGAAGCATTCAAAAACTCCGGTCCAATATCTTTTCGATTTGAACCTCCTGAACCGGCAAACGATCTGCGCGCACTGTGTTCATCTGAATGAAGCTGATATCGCGATTCTGAAGGCTTCAGGCGCTTCGGTCGTTCACAATCCCGATTCAAATCTCAAATTAAGTTCGGGCATTGCGCCTGTTTCGCGGTACCTGGCGGAAGGAATTCCGGTCGCGCTCGGGACGGACGGCGCTGCGAGCAATAACGATCTCAGTTTGTTCGGAGCCATGGATTTGGCGACGAAGCTTCAGAAATTCGTCGGAAAAAGCAATACCGCGATGATCGCTGAACAGGCCCTTGTTTGTGCCACGATCGGGGGCGCAAAGGCGCTCGGTCTCGATGATCGGATCGGCAGCCTCGAAGTGGGAAAGCGGGCCGACCTTGTCGTTGTCGATTTCGCATTTCCACATTTGCAGCCGGTTCACAGCGTCATCAGCCAGTTGGTCTATTCGACCCAGGGGCTTGAAGTCGATACTGTGATCTGTGACGGAAAGGTCCTGATGAAGGGAAAAAAGGTTCTCACCATTGATTTTGAAAGTCTCATGCATCGTGTCGCGGTTTTTCGGGATAAGATCGGCGCGGCTCTTGAAAGTCTAAGGATTTCGTCATGACTGAAGCGGAAATCTCCCGAAAACTCATCCGCGTTTGTACGAGACTTCATCGTCGCAATCTTCTCGCATCAGCCGATGGCAACGTAAGCTATCGTGTCGCCGATGAACGGGTCCTGATCACGCCCTCAGGAAAGAGCAAAGCGCTTTTGCGGGAAAAAGATATCGCTGTCATCACCTCAAAAAATGAAACACTTCAGGGTACGCCCTCCAGCGAACGCTTGATGCATCTGGCGATCTATCGCAGCTGTCCCAAAGCGCGAGCTGTCGTACATGCGCATCCGCCGACCGCGATCGCCTGGAGCGTGGCTTTCCCTGAACTTTCCGAACTTCCTTCGGAATCTCTTTCAGAGCTGATTCTCGCGCTGGGGCGGGTTCCCGTTATCCCCTATGCCCGTCCCGGGACCGAGAAGATGGGCGAGGTACTCGCGCCATTTCTTCCCGGCTCGCGAGTTATGATCCTGGCACGGCATGGGGCCGTGAGTTGGGGCGAGGACCTTGATGAAGCCTATAACGGGATGGAACGGCTCGAACATGTCTGTGGAATTCTGAAACTCGCAAAGGAACTCGGCGGTCTTTCCGTGTTGCCGCCGGAGGAGGTTCAGGCCCTTCGCGAGATGAGGAAGAAACTGGGCGAGAGGATTCTATGAAGAGAATGATTTCATTGGGCCTGAAGCATGTCGACGAAAGACTCTGGGTTTTGGATCAGACTCGTTTGCCACACCAGGAACTCTGGATTTCCGGTACGACTCCCACTGAGATGGTCGAGATCATTCAACGGCTCGCGATTCGCGGAGCGCCGCTCATTGGCGTAGCCGCAGCTTTAGTCCTCGCTCGATTCGCCGAAGACGGCGCCACAGCCGCCGACTGGCTCGACGCCGCCCAGCGGCTTCGGGCCGCGAGACCGACCGCGGTGAATTTGATGTCTGCGGTCGATCGGATGATCCGGGTTCGAAGCGGTGGTGCGGACCTTGTGCGCGAAGCCGAAGCGATCTTCGACGAAGATGTGGCTCTTTGCGAGGCGATGGCGGAGCACGGTTCAGCGCTGATTCAGGATGGCGACTCCATTCTCACCCACTGTAATACGGGGGGGCTCGCAACCGCGGGAATCGGCACGGCGCTTGGGGTGATTCGAAGAGCGCACGAACAAGGCAAGCGGCTCCATGTTTATGTCGACGAAACGAGACCGCTCTTTCAGGGGGCCCGCTTGACGGCTTGGGAACTGCAGAAGCTCGGGATTCCGTATACATTAATTTGCGACAACATGGCTGCCTCATTGATGGGGCAAGGGAAGGTCAGCAGGATCTTCGTAGGGGCGGATCGAATTGCTCAAAATGGCGATGCCGCGAATAAGATCGGGACATATTCGCTCGCGGTCCAGGCGGCCTTTCATAAGATTCCGTTTTATGTCGTGGCGCCGAGAACGACTTTGGACGAAAAATGCGCGACCGGGAAAGACATCCCCATCGAGGAACGCGCTCCGGATGAGGTGAGGGGAGGGCACAGCCCTAAATTCGCTCCCGTGTATAATCCCGCTTTTGATGTGACGCCCCGGTCGTTGATCACCGAAGTGATTCTCGACTCCGGGCTGATGAAAAATGTGAAAAGTTGAATGACGGAAAAATTCGCGGTCAGGCTTTTCCCGCGGTACCCAGTAATTTGACAAAGCCGGCTTCAGTGACCCCGGAGCTGGGTTTCGGTGGATCGAGGTTGCGTAAGTATTGATCGAACGGGTGCGCGGTTCCCGCGGGGAAGTCTGGGTCCGGTTTGCATTGTGAAAACATGTCGGGATCGGGCCAGACAAACCGGTCCGGATGCCAGGACTCGCGCTCATCCATGGTTCGGAGCGTTTTGTCCTCGGCGTATCGAAACTCGCCGTGGCGATAGACCGTCGTGAAGAGATGTCTCAAATGCGCCATGAATCTGATTCCGTGAAACCGATGTTCCTTGGCTTCATCCGGACATTCAGCCATTCGCGCCTGGTGGTGTGCCGCACCTGAAAAAAAGATGTTCGTCAGGTGTTCGTGTTCCGGTTTGAGCTGGATCCCATAGGCATGCTTCAGAACTTCGGAGTACTGCATCAGAGACATTATTGCTTAAGAAGGGGGTGAAAGATACTCTTTCGAAAAGCTGGCGAAAAGCCGGCGAAAAGTCGAGTTTCGCGCCGTGTTAATGCCCGCAATCCGCACGTTCTGGCTCGGAAATTGAAGAGCTCGCCCGGTCGTTCTTTTTCCCCTGAAACTTTCCGGCCGCGATTGCGCCGGAAGAAATCGAAATGGACACTGCATTGAATACCCTCCGATATTTCAAAAATAATTCGCATTTAATAACCGCATTCCTGGTGAGCTTGCTTTGGGCTGGTTCCGCGGCAGCGTTCACATTCACTGTTGTTGACGGGCAGGGCGTGCCCGTGACGAACTATCGCTGGATCGTGCAGGAGGATACGACTTACAAGGTAGTTCCGGGGGCCATGGTTCAGGACCCGCTATCAGTTCGGTTTCACAGGAGTTACGCTCCGGTCATCGCGGCTGGAAATTCAGCGAATCCAACGAGCGCCGTGCCTTCGACAAAACCCTACTTTCTTTCTGTGTTGCCGGATTCCGGTTTCGCCATGGGCGGAGCCTCGGTCGAGGTTGGGCAAAATTTCGTTCAAGTCGTCGTGCAAAAAACGCCGATCCCGACCGCGCAAATTTCAGTGTTTGTTTTCGAAGACAGCCATCCGATCAACAACGCTCCGGATCTGCCGCAAGAACGTGGACTGGGCGGTTTTTCGATTCAGCTTTTCGATGCTGGCGGCCGTTACGGAGTCTCCGGCGGACGAATGTCACAGGACGCGTTCGGAAATCCTCTTGGAACGACCTACGCGAATGGAAATGTTCTGAAAATGGGCGACGGAACAATCAAAACTGATTCAAACGGAGTGGCCCTCATTCAGAATCTCGTGCCGGGAAAATACACGATTCAAGCGGTTCCACCGGCGGGTCAGGACTGGCATCAGACCGCGACGATCGAAGGAACAAAAGGGATTGATGCCTGGGTAAAAGGAAACGAGCCGCCCTTTTTCGTCGAATTCGGACCACCGGGACATCACGTATTTCTTGGATTTGTGCACACGACGAATGACACGACCGTATTGAACGGAACCGGCGGTATCACCGGGCGGGTGGTGAACCTGCACAACTCCCGTCCACCCAATTTCACCTTCTGGCCGGGAGAAGCGGTTCCATCATGTTGGGTTGGGTTGAACCATTTGGGAGCGGGCGCCGGACGCGGCGTTTACGTGCAACCTTGCCGTGGCGACAGCACATTCGACATCAGGAACGTTCCCGCGGGAAATTATCAACTCGTGATCTGGGATGAGAATCTCGACGTGATTTTTGCCTTGCAAGGCGTAACCGTGACGACCGGACAAAGCGTGGCACTGGGCGATGTTCCGGTATTCAATTGGTTCGCGCGCCTCAGGAATCACGTTTTCATGGACCGGAACGGGAACGGCTTCAGGGATTGTACGACTGAAATGTGCCATGATCCGGTGCTCGACGACGTGGGCATTCCCGATCAGGCCGTCAACATCCGCTTTCGGGATGGTTCTCTTTACCAGAGCATGACGACGGACATGATGGGCGAGGCTCCCTTCGAAGAGGTCTTTCCCTTTTTCACCTGGTTGGTTGCCGAAGTGGATTTCGCGCGTTTTAAGGCAACCGGCGCGACCGTCATTGTCGATGCAGGCGGGCAGATCACGCCGGATCAGGGCTGGGCATTTCCCTCACGCGGAGTCCTGAATCCTCAGCCGCAGAAGGATCCCGGCGGAAATCCTCTTATCAATCCCAATACCGGCAATAATCTGTCTCGAACTGAAACTGGCCCGGTGCTCGTGCAGGCCTTCCAGGCCTTCATGGGTCAAACCAACGTGATCGAATGGGGCAAGATGCCCTATGCTCCTGGTGAAAACGGGGGAATCAGTGGAATCGTC
>Ga0208245_1001656_pt1 | contig 12804 bp, 12 predicted proteins | sample RifOxyC1_FD_184035 | JGI IMG/M metagenome (GOLD analysis project Ga0208245, IMG submission 184035) | Soil microbial communities from Rifle, Colorado - Rifle Oxygen_injection C1 (SPAdes) | ecosystem: Environmental > Terrestrial > Deep subsurface > Rock core/Sediment | place: Rifle, Colorado... | reverse complement strand
TAATTTGGATGCAGTAATAAAAACTATCAGAGCTTCAAAAACCCAAGAAGAAGCCAAAGAAAATTTGATAACGAGGTTTAAACTCTCTGAAATTCAGGCAACGGCCATATTAGATATGCAATTAAGAAGACTCGCTGCGCTTGAGAGAGAGAAGATAGAGAAAGAGTATACAGAGATCAAAAAACTGATAGATAGGTTAGTGGCCATATTAAAAGATCCCAAAGAAGTATTAAAAATAATTAAAACGGAACTAACCGATATTAAAGAAAGGTTCGGAGACGTCAGAAAAACAAAGATCTACAAATCCCGAATTGGAGAATTTTCCGAAGAAGATTTGGTGGCCAAAGAAGAAACTTTAATTACGGTAACCAAAACCGGATATGTCAAAAGGCTTTCAGCAACTTCTTATAGAGCCCAAAGAAGGGGAGGAAAGGGAGTAATTGGCATGACGACAAAAGATGAAGATGAAATCAACCATATTGTCTCTGCCACTACTCACGACACCATACTATTTTTTACCACCAAAGGAAAAGTTTTTGGGACTAAGGCGTGGGAAATTCCGGAAAGTTCCCGTCAGGCAAAGGGGCAGGCTCTCGTGAATTTTCTTAATTTGGATTCCGATGAAGACGTTTGTTCAATCCTTCCCATGGGAACGGATACCACCATCAAACATTTGATTATGTCAACCTCACTCGGAATTATTAAAAAGACCAAACTTTCCGAGTTTGAAAACCTAAGAGCATCGGGACTTATTGCCATCAGGCTTCAGGATAAAGACAGTTTGGTTTCGGTAAAACCCACAACCGGAGAAGATCATATTATGCTTTTAACCCACAAAGGAAAATCCATAAGATTCCCGGAAGCAAATGTCAGACCCATGGGTAGAGCTACAACCGGAGTTACCGGCATTAAAATGGAAACTTCTGATAAAGTAATCGGCATGGAAGTTTTTCCCGGAAAGGAAAGAATTCCGGCTGACAAAAGAAAGAAAGTTTTTAGAGACATATTAACAATTTCAGAAAAAGGCCTTGGTAAAAGAACCCCCATTCATCTTTTCCCGGTCCAAAAAAGAGCGGGTAAGGGAGTTAAGTGTTCAATCGTTTCTCCAAAAACAGGACTCTTAGCCTGCGCGGAAATGGTTACGGAAAAATTTGACGAAGTGATCATAACCTCTAAAGGGGGACAGGTCATTAAACTTCCCTTAAGAAATATTCCGGAATTAGGAAGAGCAACACAAGGAGTAATCTTAATGAGATTTGCCCAAAAATCCGATTCTGTCGCCGCCGCCGCGGTTCTAGAAATAAACGGGGGAGAAGAAGAGGAAGAAATTAAATAGAGGCAAAGTGAACCCCGTTTGGATGAATTTTTTCTAAAGCTTCAATTCTATCCGAATGTTCAGAAACATTATGAGAAAGTACATCTTTCTCTGTTTCCAAATCGTTTAACTTTTTTAAAATTCTCAAAGTTTCTTTATAAAATTCGTCCTTTGTAGGCAAATGTTTTATGTCTTCGTGCGTAACTAAACCCTTTTCTTCAACCACTTCCCCAACAGCCTGTTTTAATAAAACTATAATATCCTGATCGTTTTTATTCTTAGTCATATTTTGATTAGACCACTAATTGCAAAACCTGTCAATTGGGTGATATTATAAATAATGTGTAATAAAGAATGTTTGAAAAATACTTTAATTGCAGCCGTTTCTATTTTTCTTCTCTTTTTTCTTTTCTTTAAGTTTGGTCCAAAAATTCCTCTTTCTGTTATTTCTCAACAAAAAGGAGAACCATTAATTGTAACCGGCGAAGGAAAAGTTTCAGTTACCCCCGATATTGCCAAAGTCACTTTAGGAATACAAGAAGAGGGGGCTAGCTTAAAAACGGTTCAGGACTCGGTTAACAAAAAATCAAAAACGTTAACAGATGCTTTGAAAAAGCTGGAAATTGCTGAGAAGGATATAAAAACAACTTCATATAGTGTTTATCCGCAGTATGATTACACGGCCTCTGTCCAAAAAATAACCGGCTATCAGGTATCAACCGCTTATGAAGTAACTGTTAGAGATTTTGATAAAGTTAATGAGGTGCTGGTTTTAGCAACTGCCTACGGTGCAAATACTGCTGGAGGAATTGCCTTTGAAGTTAACAATGAAACAAAAACTAAAAAACTTCAGGAAGCAAGAGAAGAGGCTGTAGTTAAAGCCAAAGAAAAAGCTCAAGGACTTGCCAAAGCCACCGGAATGTCCTTAGGTAAAATTATTAACATTTCCGAATCCCAAGGAGGAAATGAAATAAGACCAATGTATGCAACTAAAGATGCTGTTGGCTTAGGGGGAAGCCCCGTTACCGCCAATATCCAGCCGGGAGAGACTGAAATTTTCGTTACGGTTTCTCTTTCCTACGAAGTCAGGTAGGACACCCGCTAATAAATTTATATCTTTCTACTAACCGATGCCAATATATTCTAAATAGTTGTTCTCCTAAAACGTCCTCAGCTTCGATACGATAACCGTTTACGTTTCCTGTATAAAGTTTAGTAATAAGACGGAGTGTACGCGAAGTTGAAATTACATCCAAATCCACCTTTCCATTCTCGTATGGATAAGTTGATAGTTTCTTCCACCTGGGAAAAACAAGATAACTTAAATCTTCCCTAAAAGACTGAGTATTTACAGAAAAAGCAACCGGAATATCTTCTTTTTCACTACCGCTGCCTTGGGCAAGCTCAAACCAAAGAGAGATTGTGGCCTGATTTTGCCTGACACAATCCGGTAAATTACTCAATTTATTTTTTGCAAACCCAGTATTTAAAAACTGGTTTAAGTTACTATCTGAGGCTTTAATCCAATTTAATGCGGGTACTATACTATCGAATTCCCCAGAAGAATAATCAGGTACAAAAATTTCTCTTAAGACTTTCTGCGTGCCATAATAATCATTTTTAATAATTTGATCCAAGGTTCTAGTCAACTGACCCCCACTATATTTTTCGCGTCTTTCAGCAATCCCCGGAATATTTAATTGTTTCGCATACTGGTAATTATTATTCACTTGGGAGATTATAGCACCGCTGTCTGCATCAAAAAAAGAGTTATTAAATCAAAAATTGTTGAAAATCTTCAAAATATGGATAGTTATGATCTGATCTTTCTTTTTTAATAACTTTAATTTTTAAATTAATGTCTTTCATAAAATTCTTAACTTCTATATAACTTGCAAAGGGATCTTTTGTGTTTTGAAAAACAATGATGTTTTTTGGATTATAACCGGATAGGGAAGAGGTAAAGAGTTCTTTTCGCTCTTCGGAAATCGAGGGAATTCCGCAAAGAATTATTTTATTAATATTTTTAGGAATTATTTTAAGTAAATGTATGACAACCATTATTCCTACCGACTTTGCGATAATGTTTACCTTATCCTCACCTATTTCTTTAATAATATTTTTTAGTTCTTCCTTTAAACTTAAACTTGATTTGCCGTTTGTCCAATGAAGCTAATTATGTATGATTGTGTGATTTTTTAATTCTCTAGCAATTTCCTCAGCCCAATCTTTGTTGTGTATGGAAAATCCAGAAAGAATTATTGTTTTCATATATTTCATATTGACAATAACTTAAAAAGATTTTAAAGTTATAATATCTAAATATCAAGAGAGCGGGGAGGGAGTTAGCCCAACGATCCGCCGACAACCTTAGGAAAAACCGCCTAGAAGGTGCCAAAGCTAAAACGATATGGGTAAAATTATTACAGTTGAATCAGTTACTTCAGGACATCCGGATAAAATCTGCGACCAGGTTTCCGACGCTATTTTAGATACTTGTTTAGCTCAGGACCCCAAATCAAGAGTTGCGATTGAAACATTTGGAAGTCATGGACTTTTTGTCATAGGCGGGGAAGTCACCACAAAGGCAAAATTTGATGCAGAAAAAATCGCGAGGTATGTTTACAAAGACATTGGCTACAAAGATAAATTAAAAATAATTACCAATATTATTCTACAGTCTCCCGATATTGCCATGGGAGTTGATACCGGAGGGGCAGGGGACCAAGGTATAATGTATGGCTATGCCACAAACGAAACTCCGGAATATATGCCAAAGGCAGTAGTTTTAGTTCATAAACTAACCAAAGGACTGGAAGATTTACGAAAATCAAAAAAGATTAAATGGCTTCTTCCTGATGGAAAAGCTCAGGTTACCATGGACGGAAATAAAATAATAACCATTTTGGTTTCCTGTAATCACAAAAAAAGCACTTCCCTGCAACAGATAAGAAAAGAGATAACCGAAAAACTTATTAAGAAAATTGTTCCCAATCTAAGAGGGGTGAATGTTTTGGTTAATCCTACCGGAAGATTCGAGGTCGGAGGATTTACAGCAGACACGGGGTTAACCGGAAGAAAAATAATGGTCGATACCTACGGAGGATTAATTCCACACGGAGGTGGTTGTTTTTCAGGAAAAGATCCGACAAAGGTTGATCGATCAGGGGCCTATATGTGCAGGTATGCCGCAAAAAATATGGTTGCCAAAGGTCTTGCCAAATCCTGTCTTGTGTCAGTTGCCTATGCCATCGGTAAAGTAGATCCTTTAATGCTTGATGCAAAAGATGAAAAGGGAAGAAATTTATCAAGTTATTTAAAAAAGAATTTTGACTTTAGACCAAGAGCAATTATCGAAAAACTTAATTTATTACAGCCAATCTATCAAAAAACGGCAACTTACGGACATTTCGGAAGAAACGGATTTCCCTGGGAAAAAATTGAAAAATAACTAAGTCTTTCCCCCTTTCCCATGAAAAGCAGAATGAACATCACGAAGTTGTCTATTGGTGACATGAGTATAAATTTGAGTTGTGGATATGTTTTTATGTCCCAGCATCTCCTGAACCGATCTTATGTCAGCTCCCGCCATTAATAAATCTGTAGCAAAAGAATTGTGACTAACAATTCCATCTGTTATTAAATTTGCAGTAGGGGACACGGTAAAATCAAAAACCGAGTATCTATTAAATGGTAGTTTATTTATTTTTTTTACCTTCAGCCATTTAAAATTCTTAGCGTTATAAATATCTTTCAAAACTTGCAGTTTGTTATCTTTATAACCAAATTTTTCTATTTGTCTAATAAATTTGATAACTGTTGCTCTGAGTGGGACAATCTGATCAAAATATCTACCAGATTTAACACCTTCATTGGTTTGCATAGCGTACCTAAAACCAACTTTTCCATCTTTTTCCAAATCTTTAAATATGGCTTTTAATATTGGCTGAACTGGAATTTTTTCATCTTCCCAAATTCCGGAATCGTTCAATCCTTTAAGTTTAAGTGTCGGTATAGTCTTTAAAAAAAGCTTTTGATCAATTTTCCCAATTATTTGAAGTGTATAAAACATGTGCCTGAAACTTCTTCCTTGAGGAAGCATCACAGTTCGATCTCTTTCCAGTAAATGCGCATCTATTCCAAGCCTTAATAACATCATCTGAACATCTTTTAATAGATCCTTAGATGAAGAAAAAAATCTGGGAGCATCATTCGAATTCCCTTCGGCATCATAATATCCTGCCATAAAACCAATTATTTCTTCATCTGACGAGTTTAAGATTGGGAGGGGAACTCTTTTATTTTTCGATAATCCAACAACCCCAACTCCTTGCAAAAAATCAACAAACTGCTCTGAATAAAAATTAAGTCTAAATGAATTAGTTTTTGGATTCTTTTCAATCCTAGTTTCTGTTTTTAAGTGTTTTTTAATAATCTTTTGATAAAATTCGAGATTCTTCTTATCTTTATCATGAATTATTACGCCGCGCCTTACCTTACTAACAACTCCATCACCCAATATATAACCCACCAATCTTGATATCTCGGGATCTAAAAACTTTGTTCCTGTAAAGGAAACTTTCTTGATACCCAATATGTAATCTCCAATCCCCAAATCATTTAACAAAATTTCTTTTATTCCCTTTTCGTCTAAGGTAAAAAGCCTGTGATTGTTTGAACAAACAATCTCATAACCGTCGGCCCACAGGGAATATTGGTTAGATATGTGTTGCTCTTTTCCAATTATTTTTGCTTTATTAATTTCACCATCTTTGAAATTTACCCCATAAACATCTTCAGACTTTGTGTAATAAATATTTCTGGCTGAATCAATAGAATTGCTCAAAAAAATTCTTGTATCGGGATGCAAGCAATGCCTGAGAACATGTGGCGTGGCATCAACCGGAAGCTTAATTTTCCTGACATATTTTTTAAGCATTCTCTGAACGGATCTTGGAGTAAGCCTCATTTTATTATCCGGTGTTGTCGGATCGCTTTTTCCTTTGTGGTGTATAAATACAGGATTATATTTATCGTCTCTTTCATCAAGATATTTTTTCAGCCATTCGGAAGCCCTTGTTGAAAGAAAAACAACTCTGCTTTTTCCCCCTTTTCCGATAATTCCAAATTCTCGTCTATCAAAATCTATTTTGTCCCTGTTTAATGATGTGAGTTCCGATACACGAAGACCGGTTGAAAATAAAACTTCCAATATGGCTTTATCCCGTTTTCCCTGAATTGTGGAAAGTGATGGTGCATTAAGAAGTCTATCGACCATTTCTCCCGACAAAAACTTAACTTGCCTATCGGTAACTTTAGGAAGATCTATTTTGTCAGGAGCCATAACGGCATAATCATTCTTAATAAGCCACTTAAGAAAGCTTCTTATGGCAATAGCGTGATACCCTTGGGTATTTCTTCCCAGTCCCAAATTAGCCAAATAGACCCGATATCCCCTGACGACATCTTGATTTATATTTTTCAAATTTGCAATTATGTTTTTACTAAGTAACCAAGTAACAAAACGATCCAAGTAGTGTCTGTAATTTCTGATCGTTAGGGGAGAGGAGCCTCTTTCAACCTGAAGATATTCCAAAAACTCTTCGGCTTTTTTGCCGATCTCGGTACTATTAGATATAGGAGCAGGCATATTAAAGATACTAGATACTTAGATATTAAGATACTTAGAGAAGTATGTCAAGATTGTGCGACATTAAGTAATTTGCTGGTAATAAATCTCTTTACTTCTATGTGTATTTTTCTAACCGATTCGAGTTCTGATTCATATGAACCAAGGTCAACCCATTTCAACGAATTTCCTTTATCCATAACTTTGTCAGGAATACTTCCGTTCCACTTTGTAATCAGAAATGGACACAAAATCGCCCCCGTTTCGCCGATAACTGGATATTCTAGATTTAGAAATTTTGTAGGCAATACACCAAGCTCTTCTGAAATTTCTCTTATTAAGGTTCTTGTCAAATTATTGTTATCAGATATTTCCATACTTCCACCTGGGAATATTTTTTTTCCAGAAAATATTTGTTTATCTGATCTTTCTTCGACTAAAATTTTATTTGTTTGTTGATCATAAAATATAAACAATACAGCCACCCTATGATAAATATCTTTTATTGGTTCAGAATCCTTATTAATCATAACGGCCATTATACCACGCACGAAACAAACGTCACTAAATCGATTTTAAAGCCTCTATATTGTTAAAGACATATATCTAATCGTCCCGAAAGATTGGGGGAAATGGGGGAGTACCTTCGGTTATTGTTTGGAAAGGATTGTTTTAAGGACCTTACTTATCGGAGGAATAAATATAAATTAGCGTATAGGTAAATAGCGTATAGCGGATGGTTATAAAACAAAAACACAAAAATACTACACTCTAGCGTCAGAATTAGATTACGTCGTAAAAGTATTATTGTACGACTGTATAAAGTCAGTTCTCCTTTCTGGGGAGAACTATCATAGAAGATGAATGCCGGCCCGTTGTTAAAAAGAAGAGTATCTTCTTAAACAGTTACTGCTTATGCCTTGATTTATCTTCCCTTAAGTTATCCACATCAAACTATATCAATATCGTTTCGGGTTTTCTATTCGTGAAAACACCCTATAATATTCGTGAAAACTGCACCTCCCTACTTCCCCACTTTCACCCTCACCACTGGGTCGCAATAAACATACCCATAAAAACTAATATTCCGACCAGTAGATATTCTTTGACCGTCTGGGTAAATAATCTTTGCTCCAGTTTAGCTTGTCCCAACCCTAAAAGAACGTAAACGGCGACCGTCAAAAAAATTGAGCCTACCACTAGGGTTGTGGGCCAAAAAAACAGACTGACGGCAATTTCCCCCACCACCAGACTTGAAACTAAGGATGGAATTAAGATGTCTTTTGATATTTTTTTATCCAAAGGTATCGTCCAGAAACCCTGTAAAAAAATCGGAAAGGATAAGGCGGTAATTAAAAGAGCATTTCCCCAAAAAGGGATTTTTAAGGATAGGATTGCGTTATAAATAAGGAACAATGTCACTAAGGTGAGTACAAAACCAACTCCCCTAGCCGCTCTTAATAACGCAATGGTTCTAACCGCGGATACAGTAAAAACATTCATTGTTAAAGAAAGTGCATAGATCCCCAAACCATAAAAGACAATCATTGGCAATCTGGCAAAAATATTGGACGGCAGTAAAAACCAGAAAACACCAACCCCTCCGGTAAATGCCGCAGGTAGAATTAAAGTTAATAAAGTTGAATTTTTGCCTAAGCCTTCCCAAAGCGACCATAAAAAAAGAAGTGAGGTAATAATACTTAAGGCAAAAATGGCAAAAATTTTATACTGATTATCCAAAAACTGTATACCCAGAAACCCCAAAGAAAGAATAAATGAAGTGATTAAGAATTTCCTCCGTTTTGTCACATTAGATTATCGGGAACATCAAGATTGGAAAATACATTCTGCACATCATCCTGATCATTGAGTAAATCTATAAACGCCATGGCCTTTTTGGCTTCATCACTCGTGGTTACGGTTTGAAAAACTTTCGGCTTCATGTAAAGCTCGGCTGAAGTTATTATCAATCCAGCGCTTTCCAGTTGTCCTTTTACTACATATAACTTGTCGGGCTGAGTATAAACTTCAAGGCCGTCAGAAGTTTCATCAATATCCTCCACCCCCAAATCAATTAACTTGAGCATTTGCTCATCAGGTTTTTCATCTTTTTTAACAACCAAAAGTCCTTTGTTTTCAAAATTAAAAGAAACCGCACCGGTCCCTGCCATCTTCCCTCCCCCTCTTTCAAAAAGATTTTTAATTTCCTGACTAGTTCTATTTTTATTATCAGTGGCTGCCTCAACAATTACGGAAATATTTCCCGGACCAAAGCCCTCATAAAGAATCTTTTCAAGAGCAACCCCAGAGGCACTTTTAGTTATGGCCCGATCAATATTATCCTTAGGCATATTAGCCTCCCTCGCTTTATCCAAAACCATTCTAAGCTTGTAATTAAAGGCCGGATCGACTCCCCCGCCTTCCCTGACCACAATTCCGATTTCTCTGGCAAATTTGGAGAATATCTTTCCCCTTTGCTGATCGTTAGCTTCTTTGGCTCTTTTAATTGTTGAATAATGGGAATGTCCGCTCATTTTATTTCATTGATTTTATCATCTTTATTCTCTAAAATATACGTCTGAATGAATAATGATCTTCTTCAAAAATCAATAAACCTAGCATTAGCCGGAAATTGGAAAGAAGCCATAAAAGTAAACAAGGAAATCCTTAAAACTAACTCCAATGATACCGAAACTTTAAATAGGCTGGCTAAAGCCTATTTTGAAAGTGGTAACTCGCTTAAAGCCAAAAGTATTTGCCAAAAGATCATTAAAATCGACCCTATTAATACTATTGCCTTAAGAAACTTAGCCAAATGGAAAAGTGTTAAAGAAAAATGTCCGTCGGAAAGTAAACCATCACAAACCGCCTCCTTTATCGAAGAACCCAGTAAAACCAAACTTGTGCCGCTTTTAAATTTGGGAGATACCAAAGTTATTGGAAATTTAAACGCCTGCGACGAGGTAAAGCTTGCCGCCCACACCCATAGGGTATCAATCACCACAACCGACGGAAAATATATCGGCCGACTGCCTGATGACTTATCCCAACGCTTAAGACGCTTAATTACCCTAGGAAATATATATCAGGTATTTATAAAATCAATTGACTTAAAAGAAGTCCGGGTTTTTATCAGGGAGGTTCAAAAATCAAAAAAGACCGAAAATACGCCATCTTTCCCAATGACATCTTCAGAACGGGGCGATAATGAAGATCAAAATCCTTGAGTAAACTTTTCCCCTAAGTATATTTCCAAATCAAAACTGTTTGCATCTTTAGTTTCGGATTCCAAACATCCTAAAATTAAAGCGATTTTTTCAACCAGTTTTTCGTTTTTACCAACCACCTTGCAGTTATTTTTCGTATCCGAGCTTTTTGAAATTGCGGCAACCTTAATCCCCAATGTTTCGATAATTTTCCCGACTTTATTGGCGATGCCATAACTTCCGGAAGAATCGATTATTTTAGCTTTAAGTAAGTTTCCAAATTCTCCCTGATCGGAAAAAAACGATGAGATTTCCTCGGGAACATCGGAATTTACCAGATACCCCTTTTCCCCATCCATAAAGACCGTCTTTTTGAGAAAGCTTGTTTCATTTAAGAAAATCGTGTCTGTATTATTCCTGTTTACAAGATTGAATATTTTAATTCTCAGCCTATCCCCCACCGGAAGTTCATTTGATGACGTAAAAACAGGAAGGCCGAAATTTAAGGCAATTGTTCTGGTCATTAAACTGCCCCCTATTTTTTCATCTAACCCCAATTTCCATAAACTACCCAATTTCCAAGTCCCTAATCCGTAAGCAGCTGTCACTTGAGTATTGGCGGGAATAACCAAGTCAGTACGATTCCTAGCCTTGGAATCGTAAAGGGAAATAACAACATCTTGCCCCCTACTCATAACAACAGCCAATTTACTCCCTGAGTGCCAATATTTAGTACGAAAGAAAAATACGACCACTATAGTCAACAAAAAAATAATACCAATAATCATCCTCTTCATTTTAATGATCTTGAAATTCTTAAGCTTTTTAGTCTTTCCCCAATTTCTTCTTTGGATTTACCCATTGAAATAAAAATACTTCTCACAATGGCAATCGCGGCCTCAAATTCAGGCTGAACAACTTTATCCACTTTCAGTATTTTTAATCTCTCCCAGTCTTCATCCAAATGGACCCTAGAAATTATTTTGACTTTTGGCGCAACCATCTGGATATAGCTAATTAACATCTCTTGAGAAATTCTGTCGGGAATTGCCACAACTACTGCTTTAGCACATCTAATGCCTGCCGCTTCCAAAACCTCAGGTTCCGCAGGATCACCAAAAATTACCGGCATACCACCCTTTTTAAGACCCGTAACAACATTTAAAGAGGAATCAATAATAATAAAAGGGGTGTTGGTTTCCGTGAGCGCCCGTCCTACCCAACCTCCCACTCTTCCATAGCCGCAAATAACAATATGATCCGAAAGTTGGGTCGGTTCTAAATTTTTATAACCGCCTCCCACAAAATATTTGTTAAACCAGGGAAACTTCTGGGTTATTTTTTTAAGATATTTCCAGAATTGAGTAGATTTATTAAATAGCATCGGAGTAAAAATAATTGTTAAAAAGACCGCCCCGGTAGCTATAGAAATATCATTGGGGCTTAATAAACCTTTTAGAAGGCTTTGGGAAAATATGACAAAGGAAAATTCCCCTACCTGCGAAAGTCCCAGGGAAATTGACACTGCGCATTTTCCACGGTGACCCAAAATTTGAGAAACCAAAAAATTTACAATTGTCTTAACAACCACCGTAAATACAAAAATTGCCACAACAAGCCAAATATTATGAACCAAAACCGAAGGTATAATTAAAAATCCCAGAGTCACAAAAAACATCGCCACAAAAATATCCCTTAAAGGTCTAATCTCCCCCAGTACCGCATGATTTTCGATCGACTCCGAAATTACCAACCCCGCCAAAAATGCTCCAAGTGCAGGAGAAATACCCAAAATAGAAGTTAAATAGGCAACAAGCCCTGAAAAGGCAAGAGCCGATATCACCAAAAGTTCGCGGGAGCCGGCGGCGGCAATTTTATGAAAGATAAAGGGGATAATATGTCGGCCGAGTAAAATTGCAACAACAATTACATAAAAAGCTTTAATAAAAGATCCGAATGACTGTGCTATCCAACCTCCCCCACCTCCAAGTGAATTAATAAAAATGACAATAGGAATTACCGCCAAATCCTGAACCAGAAGCCAACCGGACATAATCCCGCCATGAAGAGTTTCGCTCTCTCCCCTGTCGGCAAGTATCTTAACCACAACCGCAGTTGAAGACAGGGAAAAAGATAAAGCAAAAATAATTGATGAAGTTGGACTAAATCCGATCTTTAAAAAGAAAGGATATGAAACCAGCGTAAATAAAATGATCTGTAAAATGCCCCCAAAAAAAGCCGTTTTGAAAACTTTAAGTAGCCTAAAGAAAGATAGTTCTAATCCCAAACTAAATAATAGGAGAATTATGCCTATCTCGGAAAGTTTAGACACTGAGGAAGCTTGAGGAAAAAAAGAACCTAAAATAATTCCGGAAATTAAATAACCTATTAAAGGTTGTGCTTTAAGTTTTTTGGCAATAAAACCGCCGAGAGACGCAAAAACCAAAACTAAGATAACCAGCAAAAATGTCGGTTCAGGCATTAAATCTAGTTTAAACTAAATTTAGATCCTTGGGTAGTTCTGATTCAAAAGTTAATTCTTTTCCCGTTTCAGGATGGAAAAAGGAAATTTTAGCGGCATGCAAAAAAAGCCTAGGACACCACAACCTGTCATCCCTTGATGTTTTCCTGCCTGCATAGAAATTGTCTCCGAC
>Ga0208245_1001654_pt1 | contig 12810 bp, 10 predicted proteins | sample RifOxyC1_FD_184035 | JGI IMG/M metagenome (GOLD analysis project Ga0208245, IMG submission 184035) | Soil microbial communities from Rifle, Colorado - Rifle Oxygen_injection C1 (SPAdes) | ecosystem: Environmental > Terrestrial > Deep subsurface > Rock core/Sediment | place: Rifle, Colorado... | reverse complement strand
AGTTGGCCACCTCAAAGGTCGCGTTATTATAAAGCAAGGTTATAACCAGGGCTTTATGGACTTCTTTTGTTTTATTAAATCCTTCATAGCATACCTTGCTTAGAAGAGATGCCGGGGCTTTGGTTGCATATTCAATTGTTTTGGAGGATACGACAGGTAATTTCGTGAGGGTGCAAATGTAGCTACCCTTCAGCGGATTATCACTCATCACATCGGGAATAAGGTGTAATGCGTACGAATTTAACCCAGTAAGCAAATTCAGTCTCCGCTTAGGCCACTCTTGGAAACACACCACGTCAGGTTCCTTGTTAAGAATGTCGTTTAAAGCTCTATGAAGCCTTTTATTACCTGTTCTAACGTTCCAGCTGATAATTTTCACCTGATAATTTTACCATTTGCTACTACAAGTCATATATAGTAAACTGCACACATATATGAGCCTATAGGCATCTTGGCCTTGATCTAAGATAACAGAAGGAGAAGAAGATGGTCATTAAGAGTAGATTCTTTGTTCGGATTATCCAAGTTACACTGTTGCTTGTTCTTGTAGGATGTATCCCGTTAGACACCTCTGACTATGAAAACGCCTGGTCAGAGGAAGAGGCTATAATTTTCGATCGGCTACCCGATGGAGGTTTTTTTCCTCCGGGGACACTACCATGTACCGGGGAAACTATTGAGGGGACGAATGTAGGCGTTGTGGGTTTCCAAAACGGTTACACTCGCGAGTATCTTTTTCATTTTTTCGATAGAGTTGTAAAGAAAGACGCAGCCTATTTTAAAAATGCGCGAGCTTTAGATAACTGTGTGGTTGAGTCCGCGGCAGGGTTACGTTTAAAAGTTAATCCACCCTCACAACAAGCTTTAGTGATTGCCGGGGCAGATATTCCCGTAGAATCATTTTCGAGAAGATATTTTCTTGAACCGGATAGGGAATGCCGTGGTACTCTTGTGAATGGGTCTGAGGTTGCAGTGTACGGGTATTCCAAGCAATCGAGGGTTTTTATCTACAAAACTGCGGAGCAGGGAAATCAAGAAGGAGATCCGCGAAGTTTTTCTTCTTGGCAGCAACTTGTGTCCTGTTTGAATGAAGGCGGACTACCTGTAGAGATAAAATATGTATATCTGCCGGATTCCTCAACAACCTTGTCTCGACGAGAATATGACACTGAGGAGGAAGCCAGACGATATGCCGAGTCCCAGTACGAAGCAGGGGCAGTGTTTTTGCAAAGGGGTTTCGATACTCCGATTTTACTGGAAATTTTGGATGCATGGGCTCCGCCGGATGAGTTAGCCGGTTGGCCTTCGGGGGAGAGATACTTCCAACTGTCCACTTCCAAGGGGATTAAATGGCATAGATACCTCGAGGGAGCTATAGCTGAAGCCAATCGAACACCCGAGGCCGTAACTGTAAAAAGCTTTAAAAGGGGTAAGGAGCAAAAGATCGAGTTGGAGTATCCGAATTTTGTACCCCCTACAATTGAGGTTCGGCCGGGAGTATTCAAAGAGATTACCATTGTCGAGGTGTATTACACTGTGGGCGAGTATGTTTCTCAAAACCTTAATTCGGCGCTTACCTTTGCTAAAGAGCACCGTGAGGGTAGGCTGCTGGTAGGAGATGAGGTACGCACCATGAGGAGGGGAGTTGATATTAAGCCTCCTACTATCATTGGGCCATGCTTACTACCGGCCGGATTAGATAGTGATTGGCTTGCTTCTCGGCCTTACTTTATTGGGGAAGGCGAGGAAGTTGCCGCAAGTCTATTTGAGCTATGGGGACTCGAAGGTTTTCTAACTGATGAGTTCAAAGCAACAGAGTATGTTAGATGCGAAGAAGTGAAAGTTCACACATCGTCTGCTACGGGGGTAAAAGTTATACTAATTTTTGGGTTTGGCGGATTCGTGGCACTGTCCTTGAGTTCTCGCGCTAATTTACAATAAATAGATGACAAAAAGCCGTCTGACCCAGATTCCTTAATGGATTTGGCAATGACGGCTTTGTTTTCTGTAATTGACTTCTTTGTTGCTTGCGGTCGGTGGTGGAGGCTAGATTAAACCAAATAATACTTGTTTTACAGAGACTAATGGGAATAATGAGTATCAGTATTTGAGACAAATAAAAAAAGAACCTTCTGTTTGTTTAGAAGGTTCTTTGTGAGCGATGTTTTATATATAAAATATATCTCCCGATTACAACTCATTTCGTTATGAAACCACTAATGTGTCTGTTTCACGTGTTTTAGTTCGGATCATATCTATGATTTGCTCCGGGGTTTGGTTTACCCATACAAAGAAATAACAATTTGTGGATTTCCACCCCTCTTTTATCGCAAGTGTTTCTGAAATTCTGTCCTTGATAGATTTCCTTACACACAGGTGGCAACCTACCTTTTTATCTGGGTAATGAAGTAGGGCTATATCAACGTTATTCCCGCCCAATTGCCTTCCTACCCACATATCGTCAGTCGTAGATGTGATTCTAATCGTCATTTTCCACTCTCCTTTTATTTTGCTGTGATTATAGGCAGCTTGTCATAAATATGCAATCCGGTTCAATTTAGTATTAGGGGGTTACAAAAAAGTGTTGATTTAGCAACGAAAATATATTGGGGTCGGTAGTAGGTGCTAACTTGAACCGCATTATTAAAACAATTCTGATTTTCCGAGAAATACTAAACAAAGGGATACTATTTACCAACTAACTCATCATATATTATGACTACAGTGGTGCCCACAACTCCCCAAAAAAGTACCATCTGTATAGGTAAACCTAAAAAACCTGGACCGGTGTAGCTCCACGCACGACCAATATTTACTAATATGATTTCGGTAATACCGCCAGCAAGACTTACCAAAACATACCACAGCAGTTCTCTTTTAATAGGGGCTATTCTATATTTCGCATATGCAATAAGTACAAGTAGAAATGAAAGTAGAACGACTTGCTTCCACAAAAAAAGCAAAAGTAAAACGGTAAGAAACAAAAAGGCTAATGAGTATGCAACTCTACGGTTCACACTATTGATTATACGATACTCCGAGTTGAAAGGGAATGTAGGTCTCGGTTCAATTTATCGTTAGGGGCACTATAAAAAGTGTTGTTAAATCAACTTTATTTTCTGGGGTGACCGACGGGGCTCGAACCCGCGACCCCCGCTTCCACAGAGCGGTGCTCTACCGACTGAGCTACGGTCACCACATGACATCCTTAATAGTGTAGTCCTGTCCGCCGTAGCACCAGCGAAGGCGGAAGCTACGGTCACCATACACCAACGAGCATTATACACTAATTCGTATCAAGCCTGGTCCAGTTATAAAAATCTAAGAACCTATCCACATACGTGTAGGTATATTTCTCTCCGATGCCCTTTATATGAGATGTTACATAGTGGTGTACAAAAGGATGGTATAAAAATATCGCGGGTACCTGTTCGGAAAACACTCGTTCGAATTCTTCGTAATGTAACGTACGCTTTGAGGTTTCTAGTTCCTTACGGCCTTCTTCCAAAGCGCGGTCGGCTCTTACGTGCTTAAATCCGGTTATGTTTAAACCCGGCGGGTCTTTTTGTTCAGAATGCCATAAAACATACCTATCCGGATCTCTAGATACTTCCTGGCCATAAAGGAGAACCTCAAAATTTCTAGGTTCCACGATTTCCTTGATGAAATTTTCCGGCTGTACTGCAATAATCTCAACTTTGATCCCCAGTTTATCCTTTAGTAGAGACTTAATTAGCTGAGCGCTATCCCTATGTATGGGTAAGTCGGGGATAGTTAACTTAAAGTCTTTCGTACTCATGTCTATTGAAAAGTTTTCGTCATAAATATTAAACTTTAGCTTACTGCTTGTAAAAGCACTGCGGCTAATAGGCCCTTCTACGGGAATTCCTTTATTACCAATAACGTGATTTGTGTTAAGTGCTTTTGCGATATTTATTCTAAGTGCCGGATCCTGAAATTTTTCATTTCTTTGGTTAAAAAACAATGCATAATATACTCCTTGAAGTGGGAACTTGTGATCCTCAAAATTCTCATTTGGGTTTTCAGCCTCTGATGTGTATCCATCGATCTCTGCCAGCTTAATAGCCAAATTCAGATCATCTTCGGTTTTATAATATCTAAACACCAGTTTTCTTAGGTTAGTTTCAGAATTATGCAATGTCACTTTCTTAACTAAACCCCCTACTTTCTCAACGGAAATTACTCTAAAGGGGCCACTGGAGACCGGAAATATAGGGTCTACCTTTTCTTCAGACTGGGAGGGCATTATTCCAACAGTCATCAAGTTTAAAAATGGGGCGTATCTATTTGGAAGTGTATACCGAACTGTTAGCTCGTCTACTTTGTCGGTTGCCACTCCCGAGAGGTCGTTAACCTTAAATGATGTATAGATTAAGTCATCTGAGGTAATTCTCTTGCCGTTTGTCCAAAAATTATTCTCTTTTAATTTTATGGTATAAACCAATCCATCCGGGGAAATTGACCAAGTATCTGCTAAATCCGGCTGAAGGGCTCCGTAGTTATCGTATTTAAACAGGCCTCTAAAAATCATCCTGGAAATTGTTCGATCGTTAGGTGTTTGCGCTTGGCTTGGCAAGAAATTCTGAGGTTGGCCTACTATACCCTCTGTATATTTAGGGGTAGGGGATAGAGTTAAGATCACCGAGGTGAAATAAATAATAATTTTTTCCAGGATATTCATAGAATGCAATCATTTTACCAAATATTGCTGATAGGTGTATTTACTGATAAAATGGCGAGGTCGTGGCCCCATCGTCTAACGGTTAGGACGCCGGGTTTTCATCCCGGCAACCGGAGTTCGATTCTCCGTGGGGTCACCATAGTAGAATTTTCAACACATACTAGATCGTTTAGCTCTATAAGACAGGATTTAACAGGGGTTGTAAATATCCCATTCAAATAAACGATACCATCAGGAAATAACATTTTATGCAACCTATGCTTTGGTTCTATATCCAATTTATCCCACATACCAGTTATATTACGCATGAAGTCAACGCTGTAGTTAAGTAAATCTGCCTCCATAACATCTGGAGAAGCATATTTCTGGGTCTCTAAACGCAATTCGGCGAGGTTCCTTTCATAATCATTTAGTTTAGTTTTTGCTAGCGAGTCACTGTAAACACCCCTCATGTTTTTATCAACAACTTTATCCATTAACTCTCTTATTTCAATTTGTTGCTTCGCAATTTTAGCTAGTTCTTTTTCGTATTCTTTTTTGTGCGATTGCCAATTTAATAACAATGCTTCTTTTACAACTTCAACTGTTATTTGGTTCCAAACTATTGACTTAAGGTATTCACTAAATGTATTTTCCAAAACCTTTTTGTTTAGGTTCACATTGGTACATACTGAACACCTGTAGTGACCTATGGTTCTTTGCTTTGCCCAACTCGCTGTTAGTAATTTTCCACATTTGCTACATTTCAATGCACCCCTTAAAGGAAAGTCAGGGTTTAATTTTCTATATATAGGCATTTTCTTCTTTTTGCTTTCTAAAATATACTGAACTTGGTCAAATACTTTTTCATCTACAATAGCCTTAAAACTGCCTTTTTGATAAATCCCCATGCTAGGGACATCTAAGTACCCCTTATAAATCGGGTTTCTAATCATTTTATGAAACATTGAAATGCTAAGTGCTTTACCTCTGTTTGTTACAAGTCCCCATTTTGCGGAGTCCCTTCGCACCTCTTCTACCGTTATATACCCAGAGGATAGTGCCATAAAAACCCTGTTTATATAACCTGCTATGGGTTCTACAGGTTCTATATTTGAGGCACCTTTTGCTCCCTCTGTCCTATAACCTAAAGGTGCATAAAACATCCATCTTCCTTGTTTTAGACGGTCTATCATACCGTTTTTACTTCGTTCTCCTCTTATCTCATTATCCATTTGAGCACTACTTGCGAGAACAGTTTCTAAAAACCTACCTGTAGGTGTATCTTCAATTGGTTCGCTGGTAGATATCACTTTAATCCCTAATTTATTAAAAAAAACCTTTAAGGCTATATAGTCTGCAGTTTCTCTTGAAAGCCTATCAATTCTATAAATCAACACAGCATCAATTTTACCTTCCGTTAAAGTACAATATTTCATCATGTTCTTGAGGGATGTTCTGTATATGGTTTTAGCACTTTCACCTTCCTCAACGAAAACCTTGTCAATCTCGTAGCCATTATTTTTTCCATACTGCCTACAAAGCCTTTCTTGTGTTAAAAGACTGTTGCCCTCATTAACTTGTTCCTGTGTAGATACCCTACAATAAATTATTGCTTTCATTTTTTCTTTAATGCCTTTCCTGCTAAATAGCTTTGTAGAATTAGACCAGCGAAGTCATCTACAGCCTGTGCTATTCCTAATATCTTTTCTTTATCTTTAATACTAGTCTTCCTTTCTATAGATTGAGCAATTTTAGCTAACTTTTCTTTTTCTGCACTCATAGTACTGGTTGTCCCAGCCAGCTTGAGTGTTTCTCATAACTTGCTTATAAATTTTAATTACATGCTAACACCTGCTGTGTATCAGCTCAGTGGTTAGACTTTCATCATAACTTCTTGTGTAAGGTTGACTAATTTTCCATCTTTTTGAGTAATAGTAATTTTTTGGTATTTACCTGTTGAGATGACTTCCTCAATTGCTTTAATTGTAATATTATCGGATTTATTCATCTGCTCTGCATGGATTAACTCTATTTCCCCATCCTTTTTTGTTAACTTTATTGTTCTAAACTCGCCGTTTCTTATAAGGGCTAATGCCTTTTCTTCTTTGGTTGTTAAGATGTGATAAATGCTATCTAATGTTGCTTTTGGTGTAAACCCTTCTTTACCAATTCTTTTAGCTACTTTATTAACGGTATCGCTCATACTAACAAAAACAAATGGCTCTTCAGTTGGATATTCCCTAGTAAAAAAAACAGGGTGTATATAGGAAACCTCCCCACCTGCAGTTATTGTTAAAATCATGTCTATGTGACCCATTACTAACGCAATCACATCATCACTAATTTCTCTCCATAATCGTTTTTCCTTTTTTGCGTCATCATACGGATTGAAAAAAGAGTCCCAAACATTTCTAAGTTGACTGTGTTTTAGTCCCAACTTCTTTAGTGATAAGACCAATTCAATGTAAATTAACTCCTTGAGACTGAACTTTCTCCACCCATTATCCCTATCTTTGTCTTCGGGAAGCATATTATCACTCGCCATAGAATTAGCTTGACGGTAAGTCATTGTAGAGTCTTTAACGGTGTACTTTCTTGTGTTGATTATGGAATCAAAGTTAATTCTAGCCTTAGCATCTAATAGATTTATTTCCTCTGCTTCTGGTAACCGAAACATTCTATATATTCTTTCTTATGAACTTTATATCTGATTTTTTGTGTTCGGAATTACAGTTGGGACATATATACACTAGCATAGCGTCTCCTATACATCTTGTTTCTAATGGGAGATATTTTTGAATTATCTTGTACCAGCTAATATTTTTACCTTCGGGAAGTAAATCTAAATCAGGAAATGCTCGTGCAAATTCAATAGTCCTGTATATTGTTCGTTCACTTTTACCCAAAGATTCTGCCACCAATGGCACAAACCTATCCCCATATTCCTTTGGTTCTTCTAAAAGTCTTTTGCCCAATTCATGGTATCCTTTTACACGAAACCAGCGCGATTGAAAGTCGTGTTCAACCCAAATAGATATACAGTCCTCTAATAGCTGTTTGTTGCGTTCTTCATAATTGCTAATTATTAAGTCATTCATATAAATTATACCGTTATGTATACTTTATAGCATGTGGAGAATTATACAGTCAAGTATAATTTAAGAGAGGGGCGTTAAATATAATAGGGTAACCAAAGTTTTTATTTAATGTATGACGCTCATTAAAACCCGTTTCTTTTTGAAACATCTCGTTTCCAATTGTTTTTGACGATACTTGCTCAAGGCAGGCTTTTTGTTAAACATTTTCAAATACACTTTTAAGATTTAAAAATCAGTGAAGAAGCTGATTTTTGCAACCTTTCAATTTTCTTAGTTATAAATTTTAGTAAGTTGGTAGTTTTAGCCGTTAACGGAAGCCCTTATATTATAAAGTGTGAGTAGAGCAGTTTTTATGCGTTCCCTGTATAAAGGAAAGCCGATAGCCTCAAGTACTGCATTGTCAAAGTCTACTCTATCGTCCATTTCAAGCTCTTGCTTTAAAGGTAAAACTTCTCTTTCCATCAATTTTCCAAACAGAGTCATTATTTTATCTCTTTTATCCCCAGTAAATAACTTTGGGTTAATGATTCTTAGGTCAGCTTTTATTTTGTCTTTGCTCAAGTCCAAAGCCCCCTCTCCTCTACCAGTTCCCATAGCTTCAATGTAAAACTGCCCAACAATGCTATTTAATAATGAATGACATAAGTCATCATCAATATCTCCAGATTTTTTGCTAAATCTTACAAGTCTTTGGTTCACAAAGGTTGGCTTTTGAAATTTAGCAAAGAAAAGCCTATCCCCAAAGTTAATACTAGTCACCATTTCCGCCATAGTAGTCGGTGACATGGTATACCAATTTGTACCGCTTCTCGCTAATGCTGTAGTTAATGGAATACCCCTCTCATTTTCCTGATGTTCAAACTTATTTATCCATGACAGGGCACCTGTATGCCCAAGAAGCTCCAACTCCTCCTTCGTTTTATCACAACAAAATGCTAACGCATCTGGCTTTGCACCTAGTGTATGAACCGACCTAGGTGTCTTTAAAACAGGTTGTAGATATACCTGCTCAATTCCATTAGTTGTATCGGGGTAGAATAGCTTATCCCAGCCTCGCCTTTCACCTCTGCCTATATCAAATAATTCTGAAACCTTAATTAGTTTGCTACTTAGTTCTAAAAGCCAGTCATTATTTGCAAAAAAACTGTTTAAATTTAGTCCTAGAGACAGAACTTTATTTAGTTTTTCGTGTGTATACGCATACACCGACAAGTCGCTTTCATTGAATGATTCCGCTGTGGAAACAATTGCTGATATTTCTTCAATTTCTTCAGGATTATAGCTTGTTAGTGCTTTTTTAGTTGTTGTAAATTTAATTATCTCGTTTGCATTTGGTAGTGACGGAAAATTTTTCTTTCTCAAAGTGATTATATTTGTAACGACTTTGGCATTATCAAACCAACGACCATTACCTGATGTTATTATATTTTCTATTTCAAAAAAAGCGGATAATGCTGTATAAAATTTCTTACCCCAAGCTGTACCCAGCCATGAGTTTGAAACGATAATAGACATTTTTCCGTCTGTATCTAATAATTTCCAGAAATGAAAAGGAAAATAAGCATATAAGTCACTCCTTCCGTCAAGTAGAAACCCCTCCCCTAGCTTGTCTTGAATGAACCTGTTGATTTCTACAACATTTGGGTTTAGGACTTCAATATCTTCCTGTTGAACAAACGGCAGATTGGAAATAATGTAACCAAACTTTGGTAACTTCTCAATTATTGCTGTACCTTTAAAAGGTTCATGAAGCGTGATTTCTTTATCTACTTCAAGTTTAGTTGCATCTTCCTTGAAAACTTTTAATACGAAACCTAACGCCTCTGGTTCAGCTAGGTTAAACATTGCCATCTGTAGAGGAAGGGAGAACTTATCTGATGCCCACAATGTAGCCAGACTTTCCTTTACAGTTATTTGTGTTTTTTTATACTTATAGATTTCTTTCACTATAGTTCCAGTACCACAACAGGGGTCAATCGCATGTAGATTTTTGTCTTTAATGGTAAGCCGTACAATAAACCTTGCCAATTCCTGTGGCGTTGTAAATTGCCCAGCAAATTTTCTTTTATTCTTGTAAATCGTTGCACCAAGTAGATCATGAAGAAGGTTCTTTTCAATTTTTGCGAAATTAAACTCTTTTAACAAGGCGTTAAAACTTACTATATCTTGCCAAACTTCAGGAGTGACTAGCTCCTCACCTGTTTGTCGTTGGAATATGTTCCAAAAATCACATTTTTCAGAAATATGGTCAAATGTGGCAAGTGCCGTCTCAACATCAGTACTAGAGTTTATATTATCAATTGAATTTGCTTCTACTTGGTAGGATTTCAAAATATGTGCAAATATGAACTTGTTAATTAAGAAAAGTAGGTTATTTCTTCCCAGAACAACAAATTTATCTTGTTCTTCGGGGTAGTCGTTTTTGGCGTATCGCCACCATAGAGTAATTTCGTCTGAAAAACCATGATTAGCTACAGCATTATTTTTTAAAGCTTCAACATACGAGCTTAAGTTATTATGTATTAGCCACGAAACTGTTTCACTACTCAAGGCAGTAACAACAGATACCGTTTTAATAGTTCCACCAAGAATAAAGCTATTTATATCATTCAGTATTTCAACCAACATAAGTTTTATTGCATCTTTATGCTGAAGTACCTCACCTCTAAGTTTTAAATGACTTAAATTGTTCCAAGATTTAACTTGCGTAAGACTGCCGCTATCCTCAATTTTATATAAGACAGCTTCTGATACATTCCACAACAAAAAACTATTGAGAGAAAGTAATTTAGCTTTAGCCTTTGCATTTGCTATAAAATCCGCATCTTCTAGGGGAGTATCTGGCATTTTCAACTCCCACCCTTGTAGAATTTTACCTTTGTCCAGATCTCCAAATAGCAATACATCAGGAAACAAAGATTTAGTGCCTTCCATTAGTGTGTTCTCACCACCAGCTCTTTTTATTATTATATTTCTACTGGATAGCCAAATGTTAATTTCGGATATAATATCAATTGCCCAGCTTCGTTCATTGTAATTTATTGTGGTCATATTTTGTATATAGGTATGTCTATTTTAGGTAGAAATTTCCTAATGCGGCTTTCTGCTATGTGCATTAAATCAACTTTTTTTTCCTTGTGCAATAAAACCTCCTGATTTATTTCAACTCCAACAAACTTTCTATCTTCTAAGGCAGTAGCGATTAAAAAACTACCGCTTCCAAAAGTATTGTCTAATACCAGTTCACCCTTGTTAGTATATGTTTTAACTAAATATCTTCCAAGTTCAATCGGTTTTTGTGTTGGGTGGAAAACCTCACCTTCGCTTTCAGCGGTTTTAAAATAAACGACATCTGTTGGGTATCTTTCTCCATCGCTTTTTACCTCTATTGAGTTAAATTCACCGTAACTACTAGTTTGTTGGTTTTTTCTGTGTCCTTTATCGTACGGTTCTCCAAATGTCATCTGCGGGTGGTATGTTGGTTTGTACTTGTGATTTCTATAAAAGATACAAATATCTTCGTGTTTTCTCAAAGGCTGTATCTTAGCGTTCAAAAAATTTGTAGCCTTAGATTTAACCCATGTTAATTTATACTTAAATAGTGCTGTGTTGCTCATGATTAACGACGCTGTAAATACACCTTGAGAGGTCAATGCTATTACCCCGTTATCTTTTATAATCCTCTCGTACTCCTTCCACAAAGCAGCTAATGGAATTACACTATCCCACTTGTTTTGCGTTGTGCCATATGGCAAATCGCACAAAATCATATCTATACTTTTATCTGGAAATTTAGACATGACTTTTAGACAATCGCCTTCAAACAAGGAGTTTTCAAGTTGTTTTTTAGTTAGATTACTTGTAATCATACTTTTTTACCTTAAATTTCTGATTAGGGGTAGTCATTGTATTAAGTATATACAGTTAGGGAATTTATTTATAGTGCAGAGTTAATCTATGCGGGTAAAAATCATTAGTTTTCAAGCCAGTTGCCTTAAAAAATCCCATATTCTAACCATAGCTAATGTGTCCTGTTCACAATAAGTTAGCAAGTTTTTAAGCAGTTCGTCTTTTTCCTTCTGGTTCGTAATTTTATAAACCATCTTATGCCAGTTAGTCATTGCCATTGTGCCATTTTGTATATTTAGGTTTTTATAGTTTAGCTCTGGAACTAAAACGGGTAATACATCTTTAATTGAGTTACTGCCTTTGAATTTGGGGTCAACATAGAGATTGTTTTTAAATATATCCATAAGGTCATAAACTCTACCATTTACATTTTCTAAAAATTCAGCAAAATCCATACAGATTTGTCCCATTTCTCTGTTTCGTGAACACTCAAAAGCCTTGTACCAAACAATCACGCTACCTGTATTTCCAATATACTGTTTCATATGCGTCAGAAGCTCCCTACAAGGCTCGCTTTTCGTTTTTACAACATATTCGTAATGTTTAAGGTCTTTGTTATTAGGGCTTTCTAAAACATGTAGTGAGTACTGGAAAACCATCTGTTGATACGGTTTATACCAGTCATACATCGGGATTGCGGGGTCGTAGGTCTCGTAGTCAAGGAAATATAACGGATACTCTAGGGTTTCCAATTCTTGCTTTATAGCTTTATGATTTATTAGTGGCGTATTTCTTTTGGCTACTTCTACCTGTATTCGTTGGTTTGTGGTTAAGTCAAAGTCATCGGGAATGTCCGTTATATTTAGAATATCGTTATCCCGTAGGTCTAAAATTTTCTTTTCAGTAACCCGTGCTAGGTTATAGATTGAGTCATTAGGTAGACTTGGGAAACATAGCCCTTTACAGTGACATTCTTTAGGTTTCCAACATTCTGTAGCTAATTTATAGTTGTCTGTACCTACTAGAAATTGGCAATCCTTCATCTTATTAAGCGTTTCTTCTTTTAACTCTTTCACTTTTTGGGTCACATCTTCCGCAACTAAGAACAATCCCAAGTCAAAATCACCTTCTCGCACATAGTCGTTGTTTACATGCAGAATGAAAACATTGCCAATATCC
>Ga0208245_1001643_pt1 | contig 12894 bp, 11 predicted proteins | sample RifOxyC1_FD_184035 | JGI IMG/M metagenome (GOLD analysis project Ga0208245, IMG submission 184035) | Soil microbial communities from Rifle, Colorado - Rifle Oxygen_injection C1 (SPAdes) | ecosystem: Environmental > Terrestrial > Deep subsurface > Rock core/Sediment | place: Rifle, Colorado... | reverse complement strand
AATCAATCACCCTGCGGCAGAGACCGCAGGGTATGCATGGCCTCATGACGCTAGTGACTTAAGACTACCATAGTCGTAAGTTTTGGTCATCGTGTTTCCCTTGGTTTTTAATGTATTTCTCAACGATGTGCCAATTTCCCCGTTCGCCGACCGTGGCAACGTAGTAGCCATCGGTCCAGAATTCTCCACCCCAGAGGTCTTTTTTGAGATCAGGGAATTTCCCAAAGATTTGCTTCGCGGTGATACTTTTGTAGAGTCGAACAAATTGGCCAACGGAGTATTTAGGGTGAAAAGAGACTAGCAGATGAATATGATTGAGATCACAGCCAATTTGTTCGATATCTAGTTCGTAGCGCTCAGCCAATCCTTGGGAAATTTCCTTAATGACTTCGGTTACACGGTCGTCGAGTAGAGCCTTCCGATATTTAACAGGAAACACGATGTGGTAGTGGGTATCATAGGCACAGTGGTAACCTTTGTGCGTCATGAGGCAAGTATATTTGAAAACCAACGGTTTTCAAACTTTCCTTAGCGGACCTGCGGCAGAGACCGCAGGGAAACGAGTTATTCACTGACTTAGGGTGCACCAAACAACATATGTTGTCTGGTGCACCCTACAGGATTCGAACCTGTGACCTTACGAATGTGAATCGTACGCTCTAACCAGCTGAGCTAAGGATGCTTTTTATATAAAGAGCTTGTGAATACACAAATGGCGGCTTACGCCGCCTTTGTGGACCGTAGCGGGATCGAACCGCTTACCTCTACTATGCCATAGTAGCGCTCTACCAAATGAGCTAACGGCCCAAAGGACGCTTGTTATCATAACAAATCTTTGTTAGATTGTGAAGATGTTCAAAGAATTTATGTTAAAAAAGATGTTGCGGGCCAAGGGGGTGCCGGCTGATCAGATTGATTTTTTCCTGGAGATTATTCAAAAAAATCCAGAATTGTTTCAAAAGATTGCCCAGGAGATAGAACAAAAAATCAAGACCGAGGGCAAGAACGAAATGCAGGCGGGTCAAGAAGTCATGACCAAGTATCAGTCTGAATTACAGCAAATTATTAAAAAGTAGTTGAATTTTAAATTGCAATTTTGCATTTTGAACTTTGCATTTTGCACTAAATTATCATGTCTCTATCTATTGGCATTGTCGGCCTGCCAAACCCCGAAGGAAAGCAAAGCTTCCTACGGGGCAAGCGTGGAAAATAAAATATATGTCGTCACTTTCAATTGGCATCGTGGGTCTCCCAAATGTTGGCAAGTCAACGCTGTTTAATGCGTTGACTCAAAAAGGGGTTCCGGCTGAAAATTATCCTTTTTGCACGATTGATCCAGCAGTGGGAATTGTGGCTGTGCCAGATGAGCGGGTGGATTTTCTAGCTCATTTTTCCAAGTCGGCCAAGAGAATACCAGCGGCGATTGAATTTGTCGATATTGCCGGTCTGGTCAAGGGGGCTTCCGAGGGTGAGGGTTTGGGTAATAAGTTTTTGGCTCACATTCGGGAAGTCGATGCCATTGCCGAAGTAGTGCGAATTTACGAAGACTCTAATATCACTCACGTCTCGAATAAAATTGACCCGATTGATGATATTGAGACTATTAATTTGGAGCTAATCTTGGCGGACCTCCAGACGGTGGCCAAGAGGCTTAGTGGTCTAGCACATGACGCTCGGCGGGGTGACAAACCGGCTCAAGCGGAAGAAACCCTCTTGCAACGAGTAGAGGCCACCCTTAAAACTGGCAAGCTAGCTAGTGATTTAGAATTGACCGATGAAGAAACAAAGATAATTAAAAGTCTTCAACTTTTGTCGTCCAAGCCGATTTTGTATGTTTTAAACAAAAAAACCCCCGTTAGAACTAGCGCCGATGAATCGGCTACTTCTAACGGGGCAGGTTCAGTAAAACTCTCGGTGATTGATTATCTTGAAAAACTGGGGGCTAATTGGGTGGTTGTCGATGCCAAAATCGAAGGCGAATTGTCTGAGCTGGAACAGGCGGATCGTCAGGAGTTTAAACAGGAACTCGGAGTTGAAGACGATGGGATCAATGATTTGATTAAAGAGAGTTACAACATGCTCGGTTTGATTACATATCTGACCACTGGCGAAGACGAGACTCGAGCTTGGACGATCAAGAAGGGCTGGACGGCGCCAGAAGCGGGAACAGCTATCCATACTGATTTCAAAGATAAATTTATTCGGGCTGAGGTGGTGGCTTACGACGATCTTGTTTCTGCCGGTTCCTACGCCAACGCTCGTGACAAGGGTTTAGTTCGAACGGAAGGAAAGGATTACGTGGTCAAAGATGGGGACGTCATAGAGTTTAAAATCTAAAGCACTTAAAGATGGGGATGCCTGCCCCGTAGTAAATCGAGTTTGTGAGATTATACTACTGGGGTTATAGAGTTTAAAATCTAAAAAAACAAACCCCGTTTGGCGATGGCACTCTACGGTGCTCGCCAAACGGGACCTAGAACGGAAAATCATTTTGGGCCAATCGCTTTCTGTGTTAAAATAAGGGTGACTAAAAATTAACAGCTTAATTAGTAGCTAAAAAATATTATAAAAAACATTCCTATTTTGAGGTGGGCTTTGACGATTGGGATTGTCATTGTTCTCAACCTCTTTTTCTACTACGCGACCAGTTTGGTCTATGTCGAACCAAAGAATGAGAATTTTTGTCCGCAAAAACAGGTTAATATTCAGCCGACTAACCAGAAGGCCTGCTTAGCTGTCGGTGGGGCTTGGAACGAAGGTCCGGCGGAAAAAATTGTACCTAATATTGATGGTCAGACCAAGGGTTATTGTGACCAAACTTTTACTTGCCAGAAAAAATATCAAGAGGCGCGTGATCTCTATAATCGAAATGTTTTCTTGGTGTTAGTGGTTCTAGGCGTTCTCTCGCTAACGGCCGGTTTCTTCCTATCATTTAACATGGCGGTATCGCTGGGCCTATCGTTTGGTGGCGTTTTATCATTCATCATCGCCTCGATTCGCTACTGGTCGGCGATGCAGGAATATTTACGAGTGACAATCCTAGCTTTGGCTTTGATAGCACTCATCACTTTGGCCATCAAAAAGTTTCAGGATTAGGAATTGACTTCCTGTAATTTTTAGCTATTGTTTGGCCAGAGTTTCTTTGTTGTGATCCTCAGCTCAGACAACCAAGAGGGGTTTGTATTATGATCAAGTTCTTTTTTTGTTATCAAGGCGTTCTCGTACCCATCAACTTTTCCAAGTCTGATCGGGATATCGTCTTGTCTGTCGACGCCGACAAGGGTAGTCCAACAGAAGAATTAGGCCTGGGGGCAATGGACGAGATTGCGAAAGAACTTTTGGCCACCGGCTTTAACAAGACGAGGCTCTATTGCCGGAATCAAGCCGATGGGACAGAACGTGTTGATCGCGTTCAAATCGATCTGTGAAGAGTTCAACGGGGAGCAAGTTTTTTCAAAACTCGCTCCCCGTTTCCATTTGGATATTTTTTTAATTAGTGTTAGTATTTGAAGCATTAAATCCTCATTCTTTGGAAAATCATCCATGAAGACTTCTAAAAAATTAGTTAAAACTTCAGCCAAAAAAATGACCCACCAAAATTTTGAAAAACAAAACTTAAGTGGGCAAGCATCTTACAATCATTTAAAGATCGAGAAAAAATGGGCTAAAGAGTGGGACAAAAATAATCTCTATAAAACAGGCGACCCAACTACCCGCCTTCGCTCTGGAGCTTCGGCGAGGCAAAGCAAGCCCAAATGCTACGTCCTGGATATGTTTCCTTATCCTTCGGGCGAAGGTCTCCACGTCGGTCATGTCGAAGGTTATACGGCTACTGATATCTACAGTCGCTACAAGCGAATGAAAGGTTTTTCCGTTCTTCACCCGATGGGTTGGGACGCTTTTGGCCTACCGGCAGAAAACTATGCCATCAAGAATAAAGTTAATCCGGCCATTTCGACCAAAAAAAATATTGATAATTTCCGCCGCCAGCTCAAACTGATTGGTTTTTCTTACGATTGGGATCGAGAAATCGATACGACTGATCCAGAATATTATCGCTGGACTCAGTGGATTTTTCTTCAACTTTACAAAAAAGGTTTAGCCTACGAATCATTTGAGCCGATTAATTGGTGTCCTTCTTGTCAGACCGGACTAGCCAATGAAGATTTAGAGACCCGTTCGACAGACTCAGGGCAGGTGGCCGTATGTGAGCGTTGTGGTTCAGAAGTGATAAAAAAGCCAATGCGTCAGTGGGTGTTGAAGATTACCGATTATGCCGACCGACTGTTGTCAGATCTTGATGGTCTTAATTGGCCTGAGTCTGTGAAAGAAGCCCAACGTCATTGGATTGGCCGGAGTGAGGGAGCCGAAATTGATTTTCCTTTTGCTCACAAGCGTCACTATGTGCTCCTGCATGGTTTCAAGAGTAGCTCCAAGGGCACCTTTTTCCCTTGGCTAAAAAATGAACTCAAAAAACGCGGCCACCAGGTGACGGCGCTGGATTTACCTAGTTCTTATCTGCCAAAACTCGACGATCAAATCGATCATGTTTTGAAAAACGTTAAATTTGATAGCGATACCGTTTTGGTGGGGCATAGTTTGGGAACGGTTATTGCCCTGAAAGTTCTGGAAAGGCTGGTTTCTCCAATTGCCAAAACGGTTTTGGTTTCTGGCCTAATGGAACCGGATGCTAAAAAAGAAAATCGAGCTCTACCGCTAAAAATCTTTTTTGATTGGAAATTTGATTTGGCTAAAATCAAAGCTAACGCCGGCGAAATTAAAATCTTGCGTGATTTGACCGACAGCGTCATTGGTGATCATCAGGGTAGTGTGATGCACAAAAATCTCGGTGGGGAGCTGATTGAATTTGAGGCGGAAAAGTCTCACACCTGTGGCCGAGTCGAGCCGGTGGTCCTCGACCATCTTCTCGATAAGTTAAAAATTTTTACCACTCGCCCCGATACTCTTTTTGGTGCCACTTATATGGTGGTAGCACCGGAACACCCAATAATTAAAAATTCAAAATTAAAAGTTGGAAATTGGATCGAGGTTGAAGACTATATTTCTAAAGCAACGAAACGAACCGAACTCGAACGGACCGCCGAGGGTCGGGATAAAACAGGGGTCAGATTAGATGGTATCGAAGTTATCAATCCCGCCACTGACGAGAAATTGCCGGTTTTTGTGGCGGACTACGTTTTACCGGATTATGGTTTTGGAGCGATTATGGCCGTGCCGGCTCACGACCTGCGCGATTTTGCCTTTGCTCAGAAATTTAATTTGCCAGTCAAGCCGGTTATTTGGGATCGAGCAATTTTAGGTGAGCCGAATGAAAAAATTATCAAGGATGTTTCGACAGAAGCTTTCACTGGTGATGGGGTTTTGATTAACTCTAGCCAATTTTCTGGCCTGACTAGCGTGGTGGCTAAAAAACAAATCACCAAATTTGTTCGTGGTAAAAATGTGACCAAATACAAATTGCGGGAATGGGTTTTTTCCCGCCAGCGTTACTGGGGTGAACCTATCCCGATGATTCATTGTGCCAAGTGTGCCCTAAACGATCCCGTCGGGCGAGGCACTGTCCCAGTACCGGAAGCAGATTTACCGGTAGTCTTACCAAAAGTTAAAAGCTATGCCCCGACCGGTACCGGTGAATCACCACTGGCTGATATTGCCAAATGGGTCAATGTTAAATGCCCGGTTTGTGACGGTCCGGCCAAACGTGAGACCAACACCATGCCCCAGTGGGCTGGTTCGTCTTGGTATTATTTGCGTTTTATTGATCCCAAAAATAAAAAATCTTTAGCCGACAAGAAAAAACTAGATCAGTGGTTGCCGGCCGATATGTATGTCGGTGGAGTCGAGCATGCCACTCGCCACTTAATCTATGCTCGTTTTTGGCATAAGTTTTTATTTGATCTTGGTTTAGTTGGCACCGCCGAGCCCTTTCACCAATTAAAAAATCAGGGGCTAATTTTAGGTGAGGATGGCCGTAAAATGAGCAAACGTTGGGGTAATGTCATTAATCCCGATGATATGGTCAAACTCTATGGGGCAGATACCCTGCGTCTCTATGAGATGTTTATGGGACCTTTTGAACTGTCAAAATCGTGGAGTACTGACAATATGATTGGTTGCCGGCGTTTGGTGGAAAAAGTTTGGCGAATTGCCGAAAAAATCGATTTTGATTTATCTGTGGATAAGGTGCCAACAGAATTAGCCAGCGAGCTTCACAAAACTATCAAAAAAGTTAGCACTGACATTGAAACTTTTAATTTCAATACCGCTATCTCGACGATGATGATTTTTGCTAATTACTTGGACAAAATCTCGATTATTCCTCAGACGGTAATGCTGGATTTCTTGAAAATCTTGGCTCCCTTTACGCCCTTTTTAGCCGAAGAATTATGGCTAAAACTTGGTGGTAAAAAATCGGTTCATCAGGCTTCGTGGCCAGTTTTTGATGAGAAAAAAATAATGGCCGATGATCTGATAATGATGGTCTCGGTCAACGGCCGAGTGCGCGACAGTTTTAAAATCGTTAAGGGAGTGGGGGAGGATGAAGTTAAAAAAATAGCCCTAGCTTTACCGATCATCAAAAAGTGGACAAATGATAAAAAAATCGTTAGAATTATCTATGTTCCTGACAAGCTTATTAACATCGTTTTGGGCTAACTATTGACTTATTTATAGATTAGTGATAGAAATAAATAAACATGGTAAAAGAAACTATTAATTTTAAGCCGAAGGATATTACCAAGAAGCTCTTGCTTCCTCTCCAGCCCCGCGTCCGCGAGGTTTTGATTCGCCGGTATGGCTTGGGGGCTAGCACTGACCGATCCACTCTCGAATCGATCGGTTCGGTCTATAAGATTACTCGTGAGCGGGTCCGTCAGATCGAGAATTTTGGCATTACGGCGATCAAAAAGTCCAAAAATTACAATCCTGAAGAGCCAGCTTTTTTGGAATTAAAAAAGAAAATGAATGATTTTGGTGGTATTGTTCACGAACAAAGCTTCTTAGATTTTATCACCAAAGACGCTTCCACTAAAAATCACCTTCACTTTATTTTGGTAGTCAGCGACGCCTTTTTCAAATTAAAAGAAGACAACAGTTTTCATCATCGTTGGACGACCGACAGAAGTCTGGCTGATCGAGTCCAAATCTCTCTCGATAACTTATGCCAGAATTTAAGCGACGCTGATCTTCTGTCCGAAGCAGAACTGTTGAATCGTTTTCTAACTGAGCTCAAAGATGTGACGGATGATCCTAAATTGGCTGATTTGGCTAGACGCTGGTTAAACATCTCCAAACAATTATCCCAAAATCCTCTGGGCGAATGGGGTTTGGTCAAGTCGCCTAATGTCAAAATGCGCGGGATTCGAGATTTTGCTTATCTTGTTCTACGCCAAAATGGCTCCCCGATGCATTTCTCCGAAGTGGCCAAAGCCATCGCTAAACATTTCGGTCGTAAAGCTCATTCAGCCACCTGTCACAACGAATTGATTAAAGACGATCGTTTTGTCCTTGTTGGTCGCGGTCTCTATGCTTTAGTCGAGTGGGGTTATTCCAAAGGAACGGTGGCCGATGTTATTCGCTCCCTGGTCAAGAAAAATGGCGCCTTAACCCGTGAAGAAGTCATCACTAAAGTTTTGAAAGAACGTCACGTCAAGGAAAATACCATTCTAGTCAATTTGCAAAATCCAAAACTATTTAAAAAGACCAAAGACGGACGTTATACTACTGTCTAATTAGCTAAAAATGTTGTCCAAAAACGCTCTCTCGAGTATAATTGAAAGAGCGTTTTTGTATGATTGAATTTTTTCTACAAGCTTTTGGGGGATTACTACTTGGCTTTTTGGAGTGGTCTTTTGTGTGGTTGCCGATTATGACCACGTTTGTTTTTTGGGAAGTCTATTTGCGTTATATTCGATCCAATTATATTCACAATGAAGAGCGGGTTTTATTGGAAGTCAAAATTCCAAAAGAGATCACCAAATCGCCAAAAGCGATGGAGCTTTTACTGGAAGTTTTTTCTCAGTCTTATGAAGGAACACTCATCGATCGTTTTGTCGGTGGGACGATTCGGGCTTATTTTTCCCTCGAGCTGGTTTCCATCGGTGGGCAGATCCATTTTTATTTTCAGATTCCCAAATTTTTTAGAAATATTGTTGAGTCCAGAATCTACTCGCAGTATCCAGAGGTGGAGGTGGCGGAAGTGGCTTATGATTATGTTCGTGATGTTAACTACGGTCTGTCAGGTTCCTCTTGGGATGTAAAATCTTGGGAATTTAAATTAAATAAAGATGATGTTTATCCGATTAAAACCTATGTTGATTTTGAATTGGAAAAAGACCCCAAGGAAGAATTCAAGATTGATCCACTGACTCCCTTGCTGGAATTTTTATCTTCGATTAAGCCGACCGAACAGGTTTGGATTCAAATTATGATTATGGCTTCCAAGAAGTCTTGGAAAAAAGACGGACTTAAAATTGTCGATGAATTGATGAAGCGTAACCTGGAAACCGCCGATATGAGTAGTTGGATCAAGTTTTCTGCTTCGCCTGGTGAAAAAGCTCTGCTTGATTCAGTCGAACGCAATCTCGGTAAAATGGGCTTTGATGTCGGCATGCGCACTCTCTATGTAGCCACGGAGGGGATCAAGCCTCAAATCGGGGTTGGCCTTAATTCCGCTTTTCGCCAATTCGGTTCCAACAAAGATGATCGGCTGAACAGTCTCAAGCCGTCGCTCATGACTGGATTTGATTATTTTTGGGAAGATCCTTTTTCTTGGCGCAGTAACCGGTTAAAGAAGAAACATTTCAAATATTATTGTCAGCGGGCTTATTTTTATCCGCCGGCCAGCAAAAAGCCAATGCTCCTGACGACCGAGGAAATAGCGACCATCTTTCACTTTCCAGGCTCTGTCGCTACTACACCGACTTTGCAACGCATTCCTTCCAAGCGTGGCGAACCACCAGTCAATTTGCCCATCTAATATTAGCCTAAAACAGACCCTCACCCTCATAATGAAAAAAAATATTGATACCATTCAAATCGATCCCAATCATGATCAGCTGGAAATAAAAGACCGAGCCGGTCGTCAACATTTATATGTCTGGTTGGCCTCAGCGACGATTATTTTATTGACCGTTTTTGTTTTAGTGACTTCACCTCAGACTTTACCACCCAAAGGGGTTCAGTTGGAAATCAAGAAGGGGTCATCTTTGCCCATCGTCACCGATCAACTTTATAGCAATAAAATCATTCGCTCTAAGGCTATTTTTACTACCCTGATGCGCCTAAGTGGTTCTGACAAACATATTAAAACCGGCATCTACCTCTTTGCCTATCCGCGCAATATGGTGAGAATTGTCTGGCAACTACGTCGCGGGGACTATGGCGTGGAAATGGTCAAAGTGACTTTTCCTGAGGGGGCGACTAATAATGAGTTTGCTTTAATTTTGAAAAAAGCGCTGGCTAATTTTAATGACAAAGAATTTGTCATTAAGGCTAAAGATTTGGAGGGCCAGCTTTTCCCCGAGACTTACTATATTTCACCACTGGCTTCGACAGATCAGATTATTGAGCAGATCCATTCTGTTTATCTGGAAAAGATACAACCTTTACAAACGGTTATTGCCGAATCGGGAAAAAGTGAAAATGAGATTTTAACTATGGCCTCGTTGTTGGAAGAAGAAGCTAAAAATTACGAAGCCAAAAAATTGATTTCGGGGATTTTATGGCGGCGGATTGTTTCCGGTATGAAATTGCAAGTTGATGCGGTTTTTCCTTATATTATGAATAAAAATACTTTTACTTTGACCAAAAAAGATTTGAAGGTTGATTCGCCTTATAACACCTACCGTTATGCCGGGCTACCACCCGGCCCGATTAGTAATCCTGGCATTGATTCGATTCTCGCCGCTCTCTATCCTGAGAATAGCACTTATGTCTTTTATCTTTCTGATAAACAAGGTAAGATGCATTACGCTGATACTTATGAGGAACATCTAGTCAATAAAAAGAAGTATCTGGGCGGATAATTACTAACTAACTAATAACCCATGCGCAAGCGTAACTTGGCTTTTATTGATTTGGAAACTACTGGTCTCGATCCTGATCGCCATGAGATTATTGAGATTGGTTGTATTATTGTTCGTCAAAGTGTTGGTCCTAGTGGCGAACGTCTGTTTGAAGTGATTGAGGAATTTGAATACAAGGTTAAACCAGAGCATCTCGAAACGGCCGAGTCGGAAGCTTTGCGCATCAACGGCTACAATGATCTGGAATGGCTCTTTGCTGCCGATCTCAAAGCGGTGATGCAGATTATTGCGGATAAAACCGCGGACTGTGTGATGGTCGGACAAAATGTTTTCTTTGATTGGAGTTTTCTCAAGGAAGCTTTTGCTAAAACAGGTGTCGTCAATCGGATGCATTTTCAACGTTTGGATTTAATTTCAATGGTTTTTGCTAAACATCATGATGATGAGGCTTTAGAGCGTTTCAATCTCGGCGCTTTGGCCAAGTATTTTGGTGTCGAAAATGAGAAAGCTCACTCGGCTCTAGCGGATATTCGCGCCACCTTTGAAATTTACAAAAAGCTCCTGAAGCGTTAAGTTAGCTCTATGAAAGCGAAAAAGACCGTCTATGTCGGTATTTCCGGCGGGGTGGATTCATCTGTCGCCGCCGCTTTGCTTAAGCAAGCTAAACCAAATAATTTTTCAAAATTATTTGGTCGCCCGACCCCGAAGGGGTTTAGGGGCTATTCTGTGGTGGGGATTTTTATCAAAATTGAAATCGGTGGGGACTGTTCTTGGCGTCAAGAACGGCGGGCGGCTTTTACGGCGGCGGCCATCCTCGATATTCCGCTCTATACAATTGATTTATCAAAGGAATATGAACAAGCCGTGGTCGACTATATGCTCGCTGAGTATCGGGCTGGTCGGACGCCAAATCCGGATGTGATGTGCAATCAGCAAATAAAATTTGGGGCTTTTTATGATTGGGCCATAAAAACGCGGATTGATGCGGATAAGACGCAGATTAACGCGGATTTTATTGCTACCGGACACTATGCTCGCGTTGAAAGAACGCGAGAATTATCAATGATCAATTCTCAATTTACAAATTCTAAAATTAAAGATATTGAAAATTCATTGGAGATTGAAAATTGTAAATTGAAAATTCCGAAGGATTTAATTAAGGATCAGACTTATTTTTTGTATGCCATAGATCGTGAAAAATTAGCTAAAATTCTTTTTCCTCTGGGTGATCTTAAAAAAGACGAGGTGAGGAAGTTGGCCAAGAAGTTTGGTCTGGCCAACGCCGACAAACCGGATAGTCAGGGGTTGTGTTTTGTCGGCGATTTTGATTTTAAGAGATTCTTACGGGAGAAAATTGGGGTGAAAAAGGGTGAGGTTCGAAATGAACAAGGGGAAGTTGTGGGCGAGCATGATGGGGTCTACTTGTTTACGATCGGCGAACGGCACGGTTTTACTATTTATCAACACTCAAATGACGAGAAACCCTACTATATTGTAACCAAGGATCTTGCTAACAATGTTTTGACCGTTTCAACCACTCCTTTATCTGGGTCATCGGAAGAGGTGGGAGAGATTGCCCTGGAAAAAGTTAATTGGTTGGTAACAGCTAAACCTACAACTGCCAAGATCTACCACGCTCGTTTACGTCACCGTGGAGCTTTGACGGCTTGTCAGTTGCGGGAAGGGGAGAAAGGGGAGTGGCGAGTAATTTTTACCGAGCCCATCACTTCTCCAGCCCCCGGTCAGTCGGTGGTGATTTATGACGGCGATGTTTGTTTGGGGGGTGGCGTCATAAAATAGATTAAAAATGACACCTTATATAGTGCCTTATTTTTATATAGCAATAAGGTGCGGTCGTTGCTTATTGCTATATTGATTAAAAAAAGTCTAAATTTGAGCAAATGGGTCAGATATGATAAATTATCCCTATGACTTCCAACGAAATCCGTGATCGTTTTTTAAAATTTTTTGCTGACAGGGGACACGTGATTATTCCTTCGGCCCCCCTAATCCCCGAGAATGATCCCTCGGTTCTTTTTAACACCGCTGGTATGCAACCTTTGGTACCGTATCTTTTAGGCCAGAGGCATCCCGCTGGTGATAAATTAGCTGATGTCCAGAAATGTGTCCGCACCACCGACATCGATGATATTGGTGATAACACTCACCTGTCTTTTTTTCAAATGCTCGGTAATTGGTCGCTCGGCGCTTATTTTAAAGAAGAAGCGATCAAATGGAGTTGGGATTTGTTGACTGACAAAGGAGAAGGTTTCGGCCTCGATCCAAAGCGTCTCTATGTGACAGTTTTTGCGGGTGACAATCCTTCGACTCCGGAATCGCTCAGGACAGGTGCTCCGCGTGATGAAGAATCAGCTCGGATTTGGCAGTCTGTCGGGGTGCCGGCCAATCGGATTTTTTATTTACCAGCCGAAAACAATTGGTGGAGTCCTGGTGACAACGGCCCTTGCGGTCCCGATTCTGAGATGTTTTATGATGTGACTGAATCGGGTCTAGGTGATTTAACTTTGGAACAATACCAATCCGCCGACGGCAGACGAGATGTGGTAGAAATCTGGAATGATGTCTTTATGGAATACGAGAAGAAGGACGGTAAAGTCATCGGCAAATTAGCTCAAAAGAACGTTGATACCGGTGCCGGCCTAGAGCGACTAACCATGGTCCTACAAGGCAAAAATAATGTCTATGATACTGATCTTTTTGCCTCTCTGATGACCACTATTCGATCTAGCGCTCAAAAAACTGACCTCAAAGCTGAACGCATCGTGGCCGATCATCTCCGCTCCGCCGTCTTTATGATTGCTGATGGCGCTCTACCTTCTAATACCGA
>Ga0208245_1001642_pt1 | contig 12905 bp, 19 predicted proteins | sample RifOxyC1_FD_184035 | JGI IMG/M metagenome (GOLD analysis project Ga0208245, IMG submission 184035) | Soil microbial communities from Rifle, Colorado - Rifle Oxygen_injection C1 (SPAdes) | ecosystem: Environmental > Terrestrial > Deep subsurface > Rock core/Sediment | place: Rifle, Colorado... | reverse complement strand
GCCCCCACGAGGATTTGAACCTCGGTCTCAACCTGTTTGCTGTTCTTTTCTTTTCCTCTAAAAGGAGAGGTAGTGTTAGGAGAAACTTGGTTCTCCCACATCCGCAAGGTCGCATTCTATCCAGACTGAACTATGGGGACTGAACCTTTTAGAAAGGTTCCCAAAATAAGTTATATTTTATTTATCAAACTTTGCTTTTATGTTTCTAATTTTAGAATTAAATATTGTTAAATATTGTTAAACATGTTGAATCTCTGTAAAATAAGTGTGAAGATCTTTTTTTAGGTCTTCTATAATTTGTCTTTCTTGTTCTCCTAACTCTTCCCATTCATATCCAACTGTTGAGTCAAAGGTCAATCCTTTAAATTTTGGATATTGCTCTGGAAATTGGCTAGGATGAAATGATATTGAAGCTAGTCCAAATGGATTGGTTCTAGATATTGCCCCATGTATTTTACTTATGTAATCTTCAATTACAGGATTATCTTCTTGACTTGATGAATTAATAAATCCTTCCTGGCTTCCTTTAAAAACATATCCTATCTGAGCAAGATGAGATAATAAGTCTATAACACTGTTTTTTGAAATAGGTTGCGGGAATTCAAATTTTAATCTATTTATTAGTGATTCCTGGCTATTCATATATTCTTAGACAAAGCTCTATTTATATAAATTATTATTCACAAAGATATATAAATTCCTTCTTCTTTTATCTATTATGCCTGGACAAAAGAAAACTGCTTTGAGACACCTTAAAGAGCTTCATGGGGCTATTAGTGAGATATCTCATCTTGCAAACAAAAGTGCTGAAATCTCTAAAGATGAAGGTCTTAAAAATGCAAATGAATTACTAAGGAAAATAGAGAAAGCCCAGAAAATAATGGCTTCTGATCTTGAAAAGCTTATGCACAATTTAGATTAATTTAATTTAATTTAATTTAATTTTTAGTTTTATTAACAGCACAATTTATTTAAACTAAGTTATGAAAGCATTTTTATGAAAGAAAAAACAAGCAGACATATTGTTGTTAAATCTCCAAAAGATTTTGAAGGAACAATATTAATTGATACAGATGATGTTGTTATGCCATTTGTTCAAGCTCTTTGTGAATTTGTAAATTATATTGATTTAGGAAATGGAAGAAAATTTTCTCATTTAGATATTAATAAATGGGATTTATCTAAAGTTTTTGGTGTTGAAGTTTCACATGTAAATGATATACTTAATGACTTTTACGAGTCTGATTATTTTTTATCATGCAGGCCAAGTGATGAGGCTCTTGATGGAATTGAGCTTTTAAGTGCTGATCATAAATTAGTAGTTGTTACTTCCAGACCATCTCACCTAGAAAAACATACATCTGATTTTTATAAAGATTTTTTCCCAGGCAAGATTCAAGAGGTAAGGTTTGCAAGACATGATACTATTTCTGACACACAAAATAAACCTGCAAAAAATGAGATAGGACTTGAATACTTAGCTAGTTTAAGATTTGCAGTAGAAGACTTTCCAATTCATGCGCGAGGTTATGTTAGTTCAGGAATTCATGTATTGTTGCCTGATCAGTACTGGAACAAAGCTGAAAAACACCCACTAATAACAAGAGTTGGTAAAAATGGAGAGGGGCATTGGGATGATATTTGTGAAATAGCTTATAGAGATGTTTTAAGCAGATAAATTTTTTATAACATTTATATATACTATAAACCTATATTAACATATAGGAAAATGTTAATTGATGTTCACTGCCATCTGGATTTGCTTGAGAATATAGATAAAATAATCAATGAATCAAGAACAGGTAAAAATAAATTTCTTATTGTTACCCAGGGAATTAATCCTGAGAATAATAGAAAAGCTCTTGAACTTTCTGAAAAATATAAAGAGGTTAAATGTGCACTTGGTATTTATCCTGAAGATGCTATTAAATTAAGTGATAAGCAAATTTCTGATGAATTAAAATTTATAGAGAAAAATGTTAAAGCTAATAAGGTTATTGCAGTTGGAGAAATTGGTTTAGATGGAACTTATAGCAATATTGAAAAACAAAAAAAGGTTTTTAGAGAGATTGTCAAACTTGCTGTTAGACTTGATATTCCAGTTATTGTTCACTCAAGGAAAGCTGAAACATTATGTGTGGAAGAACTTGAAAAGCTTAAAGCTAAGAAAGTTATAATGCACTGTTTTTCAGGAAATTTAAATTTAGTTAAGAGAATTGCAGAGAATGGATGGTTTTTAAGTATTCCAAGCAATGTTATATTTAGCACACACTTTCAGGAAGTTGTTAAGATAATTAAAATAGATAATCTTCTTTGTGAGACTGACTCTCCATATTTACATCCTGAAAAGAAATTTCCAAATAATCCATTAAATGTAATTTATAGTTATAAGAAAATTTCTGAGATAAAAAAACTAAGTTTAGATAAAGTTGAAAAAAATATAGAAAATAACTTTAATAGAGCATTTAATTAAGAATTATATTAATATTGGATTTTTCATAAGGTTTATAAATTAAAAAGCATTTTATAAAATATGAAAAAGAAAATTGTTAAATTAAGCAAGGAAGAAAAAAATAATATTAAACATCTTAAAAAAATTGAAGAGCTTTTGATTCAGGTTGGTCTTAGAATTGCCAAAAGAGGAGAGGGTGCATTATTTGTTGTTGGAAATGTAGAATACAAGCCTCTTATTAACCAGCAGGTTCCTTCGTTTAATGCTCTTAATAATCCAAAATTATTAGAATCTCTGGCTTTAATGGATGGAGCTGTAATTCTTGAGAGAACAGGATGGGTTAAAGCTTATGGAGCTATGATTAAATCTAAAAGAACTTTCAAGAATTTTGGAACAAGGCATAGTGCAGGGCTTTCAGCCTCAAAAGGAGATAATTTAGTTTTAATTGTGTCTGAAGAAGACAGAAAAATAAGAATCCTTAAAGAGGGCAAGATGGTTATGCAGATTGATGCTCTTCAAAAAGATGTTGAAAAATCTGTTCCTGAAGCTGTAAATATTCTTGAAAGCTTGGGAGCAGGTACTGTCGGAGCTGTCGGAGCTGGTTTATTAGTTCCAGGATTAGGAATTGCAATGATTCCAGGTATTGTTGTATTTGGAAGTGCTTATTATCTTGCTAAACTTCTTGGTAAAAAATTTAAGAGATAAGCAGTTTTATAAAAGAGTATTTTTATATAAATATCATTCATAAGCTTTAAATAGTACATATGTATCTTGGATTCATATGTTAATTATCTAAAATGGTTAAAGAATTTTTAAAAGAACTGAATGGCAAGAGAGTTGAAGGTGAGTTAATTAGAACTTTCTTATATTCATTTATTGTAAGTATTGCTATTATTGGAATTGCTTATTTTGTGAGTTTTAGGAAAATTCCAGGATTTATTGACAATTATGGATCATATTTATTATTAGCTTCTATAAGTATTGCTCTCATAACAAGTTTAATCAGGCAGGTTAGAGCATATAAGGAATTTGCATGCATGTCTGGAATGATGATTGGTATGACTGCTGGAATGATTGCTGGTTTTTCTATAGGATTATATTTAGGAGCTACAAATGGAATGTTTATTGGAAGTGTGTTAGGTATGTTAGTTGGTATTTTCATGGGTGTTTGGATGGGAAAATGCTGTGGAGTTATGGGAATTATGGAAGGAATAATGGCTGGATTTATGGGAGGCTTGATGGGAGCTATGACAGCTGTAATGATGATAAATGATAATATTAAGTTAGCTGTTATAATTGTTTCAATAGTCTCATATGTTATACTTATATTATTGAATTATATGATATACAAAGAAATGAAAGAGAATGAAAGGCAGAGGAAGGAAGACCATACAATTACAGTATTTTTAAGCATAATTTTGATATTCATAGTTACATGGTTCATGGTTTATGGACCAAGGAGCTCTCTTTTTGGTTAAGTGATTTAATATTCATAATCTTTAAAAACTAATATGAGTTAAGTTTTCATATATTAAAATACTTTAAAATGAAAAATACAACAATACTTGTTATTATTGGAGTGGTTATTGTAGCTGTGGGAGCATTTATTTTTATGAATTCTGGATCTGATATCAATGGAGGAGTTATAATTGATGATACTCAAGGAGAGGTTATTCAGGGTGAGTTGCAAAAAGTAAATATAGGTATAAAAAATTATAATTATTATCCAAATACTATAGAAGTTGAATCTGGAAAACCTGTTGAAATTACTCTTGATAAAAGTGTATCTGGATGTTATAGATCATTTAATATAAATAGTATGGGAATTTCTCAATATTCAAAAGATCCTAGCCAGAAAATAATCTTTACTCCAACAGAATCTGGAACTTATACATTTGCCTGTTCTATGGGAATGGGTTATGGAAAGCTAATTGTTAAGTAGAGATAAAATAAAAGATGAAAATTTTATTTAAGAAGCCTTATATTTTTTGGCTTATTGCTTTGTTTTTTATTTATATTGTATTAAATATTCTTTTTAGTGGATTCTATGATACTATTCAAAGTATATTAATTTATTACAAAACACTAGACTGGTTTAAACTAGGAGTTTCAATTTTACTGACTGTTATTATTGGTATTCTTGTTTCATTAAATTCTGTAAGCTTTTACATTAAATATAAAGAAAGAAAGAATTTTAAGAAATGTAAAGAGGCAGGAGTTTTAGGAGGAATTGGAAGTATTGGCAGTCTGATTACTGGTGTTTGCCCTTTATGTGTAACAGGGCTTATTCCTCTAATATTAAGTTTATTTGGGATAAGCTTTAGCTTTGCAATTCTTCCTTTTCAAGGTATAGAAATTCAAGTTTTAATTGCAATTATACTTTCAATAAGCTTATGGATGATGTGGAGAAAGTTACGTTAAATTTTTAAATAGTTAAAACTTAATTATTTAATGATTAATCTTTCAGAATTCAAGAAATTCTTTCTTTTCATTTTAATTGGGAGTTTGATTATTTCTGCACTTGTTGCTGTTGCAACTGTTCTTATAGGAGAGTTTAATGAAATTGCTGGAAAAGTATTGTTCACTCTTTTAATGGTTGTTGTTCATTCTCTAATTACTCTTGCATTTATTTGGGATAATGAAAAGCAAAATACTTTTGAAAGACTTGCATTTTTTATTGATATACTATTTATTCTCATAGTATTAAGTTTTATTACCTCTATCTTGGGTGTTTGGGATATAATTCCAAGAGAAATAGTTAAAGAATTATATATGACATATTTTGTACTTGCCTTTGCATCATTACATGGAAATATTTTAGCAAAAGCATTACATAAAGAAACTTATCTTGATATAATTATTTACCTTAATTATGCTTTTATGGTTATAGTTGTTTTAATGCTCCTTCCAATCATATATTTAAATGATTCAATAAGATCTCTTGGAGAGATATATTACAGATTCCTAGGAGCTGCTGGAATAATTGACGGAACCTTGAGTATACTGGCAATTATATTCTATAAACTTTATGTTCATAAACATCCAAAAGTAGATAATCCTCTTCAGGGAGGATTTCAGAAAGATGGGCAAAAACCAGAAAAAAAGAAAGGATTAAGTGTCTGGGTTTGGATTTTGATAATTTACTTAATTTGCCAGGTAGCTTTTTCTATGTTTTACTTTGTGTTTTGAACTTTTATTCAACAGATTTTTTAATTAAATTTATCTTCCATAAGGTTTAAATAGTCATATGTATGCATCTTTCATATGAGTAAAATGAAACAAAATTTATTGCATAACCATATGCATAATCATAAAGAACATAGAATCTCTGAGAAAGAGCTTTATGAAGCTTACAAAATATTCTTTGGAACTCTTGTTTCAGAATCAAGATTAAAAATAGTTAATTTTCTTAGACATGGAAAGAGAAATGTCTCTGAAATAACAGATGAGCTAAAAATGGATCAGACTCATGTAAGTCATGATTTACAGAGGTTAAGAAGATGTGGATTTGTTTTAAGTGAAAAAAATGGGAAGTATGTTTATTATAGTTTAAATAAAGAGACTATAGAACCTTTAATGTTATTGATTGATAAGCATATGGGAAGTTTCTGTGTACATATTTTAAGAGATGATATGAAAGGAGGGAATAAAGAATGAATAAATTAATCACTTTATTAATTGGTATTTTTGCTTTAAGTTTAGTATCTGCACAGCAGCCTTATTATAATGGTTGTTTTGGCATGATGTCTGGAACTTATGGATTTGGATATATGGCTTTTGGCTGGATATTTATGACATTAGTTGCTGTTGCTTTAGTATTATTAATAATATGGCTTGTTAAACAACTAACAACCTCTCAAAACAATAGGAGGAGAAAATAATGACAAGAAGAAAAATATCAATTCAGGGAATGCATTGCTCTAGCTGTGCTAGTAACATTGAAAAAAGTCTTAAGAGAGTTCCTGGAGTAAAAGAAGCTAGTGTTAGTTTAATGACTAACAAAGGATTTGTTGAGTGTGATGATAAAGTTTCCAGTGAAGACCTTAAGAAAGCTGTTGCAAGAGCAGGGTATAAAGCAATTTCTGTAGAGTAAATTAAACACATATTAAAATGAAACACAAAAATCATAAAGTTCATGATATGGAAATGAAGTCTAGTAAACATAGTCATTCGCATAGTCATTCACACGATCATGGAAGTGTTGAAGAAATGGAAATAAATAGCTGGAAGAGAAAACTAATTGGAGCATGGATATTTACCATTCCAATAGCTTTTGTTATGCTTCTTGATAGAATTTTTTCTATTAATTTACTAGAATTTGCTGGTGAGTGGGGAATGATTGCTGTTATTCTTATATTTGCTTTTCCAGTTGTTTTTATTTTTGGATTTGATACTATTAAGGGAGGAATAAGAGGATTATTCACTTTTTACTTTAATATGGATTCTCTTATAGCTTTAGGAACTGTTGTTGCTTATCTCACAGGTATTGGAGCAATGTTTGGATTAATGCAAGATTATTCTGGAGTTAGTGCAATGATTATGGCTTTTTTTATAACTGGAAAGTATGTTGAAGCTAAAGCTAGAGGAAGAGCTGGGAAGGAAATTAAAAAACTTTTAGAATTAGGGGCAAAGAAAGCTTTAATTTTAAAAGATGGGAAGGAAATTGTGACTGATATTTCTGAAGTACAGGTTGGAGATGTAATGATTGTTAAACCTGGAGAGAAAATTCCAACAGATGGTATTGTTGTCAAGGGAGCTAGTGCTGTTGATGAATCAATGGTAACTGGAGAGAGTATTCCAAGTGAAAAAAATGTTAAAAGTCCTGTTATTGGAGCTACTATAAATCAAGATGGGATTTTATATGTTAAAGCAACTAAGATTGGAAAAGATACTTTTCTTTCACATATAATTGAATTAGTTGAAGAGGCACAAGGGACTAAAGTTCCTATACAAAAAATGGCTGATAAAATTACAAGTGTATTTGTGCCAGTAATTTTAGTTTTGGCTATACTTACTTTTTTTAGCTGGTGGTATTTTAGTGGAGATTTATCAAGGAGTTTAGGTGTTGGTGTGGCTGTTTTAGTAATTGCCTGTCCTTGTGCCTTAGGACTGGCAACTCCAACAGCATTAATGGTTGGTTCAGGAATGGGAGCTAAGAGAGGAATATTGATTAGAAAAGGAGAAGCAATTCAGACTATGAAAGAAGTTAAGTTTATTGTTTTTGATAAAACAGGAACGATAACAAAAGGTAAACCAGAGGTAACTGATATTTATTCTAAAGTTAAAGAGAGTTATTTATTAGAAATAGTTGCTTCACTTGAAAAACTTTCAGAACATCCAATTGCAAAATCTATAGTAGATTATGCTGAGAAAAATAAGATTACTAAATTAAAACAAGTTAAGGCATTTAAAATTCTCCGTGGGAGAGGAGTTGAAGGATTTATTGGAAAAAATGAAATTATAATTGGAAATCAAACACTAATGAAAGAAAGAAGAATTTCATTAAAAGGATTTGAGTCTAAAATTAATGAATTTGAGTCTAATGGAAAAACAACTATGATTGTTTCTGAAGCTGGTAAGTTATTGGGAGTGATTGGAGTTGCAGATGATGTTAAGGAAGATTCTGTTAAAGCAATTGCTCTGCTTAATGCACAGGGATATAAAACTATCATGATAACAGGAGATAATGAACTTACAGCAAAGTCAATTGCTGCTAAAGTTGGAATTAAAGAGGTAATTGCAAATGTTCTTCCAGAAGATAAAGCTAAGAGAGTAGAGGAATTACAGAAAAGAGGAATGGTTGCATTTGTCGGAGATGGGATAAATGATGCTCCAGCTTTGAAACAGGCAAATGTTGGAATTGCAATGGGAACTGGAACAGATATTGCAATTGAAGCAGGAGATTTAGTACTTGCTAAAGGCTCTTTAATTGGAGTTGTACAGGCTATTAATTTATCAAAGGCTACATTTTCAAAGATCAAGCAAAATTTATTTTGGGCATTTGCATATAATGTTGTTGCTATACCATTAGCAGTTGGAGGAGTTTTACATCCTGTTATTGCAGAGATTGCAATGGCTTTATCTTCTATTACTGTTGTAAGCAATGCAAATTTATTGAGAAGGAAAAGAGTGTAATAGTCTAACTTTTAAATTTTTTTCAACAACTTCTTTTACAGAAAGCTCATCTTTTTCACCGCAAGATATTTCCACTACTTTTACTAAATGATTATATAGCGGATGCATTGTTAATCTGCACTCTGCCTGTTCAAATCCTGAAACTTTATATACAACTGAATTTCCTTCACCATTCTCTCTTGATTTAAATGTTAAATCTCCTATGTTTTCATTTTCTTCATAAAATCTTGGTATTTCATGTGCTTCATGAGTGTGCAATACATATCTTTCATTTGTCATAAAATAACTCAATACAGTTCCTATATAAATATAACTAGTTTCGTAATCTTTATATATATCAATTGATTGGATGTATAATGAATAAATCAATAGCTATAACAAGTGTTGTTATAGGAATTGTTATTGTTATAGGTTTAGGACTATTTCTTATAAATAGTTATAATAATTCAAATAATACAATTGGAACTGGAAGTGCAATAAATGCTGACAATGATAATAATTCAGATAACTCTGACTCTGAATCAGGAAGCAAGACTTTTGTGATAACAGGCAGAAATTTTAAATTTTACCTTGAAGGAGATGAAACTGAAAATCCTGAATTAAGAGTTAAACAAGGAGATAGGGTAAGAATTGAATTTTCAAGTGAAGAGGGTTTGCATGATTTAGTTATAGATGAATTTAATGCTGCAACTGCAAGAGCAGGACCTGGAACATTTACTTATGTTGAATTTGTTGCTGACAAACAAGGTAATTTTGAATATTATTGTAGTGTTGGAAACCATAGATCTATGGGAATGTTTGGAAAGTTTAGAGTTGTATAAAAGACACCTACGGTTTCTTTTATGAATCTTCCCTTAAAGATTCCATGGTTCTCTTTATGAACTCTCCTTACTAACTACTTACTACTATTGATAAAAGACACCTACGGTTTTTATTTATGACATCTCTTTACTACTTTTTATTTAAGAAAGATATAAATACTCTTTATAACTTAATATAAAATGGTAGAATATGTAATTACTTTTACCCTGATAATAGCTATTCTTGCTATTATTGCTGGTGTTTTAGTGTTGATCTGGCCTAAACTACTTAACTATGTTGTAGGTATATGGCTTATTATTTACGGAGCTTTACAAATAGCTTTTGAACTAGTTTACTAGTCTTAATACTAGTCTTAAATTAACTATGGCAAAACAAAATTATTTTAAAATTGCAGTCTTATCTATATTTGTAATTTGTTTATTTTCTTTAATAGGAATTGTATCTGCACAAGCTCTTTATGGAAATAGTGATAATGAAATAGTAGTTGGTTCAGATAGTGCTGGATTAAATTCAAGGACTTCGGTTAACAGCTCTAATTCTATGAATTCAAGTAATGAAAGAGAGAGGGTTAGGGCACATATTTTATCAAGAATTAATGCAAGAACTGGATTAAATCTAAGTGAAGATGATGTTAATGTTAATAGTTCTAATGGAGCTATTTTAAGAGTTTACATGTCAAATGGAAGATATGCTTATGTAAGAGTAATGCCTGATAGAGCTTCTTTAACTGCAAGAGAAAATATGAGAGCAAGATGTGAAGCTAATAATTGTACATTTGAATTAAGAGAAGTTTCTCTAAGAAATGAAACAAGAGCTGCTTATAGAGTTAGAGTTGAAAAAGATGCCAGAGTTTTAGGATTATTTAGAGCTAGAATGAATGTTGATGTTGATGTTGATGCTGATACAGGAGAGGTTATTCAGGTTCATAGGCCATGGTGGGCTTCTATTTCTTCTGAAGAAGATGTAGAAGTAAATTAATCTTCCATAATCTTTATAACAGATATTTCTATTTTTTAGTTATGAATAAAAATAAAAAATATATTGATAATTCAACTATTTTTGGAATTATTCTTTTATTGATTATTCTTATTATTGGTTTATTTTTTATCTATTTTAAGTATAACTATGATAAAAATTATAATGTATATGTTGAAGAGATACCAGAATATTCTAATTACAGCTTAGCTGATCTGGAAGAGGCTTTTAATTATTGGAAAGCAAGAGAAAGTGTGAGGTTTATTTTAACAGATGATGAGAAAGATGCAGATTTTTCTATTAAATGGATTAAAGAGTTTTCAGGAGAGGGATTAGGTCATACTGACAGAGGAAAATTAGTATTAATTTCTTTAGGAGATTCTGACTGTCAACAAGAGTGGCAGTCTTATACAGAAGAGTCAATTTCAAAAATTGTAGAGCATGAAATAGGTCATGTTCTTGGTTATCCTCATAGCAATAATGCTAATGATATTATGTATTTTGAAATAGAGCCCAAATATTTAATGGATATGAATAAAATGGGAAACATTGAATCAGGATATGCAAGGTATTATCTTATGTGTCAGAGATTTACACAGGGAATTTATTCAGTTAACATAGAGGCAGAAAATACACTTGAAGTATATGTTGGTGAAAAAGAAGATCTTGAAAGAATTCAAACAGGGAATGTTGAAAATATAAGTACTCTTTCAGAAGTTTGTGATGAACAAAATAATGGTTCATATGAAAGATGTCATCTTACTAATAAAGATTTTATTATATTGCTTAATAAAAATAAAGAACCTGTAAGGTTTAGACTAACTATTAAACAGAATTAATAATTAAATAAAATATAATTTAAATGCTGGAATTAGTGGAAGAATTGATTAGTGTATTATTTGTCTGTGTTTGATTGTTTGTTGTATCATTAAAATTTGTGTTGTTTGTGTCTGTGTTGTTCAGATTGGTGTTGTTCATATTAGTATTATTAGTTGTGTTATTTATATCTGTGTTATTCTGTGGAGGTTCCTGTTCTTCATTATCTCCAAACAATAAGAAAGCCCACCATGGAACATTTTTTATCAATAATTCACCTGTTTCAGGATCTATATCTCCTTCTAACTTAGCTTCCATTTTAAATATTCCCAAAAATCTTCCTGTTTTATTGCTTTCTATATGATATACAACTCTTGGAACATTTTTATGCTCTATTTCCTTTAATACAATTGTTAAATTTCTGCTTTCAAAAATTTCTCTTGCTTTTTCAGAGGCTTTTGATGGGAGAATCTTTATTTCTGTTGAATTCCCGTCACTTTTTCTAACTTTTATTTTTGTCTTGTTTGAAATTGTTTCATTGTCATTTTCTGCTTCATTTTCAAACTCTATTTCTAATTCATTACCATCAAGATCTTTTTCTATTTTAACTTCTTCTTCAAATTCAATTTTTCCATTTTCCTCAGATTCACTTTTAAATTTGATTTTTCTTTCAGTTACTCCATTCTCTTCTTTAATTTCTATTTGAAATTTATATTTAACTTCATTTCCATTTTCATCTATATAACTATTTTCTTCTTTATACTTAAGCTCTGTTTTTTCATTTGATGAACTATCTGATGATCTTTCAGACTTTTTTTCTGTTTTATCTTCATCATTATTTGAATCGTCATCAGTTGAATCGTCATCACTATCTATATTACTTTCAGAGTTTTCACTTCTAGAATTACTATTGCTATTTCCATTATCATCATTTTTTGCCAGAACAAAATTAGAGCTAAGTGCTATACTAATTATTCCAAACGCTAATAATAAAATTATACTGAATACCACCAGCTTTTTCATATTTTTTATAGGAAATCATTGTTTTTAAATATTGGTTAAATATGCTAGTTTTTTGTTTTTTAGAAAGCTTTAAAAACAAACTTTTATTGAATTTTTAAATGAAAAATATTTTAATTGTTGGAGAAGAACAGAGTGGTAAAACAACTTTAATGGAAAGACTAGTTCATGATCTCTCTCCTAAAAGAGGATTTTTGACTAAAGAAACTTCTGAAAGATTATCAGTTGATGATAAAGGAGAAGTTGTTAATGATAATGATGGTGTGAAAATTGAAAGAGTAAATTATTTTATCAGACCTTTTTTTGCTGGGAGATTTCAAGATGAAGTTGAACTTGGGTATGTGGATTTTTTAGGAGATGATGTTTTAAGAGCTGTTCAAAATTATACTAAATTAAGCCATATGATTAAATCATTAATGGGAAAAAGGAATGGAGATATTACTTTTGCTGATGAAATAACTTTAATGGATGGTTATGTTAATTTCCCCCCTTTTTATGAATTAACAAATAAATTTTTGAATGAAGGTCTTACATTTATAGGTACAATTTCTCCCTGTAGCGAATTGAAAGCCAGCAGTCTTCCAAAATCTATTGCAACAGTTCTTGAAGCACGACCTGAAGGAGTTGGTGATACAAAAAGATTTGAGTTAACTAATTTTAATAGAGATGATATATATCGAGAAGT
>Ga0208245_1001638_pt1 | contig 12938 bp, 22 predicted proteins | sample RifOxyC1_FD_184035 | JGI IMG/M metagenome (GOLD analysis project Ga0208245, IMG submission 184035) | Soil microbial communities from Rifle, Colorado - Rifle Oxygen_injection C1 (SPAdes) | ecosystem: Environmental > Terrestrial > Deep subsurface > Rock core/Sediment | place: Rifle, Colorado... | reverse complement strand
GGGTGCGGGTATCATAGACAAGATTGCCACGAGCGTTGACAACCGCGGGCAGATCGTGCTTGACGTATCGGGTGACGACCTGGGCAAAGAGCTAACCTATCGCCACGTCGGGGCGCTGGTTATTGACGACGGCGCGGGCGGGGCGGATGTCACTGCCCCGGCAGACATTATCGCCCTTGCCCCGGCTGGGTGGTCACTGGATACCACCCGCGGCTTCAACTCCACGCTCAAGGCAATCTTGCACACGTTCGAAGGCGAAACGGTGCTGGCTGCTTTCGTGCGGTTGGCCGACATGACGGGCGAGCACTTCTACGCTACCAGTTCCAAAACAGTCGTTTGGATTCGCGCCACCGGCTCGGCCAAACTCACCCATGCCGGGATAACGGCGGGGCCGTTTACGATGGGCGAGACCGTGACCGGCGGCACGTCAGGCGCGACGGGGTTGGTTCAGGAAGCCACCGGGGGCGTCGGCGCGGGATATCTGTATGTAGAGGACGTGACCGCTGATTTTGTCGCTGGCGAAACCGTCACCGGGGGGGCGTCGGGGGCAAGTATCACCGTAACCGTGGCATACAATCCGTCTTCTGGTATCCGCGCCGTGCAGGGCGTGAGCGGCGTGGCGATGGAAACGAACACCGACATCTGCCTGATCCGCACGCTGGAAGAGGTACAGGATAGTTACGATATCGCCACCCGTATCTACCCCTATGGCGTCGGGGATGGGGATGCGCGCATCACGCTGACCGGCACGGCCTGGACTGAGACGGGCTACACCATAGACACGGTAAACAACTATATCGAGCGCGATGACGGCGTTACCGACTTTGGCCGCATTGACCGATACGAGAATTTCAAGGACATTGACAACGCTGACCTGCTGGCAGAGTCGGCCTATGAATGGCTGCGGCGCTATTCATTTAAGTATTACTCCTACCGCTTGCGCGACGTGGATAAGCTGGACGCGGCAATCTCTCCGGGCGAGTGGATACGTGTCATCTGTCACCGCTGGATAGTGACAACTGACGGCACGCGATACCACGCGGTTAACATAGATGACGACAATCTGGTAGTGCTGGAAACGACCACCCGCATAGATAACAACGGCTCGCGCACGTCATCTTTTCAATTCGCCAACCTGCCGCGCTATCCCGAAACGCGAACGGCAAAGTTTAATAAGCGCTTGGCGATTGTAAACGATTACCTGACCCACTCCCAGCCGGTGGACGCCGAAAGTCACGCCGCAACCCATCAAAACGGCGGCGCGGATGAGATCAGCGTGGCGGGACTGTCAGGCGAGTTGGCCGATCCACAGCCGACTAAGGATCACAAATCTGAGCACGAGGTAGGCGGCGGGGATGTGCTCAGCGGCAATTTGAGCATCACCGACCTGGCGTTATCTGGCAAGGTGACACAGGCGACCCAAACGATCAGCGCGTTTTTTACAAAGGATATTGTAGATGCGGCGGCGACATCCATTTTTCGCATCGCCACGACCAACGAAGCGGGCGATACTGACGGCGGCGGGTACAGCGTGTGGGTGCACGCGCTGATAGATCACTCGTGTACCAGCGATACTACCAATGCGGCGGCTGTGTCTTTCACCGCCCAATTCTGCCGGGTGATGATTGCCACGGGCACGGGGGCCAACAGTGCAGTTAGCGAGGTGGTAGAGACGGTAGATGCCTACACAAATATTTTACGCACGATCGGTGTGGTTACTATGACCGTGTTGGAAACGTCAGGGTATCTCAATGATGTGCAATTCAACGTTGACCTGGCGGGGCTAGGGGTTGGGGCCGGAAAGGTACACGTTTGGGTACAACTCGTTTATGCGGGCTTTACAACCCCGCCGGTGATGAGCCAGCTATGAGGATGAGGAAACCATGACAAACACAACGTACAAATTACTCGTTCCCCCGCTCGCGGGCGTGGCATACTCGCACGAGATTGTACTCTGGCAGTATGCTGACCCGAAATTAATCCAGACGTCCCCCACCCTGGCGGCGGGTGACTTTCTCGTTTTCAAGGACGGCATCTTGGATGGCAACATTGATGCCTTGCCAGCAGAGATTGCATCGGGGGCGCTCGTGCTGACACTGAGCATTGCCGAGATGACGGGCGTTACCGGGCGCGTATTTGTCAAATGGCATGACGTGGCAGGGCAGCAGTGGATTGATGGAGGCATCCAGATTGACTTGGCAGCGGGTGTTGCTGTGGGCACGAGCGACCTGATACAAGCTGACATCCTATCTGACGCCACGCCGTTCGCCGGGGCAAATGTGGCGAACCTGAACGCCGCGATCAGCAGCAGGGCCGTACCGGGGGACGCCATGACCCTTTCTAACGGCGCGATTACCGCCGCTGTCATTGCCACGGGCGCGATAGATGCTGACGCCATAGCAGACGGGGCCATTGACGCCGGGGCGATTGCAGACAACGCGATCACCGCGGCCAAGATTGCAGACGGGGCGATAGACGCGGCTACATTTGTGGCTGGCGCAATCAACGCCGCGGCCATTGCTACCGGGGCCATTGACGCCGACGCCCTGGCAACTGACGCGAGTACAGAGATTGCTACATCTGTTTGGGGCGGAGCGGGCTACACTGGCGGGCGCACCTTGACCCAAGCCAGCACATCCACAGCAGACACAAGCAGCACCGGCGCGATCCGCCGCACGCGTGGCGACTCCTGGACTATCACCATTACCGACCTGCCCACCCTGACGGGTTACACGTCTATCTGGTTTACGCTCAAAGACAAAAAGAGCCAGGTAGACTCCGAAAGCCGCTTGCAAATCAAGAAAAACGCCACGGGCTTGAGCGACGGGCTGCTGTACGTCAATGGCGCAGAGGCAAGCGACTCGACCAAAGGCAGCATCACGGTAGCCAGCACGACAAGCATCACCATCGCGGTTGACCCGACCATCACGGATGATATGCCCGCTGACTGGTTGGGCTATTATGACGTGCAAACCCTAATCTCCACCGCGGATAACACGCCGGAGGCGGGCGCCTTCGAAGTGACGGCAGACGTGACGCGGGCAATCGCATGATCACCCACTACACCCCCGGCCAGCAGATACACTACACCAACCCTAACGTGTGCAGCGTGGTGTCGCGGGCGTTGGGGCCGAACGTGATTATCAGGGACGAGTTTACCGGAGCGGACGGGATACTATTGCCAGCGCACGCCATATCTCCGGTAAATATACCGGTCACCTCGTGGTTGAACATTGCGGGCGCGGGCGGAATAGCTAGCAATCGTGCAACCAGTACAACCAATGTCAACGCCCAATCAGAATGCAACGCTGGAGTATCCGATTGTACTCTATCCGCTATCCTACGCATCGGTGGTGCTATAGCATACAGCCGACTGGCATATCGTAGCAGTGGCAACATAGCAAATTTATGGATTGCCGGTATCAACGGAAATACTCAGGTATTGGACATATACGAAATAACGACCGGTGTCACAACTCTGCGAGCGTCCACGCCGATGGTAGTAGCGATTAATACAGATTATACGCTTAGCTTGGTATTGAGCGGCGCGTCTATGGTTGCCACGATAGGAGCAGCCACGGTATCTTATTCGAGCGCAGTTAGGCAGACAGCCACGAGGCACGGAATTTTTGTTTCGCGCAATGGTATTGGCGGCGGATTCGTAGACAACTTTCAAATCACAGCGTAAAGGAGCAACAAAAATGACCGCAAAAAATCACATCACGATTGTACCAAACGCATCCCCGGAGGGTGACCGCACCCTGGCGCTCGTGGATGCGCTCATCCGAATGGTGTCCGACTCGCACCGCGTCCGAAAGGTAATGGACAAAATTGAATTGGACGGCGCTCTCCCTGCCCATCTGGGCATAAGCGCAGAGGACGCCGCGCAGGTGCTTGTCTACATCCGCGCATTCGACACGGCCCTGAGCGCGGCGGTAGTCTCAAACGTCACCGACACGCTCGGATAAACCGACAGGATAGGACAGGACAAACGCCATGCCGCCACCCAGACAGCCACCGCACACCGCCGAATTTGTCACCTTGCGGGATTATATTGATCTGCAAATTGACACCATTCATAAATCAACGGGAACCGCGTTGCAGGCATTGGATAAGCGGCTTGATACGTTGAACGAAATTCGTTCAACGTTGAGAGATCAGAATGCGACATTTATCACCCGCGTCGAACTCGATGCCTTCAAAGAGCGAATAGATAAAGAAATCCGCTCTCTGAGTGAATCGCGGGCCGAACTGCGCGGCAAGGCGTCTCAAGCATCGGTTATGATTGCCACGGTTCTGGCAATCATCAGTATAATACTACGCCTCGTTGGGATGTGACAAAATGCCACCAAACGGATCGCCAACACAAAATGCAGTTATCATTGAGCGCCTCGACCGTATCCAGGCGGATCTGTGCAAAATCCAATCCCGAATGGATACACAGGAGAATGACCGAATCCAGTTTCGGGAGTCCTATCTTGTAGGGCACACCGAGCTTGAGGCGCTTGCGAAAGAGACGGCCCGCACGGTGGCAAAGCACGACATGCAAATTGAGGCGCTCGAGGAGATTATCAAGCCGATAGCGTTATCCAACAAGATAGTGAGCGGTGTCGCGGCGCTGTTGGGCGGCTCAATCATCCTGCTTATCTGGCAACTGTTGACTGGACAAGCGCAGGTGTATTTCAAATGACGACTTTCTTTGTTTTCGATATGATGTCGTTTGGGCAGTTTATGATTATCGGGGCGCTCGTCTGCGTGGCCCTGGCCTGCCTGCTGGCGATATGGTTAGGCGTCAGGGGCGATAAGCGATAATTGCAATTCCATAACAATCGCCGCTTTTTGTTGCGCCATGCTCATTTGGGGTGTAAAATGAGTATAGGAGATATGCAAATATGACTATACAGGGCACAGAGAAAGTGGCCCTAGTCGTCACGAACGACTAACACACCAATTCTACCGTCGCCGTCTGCCCGCCCGTTGTCAACCTGGATGACGGCGGCACCTATCACGCCAGCCGAACCCAGCGCGCCTTGTGGGACTGCTGGCGTGATTTTTGGCAGCAGGCGAATGAGCTAACCAAAGGCTACCGGCGTGTGGGTGTGTTCAATGGCGACCTGGGCGAGCTTGATACCAAGAAACGATCCGTACAGCTTATCAGTCTAAACAAAGCCACCATCTTGAGCATGGTGATCGAAACGCTGGAGCCTGCGCTTGGCATCCTGGACGCGGCCTATTTTATGCGCGGCACGGCGGCGCACACGGGCAAGTCAAGCTGGCTGGAAGAGGCCGTGGCAGCCGATACCGATATCACCGTGCGGGAGAGCCAGGCGGCGGCAAGTTGGTGGCACTACCGGGGCGCAGCTTCGGGGGTGCGCTTTGACATTGCCCACCATGCGACCATGGGCGGCCTGCCGTGGACAAGCAAAAACGCAGCCAATAAGCTTGCCGCCCTTACCCTGTGGTATTACCGCGTATCGCGAAACGAGAAGGCCCCGCACGTTGCCATTCGCAGTCATAACCATTCCACCGCTGACAGTTACGATAACTTTCCTGTGCGGGCAATTTTTACCGGGGCCTGGACAATCCTTACCGAGCACGGCTACCGCATCGGCTTAGAGAACGTGCTATCGGACATCGGGGGAATGGTGATCCTGTGCGACGCCGGGCAGTACACCGTGAAAAAGATACCCTATGAGCCAATGAAGGATAAAAAGATATGGGCGCTAAAAATGTGAATCCTACCCCCACCCTACCCACCCGCGCCGAGTTGCTGGCCGAGATCGAGACGCTGAGCAATGCCTTTCCTGTTGTGCAAGAAGGTGACTTCACCTCTCAAGTATAAAACGCGAGCCTGAGGAGATCAGGCTCGCAGGTGTGACACGGGGGAGGCCGCGTCACAAGTCAAATTACATTATAGCATACCCCCTGCCGTAGCACAATCGCCAGTTTCAACGGGGTGAAAGTTGTCATGAATTTGCAATGTTAAACGGGGTGGAAATGTGTATAATGGAGTTAATCAGGAGATGATGAAAATGACTACTATTACAGCAGAAACCCGCGATGCATGGCAGAGATTGGCAAACGATGTCGCCCCTCAGCGCCCGTCAGTTGGCAAGCGTGTACGCGTCGTGCCATGTAAACACGCCGGGAAAGATGGCTTGGTTACATGGCACGGGCGCGATAACTTTGCCAACAATTACTACCAGTCAGATGCCCAACTCCACCTGCGCGATATGTGCGGGCGTGACGGTTTCCGTGTACGAGTTGATACCGGCTCAGAGACATTTTTTGTTGGGGCCGACAAAGTGGAAGTTATCACGCACTAACCCCTCCTCGCGTGCCCCGCGCTGCTGGCCCAGGGCGCTACCAAGCGGAAGGCCATGACGGTGCGAGAGCCACGGCGCACCCCGGCAGCCAGGGGCACACGAGAATGAGATGACAGAGGAGACGATGATGTTATCAAAACTGATCGAAATGTGCAAGAAAGGCTGGAGCATTGAATTTAGCGGCGGGGACTGGGATAGCTGGTTTCGGGTCATGGGCAATAGCCCAGACGGGCAAGCCTTTGACTTCTCCGCTGAAAAGCTATCCGATGCGTTCGGTCAACTTGTGCGACATTATGAGCAGTACCGCGGATTTTGAGACAGAGAGGAGATTGAGATGACAACGAAACTTGGCGGGATCAAAGTACGAACCTATATGGTTAAAAATGTTGCGGATCACGTCGATTCGCTAACCGGCGAAGTGAATGACACGGCACTTGCAGAAGACGCCGCCAGCCACTTTGGCACCTATGGTCCTGCCCCAGATTATGAAATTCCACCGGAGTATTTTGATTGGGCAATTGAGATTGCCAATCAGCACGAAATCAAAACCGGCGTCAAGTTTGGCGGCATCACCGCAATGGCGGCTGGACTTATCAACTCTCGCGATGCTGATAGTTTTTGAGGAGATTGAGAATGGACAGGCAACAGCAAATCAAGACGCTCGAACAAATCATCTATACCGGCCACTGCAGCATTACCCCACCCATGTTCGGCTGGATCATCGAAAACGGCCTCATGACGGTTGACGGCTTCGATACCGAAAAGGCCAAAGTTATGCTAGAGAGCATCACCGGGAGGACGGGAATGACCACTATCAAGTTTTCAGAAGTCTTGGTAGGTGAAATGTTCCACGCCCGCGAGGGTGGACTGTACCGAAAGCGCACGGACGAGACAGACGTATTTTTCAACACCGTAAATGTTCGGACGTGCTACTGCGCTAACTTCGAGCAGAGTGATCTTGTTATCGTCGTGCACCAGGAGAATGTGACGCCATGAACTACAAGCCCACCCCCCGCACCCTGGCCCACCGGGCCACCCACTACCACAAACTGACGGTAGACATCCCCATCCCAACCTACACCCGCCTGGCAGAGCGCGCCGAATGCGCCGGCGTTCCTGTCGGGCGGATGCTGAATAGCATGTTGGAGTTGGGGCTTGACACGCAGGCCGCTGCCAGGAGTCTACGCCGCTCGACCACTACCCCCCCAGGCACGCGCCGCGATGACGGCAGAATTTGAGAAGGTGACGAAATGACTACCGCCCTTATAATCCTGGGTATAATAATCCTGATCATAATAGTCGCCTGCTGCCTGGCTGCCTGTATGTTATCAAGCCGGATCAGCCGTGAGCGCGGCGAAGATTGAGAAAACTTGTCACGTAATTGCAATGTTACGCCGGGCAGTTTGTGATAATATTAGAGCAGGAGAAAAAGCCATGACTGACATAACCGGAATTGAGTACGCCACGACCTTTGACCAGCGCCCCACGCATCGCTTCGCACCGGCTGAAGTTACTGAGGCTGGCGATAACATGATGGCTGCCTGGGAGGATGAACTCGCCCTGATTGATTTGCGCGAGGAGGGCGGCGACATTACCCCCGATGAAATCTTTGCAGCGGCAGAGCGGGCGGCAGAGCTTGAGGTGATCTATCGGAAATTGTATCAGGAATGGGACGACCAGCGCGGGCGAGAACTGTACGAAAACCACGAGCGCCTGGAAGATGGGCGCCACGTGATGACCGAAGAAGGCCAGCCATGACCGCAACCTTCCAGGACGGCGAGATAGATCAATTCATCGCCCGCCGGGTTTGCGCCCGCTGCTATGGCGATCTTATCAAGACCCAGGCCGATAACCGCATGTGGGACGCAAGCTGCCCGACCTGTGGCGATGCCTGGGGCGGTACAACTGTAAGCCGAGCCTATGCCGAACGGTTGGGACAGCAGGCACTTTCCGAGCGCAGCGAAGTAAAGAATAACCTGCCCGACCTATTCCCCAACCCAAACCGGGATAAGACGGTAGAGCAAATTATATCCGAGTTAGGTTTCTGAGAGGAGAAACGCTATGTCACCGATTGTTGGACTAACGGACGGGCCACCGTCATTCAGCGAGATTGGGCGCCTGCGCCTGGGCATTTCAAAAGCAGAGATTGCCAAGATCGGAAAGGGGCCGAAAGAGATTGGCTATTTCCGGCCCGACTTCCGCCCGAATGCCGTTGACGCATTCAATGATTTTATCAAGTTTTACACCGACAAGCCGACCGCTATCAACTTCCGCTTGCCGTTCAATGACATTGCCCGCTGTTGGGATGCAAACTTCGAAGTATTCAACAAGACCGGGATGCTTGGAAAGTCGGATGGTGTCAAGTGGCTCTATCTGTGCAATAACAAGACCGGGGAAGTGAAGGTAGACCGGAATGGAAAGCCAGCAGAGCCAACCGGACAATTTGACGAAAACGGTAATGAGTATTTGCCGTTCGATCCGAACGTGCCGGTGTACAGCTACAAAAACCAAAAGACCGGCGAAGATGTGCCGGTTTACGCCAAGCAGACCGGGCGCCTGAACATTCTTATCCCCGAACTTGGACGCCTGAACTATGTCCAGATCATCACCCACTCAATCTACAATATCGCCCGCATTTCCGAGCAGCTTGCCGGGATAAAGCATATTGCAGAGAACGCCGGTACAACCCTGCCGATGGTGCCGATGGTGATCGTTCGCCAGCTTGAGAGTATCAGCGTATCCTATGGCGGGCGCAAACACATGGAAGAGCACTATCTTTTGCATATTGAGATCCGCCCCGATTGGGCAGGTGCGCAATTCCGGCTGCTGGATAGCATCATGCCGGGGGTTGCCGCCCTCCCCGCCCGCACCGACTTTAGCAACCTTCCAGCCCTTCCGTCTGGAAATGACGAAACCGAACCCGACGAACCGACTGGCGCTGACCCAGAGCCGGAACCCGAACAACCTGCCCCGGTTGCAGAGTTTGATAATGCCGCCATTGAAGCGGCGATGAACATGCAATCGAAAGACGGGCAGCGGTTTGGCGATATTGATATGCCAGCCCTGGGCAAGATGCTCGCCAAGTGCAATGAGGCCATTACGTTAGGTGTGAATGGCAAGCTACTTACAGAAGTAATCCAGAAGCGCGACGCCCTGGGCCTGTTGATCCGTTACAGCGCCCACCTGGCAGAACAGAATGTCGTTCAGTCAATTGTGTAAGTAACCCACCACCACCCGCCGCCAGGATGCACCAGCCGTGTAGGAGCGGTAATGCCAGATGACACCGGGACTGGCGGCGGGTGGATAAATTGAGAGGAGATGAGCAATGAAGAAGTCAAGTTACACGGCCCGCTGGGGCCACGAACGAATCCGCAAGGCAAAGCACCTGCGCCGCATTGGACGCCAGCAGCGGGCGGCAGAGCGACAGGCCGAATATGACGCGCTGAGCGATGCGCAGAAGGCGGCCCGCTCAAGCGAAAATCGGGCAGCATACCAGAGGGAACATTAAGATGGACACGGAACAGAAGCCCGTCAAATGCCAATACTGCGGCAAGCCCATCGAGGGCGAGCCATTCATGGCAACCATCTATATCAATGGCCAACAGCGCAACTTGGCGTTTTGCGACAAGGGACATGCCGACTGCGCCCAGATGAGCGCGGAAGGATAACGACACCCCCGCCGCCCGGCTACAGGTTAGGCCAATCCGGGCGGCGAGAGATGAGATGAGAGGAGATGAGACAATGCCACACTGCATAATCAAACAGCCCAATGGTAACTTTGCGATTTTTTCAACGATTGTTGACGCCTTCCTTGTGCTGGACATTTCGCCAGACGAAATTGAGAATGAAGCCATCCAGGATCAAATCAACTTTGGAATGAACTTCGGCGCAGCGACAACCACGAGAGACGAAATCGGCGCAATCATCGGACGCGAGTTAGAGAATATCAAAGCGGTTGGAGTGGGTTGGGATTGGTCGCCAGACTGGAACAGCGCCGTTCGGTATCTGGAAGACAGGAAAAGCCGCGACGACGAAGAGCAACTGGAAGAGATAGACAAGCTCGGATTGCCGCACAGGATGAAGTGCCAGGTAACATCATTGCAAGCAGAGAAGCATTGGCACACGTATTGGCGCAATCGGTGTGCGACCAAAGACAACGAGATTAGATTGCTGAAACATTCGCTTGCAAAAGTGGAAAAGTAGTGTATAATGATTATGTCGGAGTGGCAGCCGGCGAGCGTAGCAAGTGAACCTTGAAAAACAAGCGGGAAGCGCGGAAGAGAGAACCTGTATTTATCCCAGGTGGTTTTCGTTATGTGTTTGCCAAACACTTGACAAAAAGCCGCTTCCCGCGCGCGAAAGCCGCCTGAGATAAACATAGGTTCTTTTATTTTACTTGGAAGCAAAATGGGAACATACTCTAAGCTACATGACAGCGCATACAAAAAGATAAGGGAGAACTTCCCGGAGTTTGTGATCCGCGAAAACGTTCACCCTGATTGGCTGGTATCTAGCACGCTAACGCGGCTTGAGCTTGACATTTACATCGAAGATATCAATACCGCCATTGAAATTCAGGGAGAACAGCACTACAGGTACATTCCGCACTTTCACAGAAGCCCTGACGGGTACTTAGATCAAAAGCGCCGTGATGAAGAGAAGCGCGATTTATGCGCCGGGCGGGGCGTTCGTCTGATAGAGGTGTCTTGCCAATCCGACTTAGACAGTTTTATTTATGAACTCAAGAGTAAGATCAGCAACCAACGCCCGGTACCGACAAAAGAGTGCGAGCGCCTGTTGAGGGTGCAAGAAATAGAGCGACAGCAGAAAGAGAACAGAGAGCGCAAGAATGAACGCAGAAAAGAGATATTGACAGAGAGAAAAAAGAATAGAGACACCCCGGAATACAGGGCAAAACTCGATGCAAAATCACGAAAGAAAAACAAGATAACTCTGCCAAAGCCAGGGAATAGAAGGCAACGCAAGTATGCCCGCGAGACGCTGAAGTTTGAACAAACAAGCGAAACAACCTGGAAAGTATGGGGCGGCAGAGATGAACATATTGTAGTAAAGAGCGCCGACTCGTTCTCGTGTGATTGTTTGAAGATGAGAAACGAGGGCGGACACTGCTCCCATATTCTCAAGGTAATGCTGAATGAATAGCAGGAACAAAAGTGGATTATTTTTTTATCAGAGGAGTGAAGACCGTGGGCGATTGTCTTAAGAGATCATTCGAAGCGGGATTCCGTTGGTGCGGAATAGATGACCAGGTTCAAAACATACAGATGTCAGGCGAGGCAGAAGAACTTGCCACCAGATACGGCCTGCACTATATTGATAGCGGCGCGATGAAGGGTGACAATAATCCTGTCCTGGTTATATATGCAGACAATTACACAGAAACCGACGCCATGTATCACGCCGTTTTTGCATCCGATGGAGCGCCATTCGCAAGGTGGAGTGTTTATGCAATCATTGTTGGCTGGCGGGAACTTAGAGACAAGGCTACAAAAGCGCCCTCTGGGGTACGCGTTGGACAGGAGCCAAAAGCCATGAGACACGAAAAACAATTTAGCCCCCGATGGTCATACAGGCTCGACTACGCCGTCAAGATGGCAGAAGAGCGCGGCGGCCTTTGGCGGATTGCCAAGCGGTTCATCGAATGGATCGTGTTCGGATGAACACATGGGTGAAGTCCTATGCCTCAATTCTTGACAATCAAAAGATTGCGCGCCTGCCGGATTATTTATGGCGATGCCGACACGAACTCGAATTGTTAGCCCGCCAGTATGACAACGGCGGGAAGCTCCCCTCAGTGGAAGATATTGCATGGTATCTCAGAATTGATGAAAGTAAATTAGCCGAGAGGCTATATGAATTATCAAGAGATGGAGAAGTTGCGCAGGACGAACAAGGATGGCTGATTCCCGACTTTGATAAGGAACAAAAGGTAAGGGGGCGTGCATATAAGCTTGTAAATACGGAATTGATATTTAATACATTTGAAATATGGCAACTTGCCGGGGATGGGTGGCGCAAATGGTTTATAGAATACCATAACAGTCGCCCAGTCCATTACGAATATGGTTATTCTCCAATGCGAAGAGGATGGCAATGTATTAGAAAGATAATGACAAAGAAGGTATTCGAAAGAGACAAACACACCTGTAGGTATTGCGGAGCTACCAATAGGCTAGAGATAGATCATATTATTCCGCTATCCCGCGGCGGATCAAATGAACTTGATAATTTGCAAATCCTTTGTAGGTACTGCAATAGCAGAAAGTGGGCAAAATGACAGGATTCACATCTCCAAACTACACCCAGGTGCCAAACGATTTATTCGATGAGCTTATGAGCGACATGAGCGGATCTGAACTGAAGGTTATCTTGGCAATTGTCAGGCAAACGATAGGATACCATCGGGAGAACGCAACCCTCAGTCAAACAAAAATCGCAGAATTGACGGGCTTGTCCTACCGGGCCGTGGTAGATGCAGCGCGGTTGGCAGAAGAGCGCGGCATTATTCGCAGAACAAATAACGGCACAACGTCAAGCGCAGAGTGGGAACTCATTGTTACATGTGAAAAAAGTTCACAAGAGCATGTGAAA
>Ga0208245_1001631_pt1 | contig 12983 bp, 13 predicted proteins | sample RifOxyC1_FD_184035 | JGI IMG/M metagenome (GOLD analysis project Ga0208245, IMG submission 184035) | Soil microbial communities from Rifle, Colorado - Rifle Oxygen_injection C1 (SPAdes) | ecosystem: Environmental > Terrestrial > Deep subsurface > Rock core/Sediment | place: Rifle, Colorado... | reverse complement strand
CATTAAAAAATACCAGATTTTAGAAACCGAGGCGTATTTGGGCGAAAAGGATTTGGCTTCGCACGCCCGACATGGCCGCGCCGGCCGGGCGGCAATCATGTTCGGCCCGGCCGGGCGTTTTTATATCTACTTGGTTTATGGGATGCACGAGCTCTTAAACATCACCACCAATCAAGATGGCCAAGCGGGCGCGGTGTTAATTAGAGCGGTTGAGGGTTTAACCGGCCCGGGCAAATTAACCAAAGCCCTCAAGATTACCCGCGCCCTCAATAATCTCCTGGCCAGTCGCGCTACTGGATTATGGTTCGAGTATTCGCCAAATCAAACCAAGCCCAAAACAAAAACCGCGCCCCGAGTGGGCGTGGCTTATGCTGGAGAGTGGGCCGGCAAACTTTATCGCTACATTTTAAGCGCTTAGTTTTTCGCCCCAACTTTACTTCCCTGCCTGCCGGTAGGCAGGCGACGAGCGCGGACGGCGAGCTTTTTCTTTAATTCAAGAGCCGGCACGCCATCGGCGAGCATCACCTCCACCACGCCGCCCTGATCCACCTTGCGACCAATAATCAGCTCGGCAATCGAGTTAAGAATCCGGCTTTGGATTAGTCGCTTAAGCGGCCGGGCGCCATACTCCGGGTTGTAACCCTCTTTAGCCAAATATTCATACACTTCGTCGTTAACTTTGAGCACAATCCCCTTGTCGAGCAAACGCTTTTCCACTACCTCCAATTGAATGCCGACAATCTCTTTAATCACTTTAATTGAGAGCGGATTGAAGATAATAATCTCATCCAACCGGTTTAAGAATTCGGGCCGGAAGTGATTCTTGAGTGACTCATGAATTTTGTCTTTCACTTGTTCAAAGTCAGCCTCCTCGCCGGCGCCAAAACCCATTTTTTGGAAACGGTTAATATACTCGCTCCCCAAGTTGGAAGTGAGGATGATAATTGTGTTTTTAAAGTTGGCGGTCCGCCCCTTCGAGTCGGTCAACCGGCCGTTATCAAACACTTGCAAAAGGAGGTTAAAGACCTCCGGGTGCGCCTTCTCAATCTCGTCAAAGAGGATAACTGAATACGGCCGATGACGAATTGTCTCGGTGAGAGAGCCGCCCTCGTCGTAACCCACATAACCCGGCGGCGCGCCAATCAGTTTAGACACGGCGTGCCGTTCCATGTACTCGCTCATATCTACCCGCACCAGCGCCTTCTCGTCATTAAACATCCGCTCGGCCAGCACTCGCGCCAGCTCGGTTTTACCCACCCCGGTCGGCCCGAGGAACATAAAGGAGCCAATCGGCCGATTGGGGTCGGCAATGCCGGCCCGCGAGCGGCGCACCGCCTCGGCAATCTTCTTAATCGGTTCGTCTTGACCACGGACCCGAGCGCCCATCTCCTTTTCCAGTTTGGAGAGGCGAGCCGCCTCTTCTTCCAACATTTTGGTCACCGGGATACCGGTCCAGCGCGAGACCACCGCCGCCACTTCCTCATCGGTCACATCCTCTTTCAAGATTTTCCGCGCGCTTTGCAAGCGCTTAAGCCGGCCGTCTTTAGTTTTAAGCTCCTTCTCTAAACTGGGAATCTCGCCATAACGGATCTCGGCCGCCCGCGCCAAGTCCGACTTAAGCTCGGCATGCGCGGCCGCCAGTTTAAGGTCTTCCAACTTTTGTTTAATCTCGCGAATCTCGCCGATAATCTTCTTCTCATTCTTCCATTTCAGCTCCAACTCGCCGGTCTTCTCCTTCAAATCGCTGATGGCCTCGTTAATTTCTTTGATGCGCGCTTTGTTATTTTTGCTTTCCGAGTCCTTCTTCAAGGCTTCGCGTTCCACCTCCAGTCGCATCGCCCGGCGCTCGGCGTCCTCTAGGCTAGCTGGCTTGTTCTCCAATTCCAACCGCAAGGCCGCCGCCGCCTCATCCACCAAGTCAATCGCCTTGTCGGGTAGGAAGCGATCAGTAATGTAACGGGCCGAGAGATTAACCGCCGCCACAATCGCGCTGTCGGTAATGTGGACGCCATGATGAAGCTCATACTTATCTTTCAAACCGCGGAGAATCGCCACCGCATCTTCAATATTCGGCTCCTCCACCAACACCGGCTGGAAGCGGCGCGTTAAGGCTTGATCCTTCTCAATATGTTTTTGATACTCCTTAATCGTGGTCGCCCCAATGGCGCGGAGCTCGCCACGAGCGAGGGCCGGCTTGAGCATATTGGAAGCGTCAATCGCCCCCTCGGCGGCGCCGGCGCCGACAATGGTATGAATCTCGTCAATAAATAAAATAATTTTGCCCGCCGAGCGCTCAATCTCTTTAATGATATTTTTGAGCCGTTCCTCAAACTCACCGCGATACTTGGTGCCGGCCAAAAGAAAGCCGAGGTCGAGCGAGACTAGCTCACGGTCACGCAAGCTCTCGGGCACATCGCCCTTAGCCACCCGAATCGCCAATCCTTCCACAATCGCCGTCTTGCCGGTCCCGGCCTCGCCAATCAAGACCGGATTATTCTTGGTCCGACGAGAAAGGATCTCCATCACCCGCCTAATCTCTGCCTCGCGACCAATCACTGGGTCAAGTTTGTCATCGCGGGCCAAAGCGGTTAAGTTGCGGGTAAACTTCTCAATCGCTTTAAACTTTTTCTCCGGATTAAGGTCGGTAATTTTACCCACTTTAAGTTCCTCAATAATCCGAGTGATGTCTTCGGCATTAATGCGAAAGCGAACAAGAACCTCTTGAGCTTGGCTGGGCACATCAAGAAGAGCCAAGAGCAAGTGCTCGGTGGAAACAAACTCGCTACCGAAGGCGGCCGCTGCTTTGCCGGCCGAGTCGAATACTCGCACCAATTCCGGTGTCAGATAAATTTGGTAAGTTGGCGCGGTTACGGTGGTGTCGGTCTCGCCCTCCAAAGTATCGAGGAGGTAATCGGTCAGCATGACGGTATCAATCTCCAATTTGTCTAAAATGGAGATGGCCGGACTCTCGTCAGACAACAACAAGGCCGCCAGCAAGTGAACTGGATTGACTTGATTCTGCCCTCGCTCAATCGCCAACTCATGCGATTTCTTAATCGCTTCGCGAGCTTTAGAGGTGAAATTTTGGAATGGTAACATTAACGATAGTCTACAATATTATTTAATTGAGTCAAACCCGTAAAGATGCCAAGGCCATCCACGGGTTTTAACCGCGTGATAAGCTTGCTTATTTTACGCTGTCAATTAAGGCGCGAACAAGAGCCGCCGGCGCGGCCGTGCCGGGCGCGAGGTTAAGACCAACCACTTCGCCTTGGATAGAGAAGAGCGGTCCACCCAGATTATCACTCCTCGCGGCATTGGTGGTAATAGCCGTGGTGGTGCCGATCGCCGGTGAGAGCGAGGAAATAATCCCCACGGTCACCGGTCCAACACTACTGCCGATGGAACCCAAAGCGATTACCGTTTGGCCCACCGATAAATTGCCAGTTGATAGGCGGGCGGCGGAAATCTCTGATTTATCTTGAGGGAGCAAGGCCGACAACAAGGTCGGCGCCGGCACCTCGGGCAAAGACACTTCAGTCACTTTTAAAACCGCTAGTCGCTTGTCAGACGACAAAGCGGCCAGCTCGGCTCGATATTCAATCCCGTCTTCGGTCGATAAGTAGTAAGGCCCAGTGCGTTTATTGGTCTCGCCCGGCAACACGCTAGCGGCGGTAACCAAATATTTGCCCTCATCAACAACAAAGGCCAAGCCGAGTGACAATTCAGCGGTTCGAGATTCAGTTAAGCGGCCGACGGTAGGCGAAGCATCGTTAATCACTTTTACGATCAACTCTTCTTCCGTTACGATTACCGGCACTTCCCGCACCACCGTGCGCGTGTCGCCGGGCACCACCTTCTCGACTGTCCGCTCCACCACGCGATTGATAGTTTGAGTGACCGTGGGCGATTGTTCGTCAAGTAAGGAAACGGTTAAAATCCCGGTGGCGATTGAAGTGACAAACGACACCAAAATCGCCATCAGGATTAACTGGCTATTATTAAGGTCTTCCATTTTCATATTTGTGCTTACAGCTTAGCAAGTTTGGCCACGGTTTGCCAGTTTACAACTGACCAAATCTTCGCCAGATAATCCGCCCGCCGATTTTGATAATTGAGATAATAAGCGTGCTCCCACACATCTACACCCAAAAGCGCCGCGGCACCCTGTTCAAGTGGTGTGTCTTGATTGGCGGTAGTAATAATCTCTAAACGATCAAATTGATTACGCGCCAACCAGACCCAACCGGAACCAAAGCGCGCCAACCCGGCCGCCTCGAATTGCTGTTTAAATTCTATCAGCGAACCAAACGATTCAATTAAAAGTTTTTCCAATTCCAACGGCAATTCATTCTCCGGACTGCCCACCGGCGTCAACATCGTCCAAAAGAGCGAATGATTATAATGACCGCCACCATGATTGCGCACGGCGCTTCTAATCTCGTCCGGCACTACCTCAAAATCGGCAAGCAAGTCTGGCAGGGATAAATCGGCAAGCTCCGGATACTTCTCTAAAGCCATGTTAAGTTTATCAACATAACCTTGGTGATGCTTGCCGTGATGCAACTTCATTGTTACCTCGTCAATTACCGGCGCCAAGGCGTTGTAATTATAAGTTAAGGTCGGCAGCGTATGCATGATTGGCGTGAGTTAATTTATTAATAATCGGCGGTAAAACTTTAATCAGTTGTTTTAATTGTTCTTTAGTGGTGTCGCGACCCAGACTAATCCGGATTGAACCAGTCGCTCGCTCGCGCGAGTGACCCAAAGCTATTATAACATACGAGTCATCGGCCTTTGGGATTGAGCAAGCGCTACCGGTTGAGACCGCTACGCCCTTGGCATCAAGCTCAAGCACCAACTGCTCGGCCAAAACCCCAGGGAAATAAAGGTTGAGATTATTGGGCAAGCGATTATTTAAATGGCCGTTTAATTGTGCCTCGGGCACAACGCGCTTAATCTCTTGCCACAACCAATCGCGCAACCCGCTCAATTTAATCGCCTCCCGGTCCCTTAATTTACCCGCTAACGCGAGCGCTGATGCCAAACCCACAATCCCCGGCACATTCTCGGTGCCGGCGCGCCGACCCGCCTCTTGACCGCCACCTAATAACAATGGAGACGGAAGAAGTACCCCTCGTCTGATATACAGCAAACCGACACCTTTGGGACCGTAGAGCTTGCCGGCATTGATAGTCATCAGGTCGACGCCCAACTGGCGAACATCAAGCGGGAGGAAGCGCCCAACCTGGCAGGCATCAGTGTGGAAATAAGGGTAAGGCATACCGGCGCGCTTGCGCACGCGACGGATAATTTTGGCAATCTCGGCGAGCGGCTCGATGGCGCCAATCTCGTTGTTGGCATACATGACCGACACCAACTTAACTTTAGGGGTTAATAATTCGGCAAATTTTTTAAGATCAATTTGGCCGGTGGGTAAAGAGGGCGCGATTATTACCCGGCCGGCGGCTAGGCATGGGGTCAACACCGACGGATGCTCAATAGCGCTTACCATCACCGCGCCGCCCGCGGCCGCCGTTATGGCCAAGTTATTGGCCTCGGTGCCGCCGGCGGTGAAAATGATTTCATCCGGGAGGGCGCCGAGCGCCCTCCCGGCCGCGGCGCGCGCCGCGGCCAAGGCCGAGGCGGCGGCAACGCCCTCCTGGTGCAAACTGGAAGGGTTGCCGAAGCCGCGCTCAAGCCATGGCCGCATCGCCGCGGCCACTCGTCGATCAAGCGGGGTGGCCGCGGCCGTATCTAAGTAAATTCGCTTCATCTTGTGAGTATAGCGATAATGAGCTATAATTTCCAACGTTATGGATTTTCTGCTTGAAAATATGGTCGCGGTGATTATTGCCTTGATTGTGGCGGTCTTATTGCTCGTTATCGGCAGCCTAGAGTGGCGCTTGCGCCAATTGATGCGTGGCCGGTCAGGCGCCACTTTAGAAGAAGCGATTATTGCTATTGGCCGCGAGACCGACAAGAACCACCGCAAAATCGGCGAACTAATCACCGCCATCGAGGACTTAGACAATCGCGCCCAAAAGAGCATTAGCCGAATCGAGACGGTCCGCTTCACCCCCTTCCGCGGTGACGGCGGCAACCAAAGCTTTGCCACCTGCTTCCTCGATGACACCGGCGACGGCGTGGTGATCTCGAGTTTATACTCTCGCGACAAGGTGGGTATTTATGCCAAACCAGTACATGGACTCAAGTCGAGTTACGAGCTAACTCGCGAGGAACGCGAGGCCATCACCCGAGCCGCCAAAACCAATCACCAAGAGACTGCCGAACAAAATGAAGCCAGCCGTTAATTTTTATTTTTATGACTGCCAAACCAGCCCAAGCGAATACGCCGCCAATGCGAGCGGCTCAAACCAAAGAACGACCGCCAATTGTGGTGGTGGTTGGGCATATTGACCATGGCAAATCAACTCTCCTCGACTTTATCCGGAAGACCAACATTGTGGCTAAAGAAGCGGGCGGGATCACTCAACACTTGGGCGCTTACGAAATAAGCAAAGTAACGCCCGCCGGGTCCAAATCAATCACCTTCCTCGACACGCCAGGGCATGAGGCCTTCTCGGCCATCCGCGAGCGCGGCGCCGAGATTGCCGACTTGGCCGTTTTGGTGGTCTCGGCCGAGGAAGGGGTCAAAGCCCAAACCATTGAATCCCTGAAGGCAATTGGCGCCGCCGGCAAGCCTTATATCGTAGCGATTAACAAAATCGACCGGCCCAACGCCAACCCGGAACAAACCAAGCAAAGCTTGGCGGAAAACAATGTTTTGGTGGAAACTTACGGCGGCAAAATCCCTTCGGCCAATATCTCGGCCAAAACCGGCGAGGGAATTGACGAACTTTTGGACTTAATTCTCCTCCAAGCCGAGGTGGAAGAATTAACCGGCAACCCCGTCGGGCCGGCGAGCGGCTTCGTCCTTGAGGCTAATCGCGACCCCCGAGTTGGCGTCACCGCCACTTTAATTATTAAAAACGGCACCTTGCGGACGGGCGACTTTGTGGTGATTGGCAATGAATCGGCCAAGATTAAAAAGTTGGAAAATCATCTCGGTCAAGCAACTAAGGAAGCCAGTCTCTCGGCGCCGGTTAAAGTTTACGGCTTAACCAACATCCCGCCGGTCGGCCTCCCCTTCAGCGCTTATGCCGACAAAAAGGTGGCCGAACAAGCGGCCGGTCAATATCAAGCCAAATTAATAAGCTCCGACACCAACATTACTGATGACAAATATCGCCTGCCGGTAGTGATTAAGGCCGATGTGGCCGGCTCGCTGGAAGCAGTGAAGAAAGAGTTGCAGAAGTTGGAGACCGAGACGGCCGGCTTCAATATCCTCGCCGAAGGCTTGGGCGCCATCGGCGAGAATGATGTTAAGTTGGCGGCCGGCTCGGCCCAATCAATGATTATCGGCTTCAATATTAAAACCGAACGCAGCGCCATCGACTCGGCCGAGCGCTTAAGCATTACCATCAAAACCGATAATATTATCTATAAATTATCAGAGTGGTTAACCGAAGCGTTGGAGGAGCGCCGGCCTAAGCAAATAGTGGAAGAGACCAGTGGCGAGGCCAAAATCCTCAAACTCTTCAGCAAAACAAAGAACAAACAAGTGGTGGGCGGCCAAGTTAATGTTGGCGCGCTTGGGCGCGGTCGCGAAGTCAAGATTCTCCGGCGCGACAAGGAGATTGGCCGAGGCAAAATTACCGACCTTGAGCAATCAAAAAAGAAGACCGGCCAAGTGGCCGAGGGCGAACAGTTTGGCGCCACGGTGGAATCGCCGTTATCCATCGCCCCGGGCGACATCATCCAAACCTTCAACAAGCTTTTAAACTAAGTGAGAAATTTTGTCGAAATCTGATTATCGAGATTCCATTTTGTGGGCGGGAGAGGACTTGAACCTCCACGAGTTGCCTCACTAGCTCCTAAGGCTAGCGCGTCTACCGTTCCGCCACCCGCCCGCGGGTAGCTTGGCTACTTGTCCGCCCAGCAGGATTCGAACCTGCGACCGTTCGCTTAAGAGGCGACTGCTCTACCAACTGAGCTATGGGCGGTTTTTTATTTTCAACTTTCAAAATATAACTGAAACGACTCACTTTTTCAATCCGGTGCCCGGGGCGAGACTCGAACTCGCAAGGCCTTGCGACCAAAGGATTTTAAGTCCTTCGTGTATACCATTCCACCACCCGGGCAGTGAGGCCTGAGCGGGAATCGGCGTCAGCTCACATCAATATTTTTATTCGCCAAGCTCTAAAAATATTGTGTGGCTCCTGCCCGGGCTCGCTCATCCTTCGGCAAGCTCAGGATTATAGCTCCGCCTTTCGATCCCCGACGAAAGCAAAGCGGTTTGCTTTCTCTCCGTCCTCCGCGAAAACACTTTTGTGTTTTCTTGAGGCCTGAGCGGGAATCGAACCCGCGTATAAGGGTTTTGCAGACCCTCGCCTTACCACTTGGCTACCAGGCCAAATCATTCGCTAGTATACCCCAATAGACCATTTTTAGCCATAAATCACAAGGGTTTTTTAGCTTGACTTTTTATACTAAATATGCTATTCTGGAGCCAGAAAATAATAAAGGGGCTGTATCCCCTTTTGTAGATATTGACCTTTGAAATATGAACTACTTAGTCCCCTAACCGGGGATATCAAAAAAAGGAGGACGTTGAGATGGAGAAGATGGGTAATGTTATCAGGTATCTGCCATGGGTCGTTTTCTGGTTCTTAGTTATTGCCGGAGTCATCGAGGCGAGATTTGCCCTTATGGGCATTGACTTGCCTTGGTCGCTCATAAGTATCACTTTGTTGGCCCTGGCATACCTTATATGGGATGTCGGGAAGAAAAACGTCCCGGCTAGTCCGCCTCATAAGGCGGTGTTAACCTTCTGGGGTAACCGCACTGGCTGGTGCGGTGAAAAACCAGTTGTCCTCGATGAGGGTGATTACCTAATGATGGCCTACTGGCCATTCAAGATTGATCTGATCCCCATCAAGGTGGAGAAGATTAATCGGGATGAAATCCCAGTGAAGGACATCATCTGCAAGTCATCGGTCAAGGACGAAGGCGAAGAAGGAGCTGGTGGTATAGAAGCTGGCGGACGAGTTAGCGCCTTCTTCTCTTACACCTTTGTCCCCGATCCGGACAGGATTATGGAATACATCAACTCCGGCCAAGCCGAAGGTGTAGGCAAAATCTTGGACGATCGGATCGCCGAAGTGTTGCGCCAATCCGGACGCGACCACACTTGGGAAGAACTTCAATTCTCAAGTGACAAATTGACCGCCCTGGTGCTGGTGCGCATCTGCGGAGAGAAGCCGGTCGCGTTGAAAATCGGAGCGGATGGTAAGACTATCCGTGATCACCACGGAAAACCCCAAGAAATTGGAATTGATGTGCCTGGTGAAGAAAAACGAATCCCGGCAGTCAAGGAGATTGAGGAATGTACCGTTGATGAAATCGAGTATTTCCTCGACAAGATCCACACTAACGGCGGTTACACCGATGTCGCCGACCTTGGGATTAAGGTTGTCCGAGCGAATCTTGAACGATTTGAGCTCGGCGAAGACCTGAAGAAAGCGGCGGAAAATGTTGCTCGTGAGCAACAAGAGCGCCGGGCGGAAGTGTACGAAATTGGAACGGAGCTGGCACAAGCTCAAAAGCTTCTCGATGAGTACGTCAAAGCAGGACTTTCAAAAACCCTGGAAGACTGCGTGATGGAAATCCGGCGCCGGAAAACCCAAAGGGAAGGACAAAATGTTAAAACCTTCGAAATCCCCGGACTGGCCGAAGGGCTTGGTGCAATTGGCGCCATGATTGCCAATAGACAAGGACCACCGCTAGAAGTAAAACCCGAACCGACGCCGTCACCGGAACCTGAGCCAGAGACAAAACCCGAACCAGTGCCGGAGCCCACACCACCGCCGAAACCTGAACCCAAACCAGCGCCGGAACCTGAACAGAGTCACAAGAAAACCCGTCGCAAACGTGGCGGACAAAAGAAGCAAGGAGGTAGACTATGAGTAAAGGGAGAAAATACGCCATTGCGGCGATGATTATCCCTTTGGTTGTGATGTTCGCTTGGTGGCGGATTAGCAGCCACTCCGAACACCAAGCCGACAAAATGGCCGCAAGTGCTGTCACCGCCGGACCCCAGAGTGACCCCTTCACCAAGGTCATCGCCCAAGTGGAAGTGCCGCCCGGCGGCGAAAACGGGAAACTGGTTTGGTCAGATAAGATTGTTTTACCAGACCCAGATGGTCCCCAATTTCGGGCTCGACTCGCTGCTTTCGTTGCCGTCAAAGTCTATGGCCCAGATGGCAACGAGCTGATCGACCGGGCAATCAAAGATTCTCGGGAAGACCAAGTTAATTTTTATGGTCTACCCAAAGGATCAACCGCCAAATTCGCCTCACTGGTGCCAGGACAAGGAGGAACCCTCCGATTCTTGTCAAAGAGTAGTTCATAACAAACATCGCCCCGCCACTCGCAAGAGTGACGGGGCGGTTTTATTTTGTCTGGTTTTAATCAGTTGCACCCAATCGTGTTGCAAATCACATTTAAGATACCGAAAACCGAAACCATAATGAAGATGCCGATAATCCCCCACAGGGCATGACGCTTACCGGCATTCCGGGCGTCGTCTTCCCCCCTCACCATCTGGATCATCCCATAAATGAAGACAACCACCGCGGCGGCAATCAGCAGTTGGATAATCGGATTAACAATCTCCGCGTTGATTTTGGAGAGTATCGGAATATTCTCTGCGGCGTAAGCAACACTGGTTAACATTTTCTAGCGAGTGCTCGGAATCGTTGGGATATCCCTAGGGTCAAGATCGCTGTCTAAGTTGAAGGTTCCAACCAGCAAGTTAACGAGCCCCCAAACCGAGATCATTACAAACAAAGCAATTATTCCCCAAACCATCATATTGCGCGCACCTTCACGACCAGCGGCATCGTCACCGGCAGTTACATACTTAATTACGCCAATCATGAAAATCAAACCAGCCACACCAATAATCAACGGGATAATATAACTGTTGATGATATCAATGATTGCTTCAAAGCCTTCACCTAAGTTATCAACGCTACCTTGCGCTAACACCATCACCGGCAAGGAGATCACTGCCACTAAGAGCAAAACTTTCAAAAAACTTTTCATATATTTATATCGCTAATTAATAATAAACTCTGATAATGATAATACCGGGTTTAAACCCTTACCCTCTATTTTAACGCAGGAACATCCGGAACGGAAGGGTCTAAGCCAAAGGTGTTGATAAGGATAGTTACTAACCCCCACACCGAGACCATCACGAAGATGGCCACAATGCCATACATCATCATCTGGGCCCCCTCTCGCCGGTCGCTCTCGCTCTCGCCCTTGCCGACATATTTGAACACTCCCCACATAAAGTAGACCACCGCCAAGCCGAGGAAGAGGAGGATTAAGGGGTTAAGGATAGTGCTAATGACCAAATTGACGATATCTTGGAAGTCTTGACCGCCAGAATTGCCGCCAGACAAAGCTTGAGTTACCCCTTGTCCCCAATTAGAATTACCAACAGTATTTAAGGCATCTATCAATCTTCCGCCAGTATCTTCAGAACCGGGCTGACCAGTATCAAAGAACCCGCCTTGAGCCAATAATCGTTCTGTCATAATTTTATGCGCCTAAATTATTAATAGTCGTCTGGATGACGGTTGATATCACAAACGCCCCCAACACAATCGCCGCGCCGATGATTGTCCAATAGAAGGCAGTCTTGGCCTCGGCCAACTTACCATCGTTGCCTTGGGCCATCACAAATTTGAAGCCGACATACACAATCATCACCACCAACACCGGAATGCCGATTTGGATTATAATCCCCAAAATAGCCTCAACAAACTCAATCAAAGTGTCCGGCCCGATGGGATTTTGGATGTTGATTTTAGTAACTCCAGAACCGCCGCCGCCGGATATATCTGTTCCTGATCCTCCTCCAGTATCAAACATGATTATATAATAACATTAACCACATAATTAAACGACAATTCAAACACCTCATCATTGCTCAAAGTATTAACAATTGTCTTGATTATCAAGTAAGCGGCTAGCACCAAAATTAACCCCCCCACAGCGTAATAAATGTAAGTTTTACCCTCTTTAATCCCAGAAGGATTAGCACTATTAGTCGCTATCAGGATACCGCCCCAGGTAATCATAATCACTGCCAGGGGCAAAGCGAGGTAAAAAACGGCGAAATTGAGCACCCGCTTGACTAAACTATTACTCTCGTTATCCAAGCCGAAGAGCTTGTCAAAGGTGCAGTCCTCTATCCCGGTGCAGAGCTCTTTGTTCACAATCCCCTTCGACTCAATATCGGCAATTTTACCTCCCCCGGCCGGGTTCTCGGCCACCACCAACCCAGCCGGGGCAATCAAGATGAGGGTTAAAATTAAACTGGCAAAAAGTTTAGGCATATGGTTATTTATTTTTATCTAAAGAGCGCTTCAAGCTCTTGGCTCCCGCGACTGATTGAATCGAGGCTAAGCGCCCGGCCGGTGGTCACCCGCTCGGCCATACTCTGCCAAATAACTTTGGTTTGGGCCGGGTTGGGGTCAAGCCAAGTGCGACCCAACAGCGCCGACTCGTAATAAATTTGGTCAAACGGGTCGGTGGTGCCGGCGGTGAGGAGGTCGCGCCGGGCCGGCGGTAAGCCGATAACTTGAGACAAGAGCGCCACCGACTCGGACGAGGAGAGAATGACCGCGGCCGCGGCCGCGGCCTCTAAGTTAGCGCTGGTCCGGGAGATGCCCACGCCATACACTCGAGCCAAAGTAGCCCGCTCGCCGGCGCCGCGCTGGGGTACCAGCGCCACATCCAAATCCAAATTGGGATTCTTGGCCCGCACCTCGGCCTCCTCGTCGGCAAAGCCGAAGTAAGTGCCCAAGATGCCGGCCGCCAGCGCGTCTTTGGCCTCGGGCAGGGAG
>Ga0208245_1001598_pt1 | contig 13219 bp, 7 predicted proteins | sample RifOxyC1_FD_184035 | JGI IMG/M metagenome (GOLD analysis project Ga0208245, IMG submission 184035) | Soil microbial communities from Rifle, Colorado - Rifle Oxygen_injection C1 (SPAdes) | ecosystem: Environmental > Terrestrial > Deep subsurface > Rock core/Sediment | place: Rifle, Colorado... | reverse complement strand
GCTGGGTAGCTACGTCCTGACTTGATAAGTGCTGAAAGCATCTAAGCACGAAGCAAACCTCAAGATTAAAGCCGTTCCGCTTTAAGCGGACACAATTCCTGGGAGACTACCAGGTTGATAGGCCGTAGGTGTAAGCACAGCAATGTGTTCAGCCGAGCGGTACTAATTATTTGTGAGTCTTTACTTACTCTTTTCGCAGGATTTATTCTGCGGAAACTTTCGGATTGTTGTTGAGTATTTGTGATTATCTGACTTTCTGTTTGGTTTTTAGAGAGCTTTAATAGTTTTCGGTTAAGGCGGTTTATGTTATATTCCGCTTCCGGAGATTAGAAAAGTTCTAATAAAGTTACGTGTTAAAATTGACAAGTTAAAAAGTTTTTTGAAATCCAAATATGCATTTGGGGACAAAACCCTGGTGATGATTGCGGTAGGGCAACACCTCTTCCCATTCCGAACAGAGAAGTTAAGACTACCAGCGCCGAAAATACTGAACAGAAAGTTTGGGAATATAGGTCGTCGCCGGGGTTTTGTTTTTGTTTTCGAAACTTCAACTTACAACCCTCGTTTGAATTTATTTACTATACTTATCCTCGTTCGAACCATAGCACTTCGTGCTATAGCATCGAACTAAGGTCGTCGCCGGGGTTTTGTCTGTTTCCAAAGCTTCTATTTATATACCGAGTTAAATTTACTCAATTTGCTGACCCTCGCGAAGACCATAGTGCTACGCACTATAGAATTTCGCTAAAGGTCGTCGCCGGGGTTTTGTTTTGAAGTTTTAATTTGTCCCCCTCTATTAAGAGTACCCCATTAAAAACCCTAGATTTCCCCGTATTTTCACGTTATAATCTCCCCGTTCCCCTCTATAAAGACGGGAAGAAAGGAGGTTTTGCTTAAGAAGGTTTTCGGCGGTAATACAAAGAAAGCCCGAAAAAGCAAATACCCGAAAAATGTCAAAATCATCAAAGGTTCACAAGCCGGGGTCGGCTATGGCAAAATTGCTAACCGATAAAGATCTACAGATGAAAGATCTCAGACCCGGGGATTTAGTAGAAGGCATTGTTGTTAGTGTTACGCATAGTGAGGTTTTGCTTGATGTAGGAGCAAAATCGGAAGGTGTTGTGTCGAGTTCCGATATAACGGATGCCGACGAGTCTTTCAAACACTTAAAGGTTGGGGATACGATCCTTGCCAAAGTAGTACAGTCCGAAAATCAGCAGGGCTACATCGTTTTGTCCCTGAGAAAGGCCGAAAAAGATAAAAAGTGGAAGGGCGCAGAAGATGCCCTCGCCAGCGGTTCTATTCTAGAAGCGACCATTATCGAATACAATAAGGGCGGTCTTTTGTGCGACTGTTTGGGGTTAAGAGGATTTATTCCGCTTTCTCACCTCGATAGAAGTCATTTTGCCAACGATATTGCGAAATTTGCAGCCGGAAGCGAGGCTGAGTTGAAGGAATCCCTGAAAGCCCTGGCCGGAAAGGTTATAAAGGTGAAAGTTATAGAACTGGATCCTTTAAAGAATCGCTTCGTTTTATCTGAAAAAGACGCTATGAGCACATATAGTGACGAGAGCAGGGAAAAAAGGTTGCAGGAAATTGCATCAGGTACGACCCTGGAAGGTATTGTGACGGGAATAATGCCGTTCGGTGTCTTTATAGATCTCGACGGAGTAGAAGGTCTTGTTCACATCAGCGAAATAGCTTGGGAAAAAGTAAACAACCCCTCTGCGTATTTTTCAGTTGGTAAGACAGTTAAAGTTATGGTTTTAGGCATCGACGAGCAGAGCAAGAAGCTGGCTTTGAGCGTAAAAAGGCTTACTCCTAACCCGTGGGAAACTGTGGAAAAAAGTTACCCGGTCGGAACCAAAGTTAAAGGAATTGTAAGCAAAGTTGTTCCTTTCGGAGCTTTCGTAACGATAGAGAAAGGGTTGGACGGCCTGGTACACGTGTCCGAAGCCGCGGGACCTTTGAAAGAGGGCGAAGAGGTGGAAGCGATTGTTATACAGGTTGATGGTACCAATCAAAAACTTGCTTTAAGCACAAGACAGCAATAATTAAGTACTTACTCAGTAATCGAACTTTGGTCCCCTGCCCGTTCCGGCAGGGGACTTGCAAATAATGCTAATAGACAGACTTACACAAAGAGCAAAATCGGTTCTTCTCAAACTTCCTGAAAAGGAGAGCATTTCTAGTGCTAAAGTTCTTGCTGCCATAACGGAAGAGAGCGGAATGGGTAACACTATCCTCCAGACGCTCGGAATTTATAACCTTAACAAGAGAAAAATGGTTTCTTTGAACGATCTTACACGTGAGGCTTTCGTTCAGGCAGCTAATTTTGAGCATATGTACGTAGGAACCGAGCATCTGATGCTGGCGCTCTTCAAAATGTGTGATTCTCCCGACTTTAGCCGCCTGCGTTTCGAACTCATAAAATTGAGCGTTTTCCCTAACACCGTTAAATCCATAGATAAGAACAAAAAGACCCCGATCTTGGACACTTTCGGTGAAAATCTCAACCAGAAAACCATGAGAAACATGGACAAACCTCTTGTTTACAGGACGGTTTATGAATCTCTTGTAGCGTCGCTCCTTCTAAAAAATACACCTAATGTTTTAATACTCGGGGAAGCCGGCGTAGGGAAGAGGGCGCTTGTCGAACTTTTGGCCAGGAACATTTCAGCTTTGGATGTTCCTCCTGCACTAGTAGGCTACCAGGTAATAGAGTTCGATATGCTGGCCTTTATGACAGGCCTTATGAATAAGAGCGGCGTAGAAACAGGACTAGCGCAGCTGTCGGATGAACTTAGGTCCCTGAACCGTGTAATACTTTTTATTAAAAACTTTCAAAATTCATTCTTTGCTACAGCCATGGGATTTTCCATGCCTATTTTTTACTCAATGTTTAAGTCCGCTTTGGACAATTCGGATATAAAAATAATAGCGACTATGTCCTCTACCTTATACGAAAAGCTCGGAGCCGATAACGAACACATTCTGGAAGACTTCGGGACTGTAGAAGTCATAGAACCCACTGAGAAGGAAACTCAGAAAATACTTGAGAGTACTGCGCTGTACCTGAGCGAGTTTCACAATGTTGATATCACAAAAACAATGGTCAACCTCATTTACAAAAAAGCCAAAGAACTTGAAAGCGACGACAAATTTCCGCAAAAAGGTGTAGACCTTATGGACCACTGCTGTACATACGTAATCCTCAAGAAGAGCAGAATACCCGAAAGTTATAAAGAGATGGTTGATAAGAGATTCGACGTTCTAGGACAGCTACAGACGACTCTGGATGAAGGTAAGTACGAGAAGGCGCTACACCTGAGGAAAAAGATAAAAGGCTACGATCAAAAATTATCGTCAAAAGAAGAAAAAATATTTATACCCGAAAAACGGCTGAAGATGACAACAGAGGATGTTACCGAAGCGGTATCGGTGTTTAGGGAAGAACGTGATCTTGATGATGACAAAGCAGGTCTAAAGAATTTGTCACTTCTTTCCGAAAAATTAAGGTCCAGGATAGTTGGACAGGATGAGGCGGTCAATCTGGTCGCAAAAAGTCTTGTCCGCTCGAGACTGGGGCTTCGATCAAGAAAGAGGCCCATCGGTAATTTCTTGTTTCTCGGTCCTACAGGTGTGGGAAAAACTGAAATGGCTAAAGTTTTAGCTGATTTATTTTTCGGCTCGAAATCTCTAATCAGACTAGACATGAGTGACTTCTCGGAGAAGCATAATGTTGCTAGATTGGTAGGTGCTCCCCCGGGGTATGTCGGTTACGGTGAAGGCGGGGAACTGACATCAAAAATTGAGGCAAAACCGGACAGCGTAGTGTTGTTCGACGAGATAGAAAAAGCCCATCCGGATGTTTTGAACGTCCTACTCCAGATAATGGAGGAGGGGGAGCTTGTGGATGCGAAAGGTACAACATTCGACTTTTCCCGCGCTGTTGTCATACTAACGAGTAACTTAGGTACGGAAATATTGCATAACAATGAGATAGGTTTCGAGGAAAAATTCATTAGTGACAAGTCGGTTGAAGGAAGGCTCAGAAATAACTTAAAAAAGATACTGAAGCCCGAGCTTATAAATAGGTTCGATGAAGTCATTATTTTCAAGCGGTTGCTTAAAGACAGCCAGCTTAGAGTACTGGAATTACTCACAAAGGAAATAAACGTTACACTTAAAGCCCAAAACATCACTTTAGTGGTGTCCAAGGAGGTCAAAGATTACCTTCTGGAAAAAGGCGGCTCTCTCGAATACGGAGCCCGTGCTTTAAGAAGAACGCTGGAAAAGGAACTGATCGACTCTTTGGCTGAATATCTCCTGCACCACGAGAAAAGGCCGTTGTCACTTTGTGCCTCCATGTCAGACGGGAAAATTACTATTTCCGCGAAAAAGGCCAGAAATTGTTAAGATATTAGTATGCCTAAGATAAAAACGGTATACACATGCCAGAACTGTAACTACCAGAGTTCCCAATGGGTCGGGCAGTGCCCCCAGTGTCACGAATGGAATTCTTTTATCGAAGACGTAGTGGCAGTAAGCTCCGGTTCAAGATTAGGTTCCCGCGCGGGAAAAAGTAGCGCAGCGGCTACACCCGTACAGCTATCGAAAATTTCCACCAAAAATATTAAGAGACTTTCTTCCAACATATCCGAGTTCGACAGGGTTCTCGGAGGCGGTTTTGTCCCCGGTCAAGTTGTCCTGTTGGCGGGTGAGCCCGGTATAGGGAAGAGCACACTTCTTACAGATATCGCAAAAAGTTTTGGAGATAAAAAAATTCTGTACGTTGCCGGAGAAGAAAGTGCAGATCAGATAAAAATAAGGGCTGAGCGGATGAATTATCCCGCCGAGAATTTATATATGCTACAGGAATCCGGAGTAGAGCAGATCATCTCAGCGATAGAAACCACAGAAGATATCGCGCTGGTCATAGTAGACTCCGTTCAGACAATTTACTCCGAAGATATTGCGGGAATTTCAGGTTCTCTTCCGCAGGTCCGTGGTTGCACTCAGCTTATAACAATAGCCGCCAAGCGTACGGGAGTGCCCGTAGTACTTGTCGGGCACGTCAACAAAGAAGGCGTTGTCGCCGGTCCTAAAGTCCTGGAGCATATTGTCGATACCATTCTTTATCTTGAGGGCGACGCCCAGCACATGTTCAGGATGCTGAGAACAACCAAAAACCGCTTCGGTCCGGTGTCGGAGGTTGGGATATTCGAGATGCAGGAAAAGGGCATGAAAGAGGTCAAAAACCCGTCAGAACTTTTTCTTGAGGAACACGTTGCAGGAACTTCAGGTTCCTGCGTAACGGTTGTTATGGAAGGATACAGACCTCTCCTGTTTGAAGTACAGGCACTGACGGTAAGAACAAGCTTCGGTTACCCGAGAAGAACAGCCAGCGGCCTGAATGCCAACCGTTTGCAAGTGTTGGTAGCTACAATAGAGAAAAGGACAGGAATAGATTTAAGCGGCCACGATATCTATCTCAATGTGGCCGGAGGCTTTAAGATAAACGAATACGCTGCCGATTTGGCTGTTTGCCTTGCCGTCATATCATCCATTAAAGACTTGCCCATGAAAGAGAAAAGTGTAGTATACGGCGAAGTAGGTCTAAATGGCGAGGTAAGAAGGGTTTCGCATACTGAAAAAAGAGCGAAAGAGGCCAAAAAGCTCGGTTTTGAAACAATTATCTCCCCCGAGACTGCTAAAAGTTTGAACGAGGCAGTATCAAAGGCGCTGTCCAAGGGATACAATTTAAATAGTGGAAAACGGATTAAACAAACAATTAAACAAACAACAGAAAACAAAAGGAATACCCCAGTTAAAGCGGTTTAACATTTGGGTCAGGATTGCTTTCGCAACAATATTCTTCATTTCAGGCTTTAACCTTTCGAGATCCGCGTTTTTTATGGAACTTCCTTTTTTTGGTTACCATACTGTTTGGGAAGTTCTTATGTCTGCGGCTGCGGGATTGGTTGGATTTTACGTATTCCCCCTGTTCTTAATAAGCGCTCAGTACTGGATTGAAGCGACAATCAACAAGGTTGTGAATGAAATAGTGACCAACTTTTGGGAGCAGCAATCACGCAAGATACAGGAAGCAAGGCGGGAAAAACAACAAAGAAAGGTAGCAGAAGAAGATTCGAAAAGAAAATCGGATTGGGAGCACGCTATTGTTCTTGATACATCGGTACTGGTGGACGGTAGGGTTGTAGACATAGTAAAAACCGGATTTTTGGATCACCGCTTAATAATAATTCAGGCAGTATTAGACGAGCTTCAAACCATTGCTGATAGTAAAGATAAGTTAAAACGCCAACGTGGCAGGCGTGGTCTGGACATTGCGAAGGAACTTAAGAAACATTCGAAGGTTGTTATTCCTGACATAGGCGCCAATGGAAAAGGCGTGGATGCCAAATTAGTATCCTTTGCTAAAGAACATAAATTGAAGCTAATGACCATGGACTTTAATTTGAATAAAGTAGCACAGGTGTCCGGTATAAAAACATTAAATCTAAATGACCTTATAAACGGTTTAAAGACGATTATGCTACCCGGAGAGGCTATAAAGATAAAAGTTGTACAGCAGGGCAAAGAGAAGGAGCAGGGGGTAGGATACTTACCTGATGGCACGATGATAATAGTGGAGGGGGCAAAAGAGCGTGTTGGCGACGAGGTAGATGCTGTGGTATCAAAAATAATACAGTCATCAGCAGGAAGAATTATATTCTCAAAAGTAGCGGAACAGCGCGAGAATTAACGTTTAAACATTTTCCAACATTCAGTTAAATAGAGTGCCTTGTGCGGAGAGAAGTGTGATCGGGAGCACAAAAAAACACTCCAGCAGAAGCGACATAAATAGCGGCAGCCGCAGAGTGTTTTTTGTCGAAGCGTTTTTGCAATCTAGGATTGCAATAAGTCCATGCTTCAGAGCAGCCGAAGCATGATTTATATAAACTTTATATTATTTACCACGCGTAACAAGCGACGGAGATTAGTCCGAGAGGCGTAATTTTTATGAGGGACAAGAAGTTCTGTATTACAATCTTATGCACATTGCTGTTATGGAAGTACATACCGTTATACAGTTATATGTAGAAGATAATTTTTACTTCAACCTATAAGTTATAAATAGTGTGTGGATAACTTTTAGGGTTGTGGGTAACTACCGGAGGAGGTCAAATTGGAATCTAACAAAATAAAAACAACTGTATTAATTGATAAGACGCTCAAAAAGCTAGCTCAGGTACATGCCATACAAAATGATATGACGCTGGGAGAGCTGATCGAGGAGGGTTTGAGGAAGATTTTGGTTTAGGTTTTTGTGCCGTAGTTAAAATTCGTGCGGTTAATCTTACAGTTTCTCCCCTGCGTATTTTATATACCCGGTAAGTTACTTTACGGCGGTAGATAAGTGTTCCAGCATACGCAGAAAACGAGCTCCCCCCGAGTAGACATAACTTATAGTGTGTGATACAATACAACAAATACGTTCAAAGGAGGAGAGATGTTAGGTTTTTTGCTTGGGGCTTTTGTGGGGTATTTTTTGAAGAAAGTGAAAACGGTCACAATATTAGTGATCGGATACCTTCTTCTAGTACTTCTAGCAGTTTTGCTGGACGTTGGGAAAGTGAACGTACTGGCATTTTTTGAGCAAGGCGCCGGTTTGTACGTAGGTGTCTTTGTAAGATCCTATTTCGACAAAAAAAAGGCAAAAAAACTTGAGGAGGAAAGATTACTAAAGAAAACAGAGCAAGAGAAGAAAGAAGCAGAAAAGAAAGAAAAAAAATCAGAAACAGTACAGGATACTGCTCCGATCGTAATCAAGGTGGAAGAAGAGCAGAGTGAACTTCCGGATCTCGATAATTGGAAAGAATAGTTTTGGAAAGTTAGGAAAGAGCAATGTTAAACAGGCTTGCAGATGATATTAAGCAATTAATACACAAACATCTGCAGGCCTTTTTCTTTTCCTTAAAGCCCCATAGTATTGACATTTAGGCAAGTATCTGTTAGTATCTAGTGTGTTCTGGAAGGAGACGTACAACCGCCTAATTTCAGGCAAATCCCCCAGAATACAAAAAATACTTAAACTATTGATTCATGCGCCCACGAGGTTGCATCAACCAGCAGTTTAAAAGCTGCTTTTTTACCGGCAATTAATACCTGTAAAGTACTTTGACAAGGTGTAGTGTGGGAAATCCTCTTTTAAGGTCTATTTGATTAGGCCGGTTTAGCCTTTTTTGGCTATTCCGTTTAGGGATCTAACACCCCTTTTGTGCACATCTTTATTATGGATGTGTGCTGGAGGGGTGGTGTGGATCCAATCGTTTTCAAATCAAAAAGGGCTTTAACCGGCCCGACCTATAAGGAGGTTGAAATGGTTAAGAAATTTTGGGAAAGTGCAAAGGAATACCCTGTTCGGACTGCGTTGTTAGTAGTGCTTTTTATCCTTTGCGTGGGTGCTTTCGTTTTGCTTCGGAGCAACGCTGTTGCCCTCGCAAAACAGGCCGCCGCGCCTGCCGCTTCGGTTTCCGCTCCTGTTGTCGAAAAAGCAGCCGTTGCGGCCCCCGTGGTCAAAGCACCTGTGCCCGCTCCTATCGTTGCAGCGCCTGTCGTTGCGGCTAAAGAGCCCGTCGTTGCTCCCCAGAAAGCTGCGGAGAAAGTATTTACAATCCGCCAAGTTGGTGGAGCTGAACAAATCATCAAGGATTGGCACAACGAGGCCGCGGTTACTGTGAAGCTCCCGGTTTTGACTGACCTCGGACTCGGGTGGGAAGATGTTCACGAAACTGACGGGAAAACGACATACTGGGTCGCCGTCTCATCGGACAAAGGTACTTTTACCTTCACCGGCGTGGACTACCAATTTGACGAAGGTTTCGTTGCAGTTGTTATGACTGAGACCCCCGAGTCGATTGGTGTAACCACTGGCTGGAACGATTCTGACGAAGACGTTAATAAACGGCATTTCAATGTCTGGTCCGAAGCCTACGTGGTGAATACCACTATGGATAAGGATCAAACGTCGGAAAGAATCTTGGCTGAGTGGATTGCAGACCACGGGAAAAGTGTGGGCTTTTATGTTAATTCGGATGGAACGGTCGTCAAAATGAAATATGATGACGCCGTGAAATTCAACGAAACGCACCCAGCGCTGTTCCCAGAACAACTTCCTCAAACCGAAGGGTCTAACAAGTCCGTAATCATGACTGTTACCCAGGTCGGAAGCGGCCCCATTATGAAAGATTGGAAAAATGAGGCAGCTGGTTCGGTGAAGTTACCGATTGCGGACTCTACCAACTGGGAAGGTATCCTTAAGGATGCTTCCGGTAAGCCTGTTTATTTAATCTTGATTTCCTCTGATGCCGGTAAAGTTACTTTTGCCGATAAGGACAAGGAATTCAAGACAGGTTTTGTTGCGGCATTCGTTACTTCGGAACCTGAGTCAATTGTTGTAACCACTGGCTGGAACGCTGACAATAAGAATTTCAATGTCTGGGCCCAGAAATTTATTGTGCCCTTGGACGAGGATGTCGACGAAGTCTTGAAAGAAATGTTGACGTCCTACAAGAAAGAACAGGGGAAACCCGTCGGATACGCGATTTTGTCTGATGGTACCCCGTTCGAAATTAAGTAGACCCACATTCCACCCCTAACAAGAGGCCGTAAGAATTGTAGATGCTGAACCCTTTATTTTGTCTAACAAGACAATATATCGGATTCTCTTCTCGTTCTTACGGCCTTGTTTTTTTTGTACGGGTTTTTTACAAATCTCACACACGTTATACCTCTTAACCCCCTAACAACAACGTGCTACCATATATTCAATGGAAATTTCGAAACTTCCGGAAAGACTTTCGGAAAAGATAACGAAACTTTTTTCAGACAAATATGTGGTTGTTTTGACTGTCATTATAGTATTTCACTTTACCTTAAATGTAATATGGCAGTATATAAATACAGCACCTCCGACCTGGGATAGCGCGGGTCACCTAGTCCTCTCCTATATCTTTACTGACAGGTTCCCTGAGTTTTTCGGTGGTCACGCCAATTTAATATCCCTAATCAAGGTCTCAACATACTACCCCCCGTTTTTACACTTTCTTGGTAGCCTCGTATTTTTTGTAATAGGAAGAAACTACGAGTTTGCTCTGATGCTGGGTACCGGCTTTTTCATTATCGCTCAAATTTATTTATATCTAATAGTTAAAGAAGTCACTCAGAACAAAAAGACCGCTGTGCTGACAGTTCTGATATTTTCACTTTTTCCTCAGGTTTGGGAGCAGAGTAGACAGTATCACCTTGACGTGCCTCTTTGTGCACTGTTGTTGGGAGCTTTTTACCACTTAATTAAATCCCGGGGACTTATAGATAAGTACCACTCCATGTTGTTTTTTCTCTTGCTATCATTTGCTCAGTTAACTAAGTGGTACGCGTTCATTTTTCTGGCTTTCCCGTTTCTTTATCACGTCCTGTACTCACCTTTAAAGGCTAAGGTTTTACACGATAGAAACAGGTGGACGAACCTGGTTGTGGGGGGAATCATCGTGGTTCTGGTGGCAGCGCCGTGGTACGTAGTCAATTTCAAGACTATTTTAGAAAACGTCCAGGTTTCTTCTACAGCAGACGCCGGAGACCCGTCCGAAGTTCTAAGCTTCGAAAGTTTTTTCCACTACATAAAGCTCTCAACTACACACCAGATAGGAATAGTATCAATGCTCCTGTTTGTCGTGTCGCTAATGTTTCTTTTTAAGCAAAATAATAATATGGGCAGGTATATTCTTTGGTCCACGTTAATCCCGTATTTTGTGCTTACACTGATTCAGAACAAAGATCTTAGGTACATTCTTCCCCTGGCTCCGTTTTTTGCTTTTTCTATCGCGTGTTTTTTTACAATGCGTCCTACAAAAATACTGCCAAACATCGGGATAGGAATCTATCTCTTTTACCTTTTCTTCTACTATTTCTTTTTCTCATTTAATCAATACCAAACTTTGCCTAAATCTCTCTATTTCGTATCTACGTTTTTTGCAGGACCCGGCTACAGACTCACCTGGGTAGATGAGCCTTATTCTTATGCTTACAACGGCAAGGACTGGAAAGGTGAGCAGATAATTCACACGATAAATAAACTGGCTAATGAGGAGCCTAATATCCACGGTAAATATAGAGTTTTGGAAGTGTCGGACAACAGATTTTATTCCATAGCGTCTTTTGATATGTACCTGCTCGAAAACCGCTATTACGAAATGAATTTAAAAATTCCTTACAACCGTCCTGACGCAATGAGCGAAGAAGAGTTGGCTGACTATCTGTCAACTATCGATTTTGCCATCATACCAAAGGATCCGGGTCCTCCGGGACTTAGAAACATCGCTGTATTAAGACAGTTGGTGTCCTATTTTTTGGACGGGCAGCACGCTGAATTTGAACTGTCCCAGTCATTCGATCTTCCGGACGGAAATGTTTTGTACCTCTACAGGAGAAGCGACTACCTGAAATATAACAACCCCGCACTTTCTCAGGAACACCTCAGGATTTATATGGGAAACAACTTAATACTTGACCGCGAACTTTTGCCTGGCCGGTCATTTAATGTGAGGTTCTACAAGGATAACGGCGAATTTGTAGACATAAATTATCCTGAAAGCGGAGGAAACCAGATGAGGCTTAGTTTGGATGGGGTGATTAGGGTCAAAATAGATTTACCGGCCAGCGAAATGAACATTAAGGAGTTGCACGGCTGGAGATATTATGACCAGCACTTAATAAGAGACAGCAAGTACAACGAGTTAATAAGCGGGTCTTACGACACTTTTGTTTATTATTCCGGAAGACTGGCACCGAAAAATTTATTTACAGCATTTACGGATTTTACCGGTTCTGTTGAGGTGTCTATGGGAGATGGGGTAGTGAATGTTTCGCTGACCGATACCTCAGATTCAGCCTACGTAGCCTACGCCTATAATGGTTGGAGATGGGAATCCGTGGTTTTAAACAAGGACAGTGGAAGTGTCTCCATTCCTATGCAGGATCTTATTCAGGTGGAGGTTACCGGCAAGAAGCAAATCATCCGAGGGTTCGACGAAATGTGGGATTTTTTCATCTGCTATAACGGAAATGCTGTTTGTTTCTACCCTCTCGCTGTAATCCTATAGGTTGCATTTTCGGGTATTTTGACGTAGAATAGCTCCAGTTTCCAACAATCACCTTAAAATCAAAGGAGGAGTGAATGAAAGCAAAATCAGCTTTTGTATCGACATTGCTGGTAATGTTGCTGATTTTTATCCCTACCGTAAAAGCTGTGGCGGCATACCTAGTACTTGAAGGAGGTGTCAACACAGTCGAGGGATGGAATGGAGCAACAAATGGAAGCAGCCTTGATATCACAACTACGGCCGCTTTCGATATTGTCGGGACTGTTTACACAGAACCTGGGTTGAACGTAAACCTTCGTATTGGTGTAGACAAAGAACAGGATCCCATAATTACCAAAGGTACCGGGAGTTTCTCCTGGAACACTGAAGGATTTTGGGAGTTTCAAGTCACGGCAGATGCTCAAGGAGTTGTTGAGGTCGTGGTCCATGTGGAAAACGTGAGTCCGCTTCCAGGCAGAACAGTTTATGTTAGTGCCTGGAATGAAGATACTTCACAATTCTGGTCAGCGAACGTCACGAACGGAGAACAACTGATGAACTTGAGCGGAGGAATTAATACTTTGGAAGGGTGGACAAGTGCAACAAGTGGAAGTGCACTAACCATCGTAACCGAAACTCCGTTTGATATCGTCGGGACTGTTTATTCCGAATCCGGGGCGTTAGTAAACCTGAGAATTGCCACTGACAAAGAACAGGATCCCATAATTACCAAAGGTACCGGGAGTTTCTCCTGGAACACTGAAGGATTTTGGGAGTTTCAAGTCACGGCAGATGCTCAAGGAACTGTAGAAGTTGTTGCCCACTCCGAGCATATAACAGCTCTTCCGGGCAGAGTGGTAATTGTGTCAGCATGGTATTCAGGCCAAACGGCACAATCCTGGTCGGCATCTATAAGCAACGGCGATCGTCCCGTCTCTTTGAATGGTGGAATCAACACAGTCGAGGGATGGAATGGAGCAACAAATGGAAGCAGCCTTGATATCACAACTACGGCCGCTTTCGATATTGTCGGGACTGTTTACACAGAACCTGGGTTGAACGTAAACCTTCGT
>Ga0208245_1001593_pt1 | contig 13272 bp, 13 predicted proteins | sample RifOxyC1_FD_184035 | JGI IMG/M metagenome (GOLD analysis project Ga0208245, IMG submission 184035) | Soil microbial communities from Rifle, Colorado - Rifle Oxygen_injection C1 (SPAdes) | ecosystem: Environmental > Terrestrial > Deep subsurface > Rock core/Sediment | place: Rifle, Colorado... | reverse complement strand
AGGTGAAACAAATATAGAAAGACAGAAGATTGTAGATGATGTCATAACTAAAGCCCTAAAATTTGTGACAGAAGAAAAAATTTTAGTAATAGAAGGGGACTATCACGAGGGAGTAATTGGTCTAGCATCGGGAAAAATTACAGAGAAATTTTACAGACCTTCAATTGTTTTTTCAAAAGGTGAAAAGGTCTCGAAAGCTTCAGCTAGATCTATTTTTGGATTCAACATAATAGAGGCAATTAAAGAAACAGGATTAATTATAGAAGGTGGGGGTCATCCAATGGCAGCAGGATTTTCAATTGAAACTACAAGAATACAAGAATTCAGGTCAAAAATTAATGAAATAGGGAAAGTTAAATTAACCGATGATATTTTGGAAAGAAAATTAAAAATCGACTTAGTACTAGATTTTAATAATATAAATGATGATTTGGTCAAAGAATTGAAAAAATTTGAACCAACAGGATATAGTAATTTCCCCCCAGTTTTTATGAGTAGAAAAGTTAAGATAATTGAAAGTAAACCAGTTGGAATTGATGGAAAACACTTGAAATTGAAGATTGAGCAAGACAACAAGACATTTGATGCAATTTACTTTGGTGGTGCTAGTGTCCACGGCTCACTGTCTACCGATCACCTTGTTGATATTGTTTATACTCTTGAGACCAACACTTGGAATAACAAAACTTCAATACAATTAAAAATTAGAGACTTGAAAATTGATTAATTTTTACGAGCTATATCATTTTCGGGTACCCAATCCCTTTCACTTTGATAGATTAAAATATCATGGTCATATGGTCTTTCTTTTACCTCGTATGTGACTACTACAGGTTTGAGTCCACCTTTTCCATCATCTCTCCATTCATGCAATTCCCGAGTTTCATTCTGTTCCATATTTTTAGAGACAATTTTGATATTAAAAAATTTTTGTGGCTGTTGTCAAGCACTAAATGTTAGATTAGAATACATTATATGCAACGAACCTTGGTTAAAGAAACACTTGATAATGTTGGTGAGGCTGTAACTCTTAAAGGTTGGGTTAATGTAGTGCGTGACCATGGAAAAGTTACCTTTATCGATTTAAGGGATAGAACAGGTGTTATTCAATGTGTCGGAAGCAATTTAGATAAAGTTACAACCGAAAGTGTTATTGAAATTGAAGGTAAAATTGTGGAAAGACCTGAAAAATTAGTTAATCTAAATATTGAAACTGGGAAAGTAGAACTTCAGATAGAGAAATTAACAATTATTTCAATGGCTTCAGAACTTCCACTGCCAATTGATACTGATGGTTATGATATCGATGAAGAAATAAGAAATAAATATAGATATTTAGATTTAAGACGGGGAAGAATGAGCAAAAACATTCGAATTAGAAGTAAGGTAACTCAATTCTTAAGAAATTATTTGATAGATAACGATTTTGTAGAAATTGAAACTCCGATTTTGACAAAGACCACACCCGAAGGCGCAAGAGATTTTCTAGTTCCGTCGAGATTACAGGTTGGTAAATTTTATGCACTTCCTCAGTCACCACAACAATATAAACAATTGTTAATGGTTGCCGGAATGGAAAGATATTTTCAGTTTGCCAGATGTTTTAGGGACGAGGATCCCAGAAAAGATCGTGCATATGGTGAATTTACACAACTTGATATGGAGCTATCTTTTATTGATCAAAACGATATCTTGGAATTGACCGAAAAGATGTTTACAAAACTAGTAAAAGAAGTTTTTCCGGAGAAAAAGATAACCCAAACTCCATGGCCCAGAATCTCTCATAAGGATGCTAAAGAAAAATATGGGAATGACAAACCCGATTTGAGAAAAGATAAAAATGATCCAAATGAATTAGCTTTCTGTTGGGTTCTGGATTTTCCACTTTTTACCGAACAGTCAAAGGATGATTTTTTCTATGGTTCAGGAACTGCGAAGTGGGCGCCGTCCCATCATATGTTTACAGCACCTCATCCTGACGATATTAAGTATTTAGATACTGATCCAAGTAAGGTTAGAGGATTGCAACATGATTTTGTGTTGAATGGTTTCGAAGTAGGTGGAGGAAGTATCAGAATTCATGATCCGAAAATTCAAGAAAAAGTGTTTAAGTTGATTGGTTTTTCTGATAAACAGAAAGCTCAGTTTGATCACATGCTGACAGCGTTTACATATGGTGTTCCACCCCACGGTGGAATTGCACCTGGCTTGGATAGATTTATGATGGCAATTTTAGGAGAACCATCTGTTCGTGAAGTAATGGCTTACCCAACTTCATCGTCTGGTCAAATAGCAGTTCTTGATGCTCCAAGCGAGGCCTCTGATGAACAGTTGAAAGAACTTGGAATTAAATGTAAATGAAAAATAGACTTCTTTATTTATCACTTCTATCCTTTTTGCTGATCTCGACTTCTGCCCTATCTCTAACAAACAACTTAGATAAAATGGTAACTTTTATTTATCCCAAGGCGAAAGTAAAAGCTTATTCTCCAATTCCCATTTTAAAAGATGGGGCAAAGTATCCAACACTTTCTGCTCAATCAGTGATGGCTGTTGATTTAATTTCTGGAGTGACTTTATATGAAAAAGATCCAAATAAAGCTCTTCTTCCTGCATCTACAACAAAAATTGTTACTGCTTTAGTTGCACTGGATACATATGAATTAAATCAAGTCTTAAAAGTCGGAATGGTCCGGGTAGAAGGACAAAAAATGGGTCTTGTGACAGGTGAGGAAATAATGTTCTCAGATTTATTAAATGGGTTATTAATTTACTCAGCCAATGATGCGGCAGAGGTTCTAGCCTCAAATCATCCCGGTGGAAGAGAATTGTTCATTTCTCTGATGAATAAAAAGGTTAACGATTTAGGGTTAACCAATACTCATTTCAGTAATCCTGTAGGACTTGATAATGGTGCACAATTCACAACAACAAGAGATTTAGTTGTTGTCAGTAAATACGCAATGAAAAATCCAGTTTTTGCTGGAATTGTCGGTACTAAAGAAAAAATTGTCAAAAGTGTTGATGGTAGATTTACACATAGACTAACTAACCTTAATAAACTTTTAGGTAATGTTGAAGGAGTTATTGGGGTAAAGACAGGTTGGACTGAAAATGCGAGAGAAAATTTAGTAACTGAAGTTAATAGGGGTGAAAAAAAAGTAATGATAGTAGTTTTAGGTAGTTCTGATAGATTTGGGGAAACAACCGAACTTATTAATTGGATTTATGAAAATTACTCTTGGGAGAAAGTAGACCCTGACACATTATAAATTGCCCCAAAAACTTATTCACCGTAATAATCAACTGTCACCGCTGGAAGATAACCTACGAAATCCTTGTCACCTACAAAAACAAAAATTGGTTGAAAGAATTCGGTGTAAGTTCCGGGATCGTAATAGGCAAGATATATTTTTCTGATTTTAATGTTATCTCCTTCTGCCGTAGAACCATAACTTGCCGGGTAATAATTACCACCGGTAAATTCTTGCCAAGCCTGATCACCTGTTTTAATAGGATATGTTGCTGATTTGGTTTCATCCACTGGAAAATAGTGGTATTCACCGGCAATGATATCTTTACCTTTTTCTCTGATTCCAGAGACCATAAACCAAACATTGCTTTTATCTGGAAGATTACTAACGACAGGTAGGTCGTTATACTTTTTTCTGAAAAGATCAATTCTAATAATGTTGGCATCAGAGAGGGAGACAGCAGGTACAAAACTACCAGTCTGGGTTTTTAAAAATTGATGTTTTACTTCACCATTTAAATCTGCTGCTAAAAGATTTGCACTAGATAAAAATGATCTAATTGCTGTTGCTGATATTTCAGGCTGATTTGGTTTAACTGATATTGGTGATGGATCGGCATTTAAATCAAAACTTATGGAAAAAGCTCCGGTTATAATATCTGTTTCAAGTTTAGCTGATGATGTTTTGTGATTAAAACTGTAAACAGAGTCAGAAACTTGTTGGGGATCTGGAGAATAACCTAATTTTGCAGCAATTTCCTTAGTGTAATCAAGTGATAATAAATTGGCAGATTTTTTTGGCATGAAATATACATTTGCTTTTGAATCAAATTTAGGCATTCCACCCTCAACTGTTTCTAGGGTGAAACTAAGCCCCATTTTTTTTGTTTCAGGGAAAGGAAGTTTACCCAGTTTTCCAAAAGCTACTGTTGCCGGTTCGGGTGCTGGGGGAAAAGCCTTTTTGTAAAGAGCAATTGCTCCGTTGAGTACAATTCTGCCAACGATCAAAAAAATAATGAAATAAATTCCATACCTTATGGCTTTACGGGCAGTAATTGAAGCGTAAGTGAGAGTTACCATATTTTTATTATAGATGATAAAATTAGGTAATGAAAATAAGAACCAGATTTGCTCCAAGTCCGACAGGCTCCATGCATATTGGTAACTTAAGGACTGCGTTTTATGCATATGCTCTGGCAAAACACGAAAAGGGCGATTTTATTTTACGTGTCGAAGACACGGATAAAAAAAGAGAAAAAGCTGGTGGTGTTGAAGATATACAAAGACTTCTTGGAATATTTAACATTAAATGGGATGAATTTTACATTCAGTCAGAACGTTTAGAGCTTTACAAAAAGTCAGCAGAAAAGTTAGTTGAAAAAGGGTATGCTTTCTATTGTCAGTGTGAAGCAAAGAATGCAAAAGAGGAAGGATTTTCAGATCAGTTGAGAGATCCTTGTCGTGATAAAAAATTAACTTCTGGAGCTATTAAACTAAAGGTTCCGGATAACGAAGGTATTGGGTTTGCCGATTTTGTATTAAATAAGAAAGTATCGTGGAGTACTAATGTTGTAGGTGATGCTACTTTACTAAAATCTGACGGCTTTCCTACATATCACTTAGCAGTAGTTGTAGATGATCATGATATGAAGATCTCTCATGTACTACGTGGACATGACTGGATGCCTTCAACACCAATACATTTATTAGTTTATAAATATCTAGAATATGAAGTTCCGGAAATAGGACATTTAACCGACATATTGGATCCTGAGGGAGGTAAACTTTCCAAAAGAAAAGGTAGCACTTCAGTTGATGGATTACTAAATGAAGGTTATCTTCCGGAAGCTTTGTTTAATTTTGTGATTTTACTTGGATGGGCCCCCAAAAATAATAAAGAAGTTTTTTCTTTGGAAGAATTTGTTAAAGAGTTTGACCCCTTGGGTTTTCAAAAATCTAACCCAATCTTTAATAGTGAGAAACTAGATTGGTTTAATGGTTATTACATCCGTCAATTAAAGTTGGAAGATTTAAATAATAAATTTCAATCTTTAAGTCCTGACTTTGGTAAATTAGAAATCTCAAAGCAATTAGAAATATCAAAACTACTGCAAGAAAGAATCAAGAAAATTAGTGATGTTAATATTCTAGCTAAGTTTTTTTGGGAAAGACCGGATGTTGATAAAAGTCTATTGGGAGAAAATTTTAAAGAACATTTATCAGAAATAATTAAAGCAATTGAAAATAATAGAGATTTAATGGAAGTAATTAAAGAAAATAACTTTAAGACGGGTGATTTTTTCATGGATCTAAGGGTTGCCATAACAGGAGCCAAATTTACCCCACCTATCAATGAATCGATTGAAATACTAGGTAAAGAAGAAGCGATTACGCGGTTAAAAAGTTTACTTTAATGAAAAAAACTGCCCAAAATACTAACTTTCGTGACCTACTTAAACTAAAAAGTATTGAGACACGAAAAGGTTTCAAGGAAAGTTTCCCCGAAGCACATCAATTTTTACTCGAAAAAGGCATAGAGCTGGGCAAATTAAGACAGTATTCGGCAAAATTGATATCAGCAGGTGCATTAACAGGAACTTTGCTTTTGTCTCCTCCAACAGGGGCAAGCAGTTTACCTACACCAGCAGATATTGTTCACAGCCTAAGTGAGACCGGTGATAAAGATGTTAATGCCATACCTCAGAAAGAATTTATAGAGTCATTAAAAAATTTATTACCAAAAGAAGTTAGACCACTTGCACGTGATGAGGAAAAAAGATTGGAAATGGTTGTCAAAAACATTTTAAATGTCAATGCAAAAGCAACACTTGAAGGGGAACACCTAAATACTATTTATGGTTACATAGGGGCAGAACAGCATTTAAAAAGATATCCGGGGGATATTTTGGAAAGCCACGGACCTTACTATAAAGAAGGTATTGCACCCGGTCTTGGGGCGTGGGGTTATTTTTCAAAATCAAGAGCTGATTTAAATGAGAATTTAATCGAAACTGAAAAGTGGTATTCGGTTGTTCAAACATTATATTTACCCGACTGGAATTCACGTCAACCATATCTTCGTGATTGGTATAAATATAGAAAATTATTAATTGTTAACACTGTTAACGGTAATGCCGTTATAACTGCACTTGCAGACTCTGGCCCTGCTGCTTGGACAGGTAAACATTTTGGAGGAAGTCCGGAGGTTATGGAATATCTGGGTGGTAGTAGGTATAAAAAAGGCCCTGTCTTAGTCTTTTTTGTTGATGATCCAGAAAACAAAATAAAGTTAGGACCAGTAGATTATAATGATTTAAGTGGAAAGGATTTAGTACAGATATGAGCATAATCTTTTACGATAAATTAGTTGTAATCAGTTCACTAGATAAAAAAATTAAAAAACTTACAGAATCTAGTGAAGAAAGACAAGAAATGTGGCAAATGGTTGAAGAAATAATTCACCACAAAGTGTTGGGTTGTTGTCTTGATAATTTACCACATGAACACCATAGTGAGTTTTTGGATATGTTTCATAAAGCACCACATGATCAAAATTTGTTAAAGTATTTGAATGAAAAATCTAAAAAGGATATGAAAAAAATTATTAAAGAAGAGATCAAAAAATTAACTAAGGATCTCCTCCTTCTTGACTCTAACAAAGTGTAACCAATCTTCCAAAATTTCCAAAAAAGTTTTCAACGGGGCTTCAATTATGAAATCGAAAACAAAACTTAAAATGTTTAATTTACTAATTTGGTTAGATAAAAATTGCCCCATTTTGATTATTGGTAAAAATATGTAATCGACAAGGCTTTCTAAAAACGATTCACCGTATTCATCACTTAGTTGATAATCTTTAGATATTTCTCTGACTCTAAAGGCAAAAAATGAGACTACTGATAAAAAGAATAAAAAGATAAATTGGCTAACAATACTAAATCCTAATAAATAAAGTAGCCACAATATTCCAATTATTACAAAGGATGAAGTGGTTAAGAAGAAATAAAAGAAAATTTTATCTTTTCCTGCGGCCTTGGGGTTTGCCTCAATATATTCAGGAACAATTTCATTTTCATCTTTGTAAAAATATTCTTTGAGTTTTTCAATCATAATATTAGAGTTCTTTACACTTGGTAATTTTATTCCGGAGTTAAATAAAAACATTAACGATGGGGGAAAGAGAATATTGATTGTTAAGACTAGATAATTAATTTTACTAAAAAGTACTTCAAATGGAATTTCAATTAAAATTGCCAAAACCATTTTAGTTAGAAAAATATAGATAATACTTCTTTTGGAAGCTCTTAAAACTTTATCTTTTGTTTCGGAATATTTTCTTTCTAATATTTGCAAGGCACTTTTTTCCAAGGATTTTGGATCATCCAACAATGTTTCAATATCATCTCTGTTTTTTATCATCTCTCTAATTAAATTAAACGGAGGAATCATCTGAGTGACTTTCCTTTTTAAAACATCTTTTAATGGATGATTTAAATATTCTTCAATCTTTATAATTGTAGAAAATAATTTTTTAGAATCATCCCACTTAGGAAGAAGTACTTTAAGAAGTTTATACATTATTAAAATTTCATCATTTTTTGCATACGCTCTTTCAGTTGCAATATAAACTTGTATACTTTTAATTTGTTTGTCAGATTCTCCAAATTCAAGACGCGGAAGAACGGATGAGGAAACATAATTTGTTAATATTTGAGGCAGTGGATTAAAAATTAAATTTTCTTCAATTTCACATGAGCAAAGTCCAACAAGTTTCTCATTAATATTATTTTCTGATTGATTAAGCACATCTCTATATTTGTCAATAATCTTTGAGATAGTCTCGATTTTTGATGACTCTATTGAATTATTGGCAAAATATCTTGCCCAGGAAAGCTCTTTGATTAAAAGTTTTGCAATTTTGGCACTTTCTTGATTTAAAAAAAATCTTCTTTTTAATATTCTTTCGATAGCAGCCTGTCGCACCAAGTGATCATCTCTAAATTCAATTGCATTTCTGGCCTTTTCATATAAAAAGCCCAAATCGGATGCGGTTTTTGTTGTCTTGATGGTCTCTTTGGTAATTTTAGATTTAAACTTGTTTGCCTCGTCTAAATCAGCAATTAAACTTTTTGTTGTACCATTTATATCCATAATCTGATTTCAGATGTACAGTATACTAGATTTTTTAAGAAGTAAATATCTATGACTATCTAGGGTTGACAAAAACCCCAAATTTGTTTATATTGGCTAATGCCCAAAGATAATAATTCAGGATTTATTCATTTTATTCCAGTCTTAATTATTGCAGTAGCCATACTTGCCGTTAGTTTTTCTGATTTTTCAAATTTTAATCTAGGTTTGAACCGGGATCAGTCTGTGTTAAGCGAGACGACAGAAGAAAGTAAGAGTCAGGATGAGGAAGATAATCAAATAGAAACCCAAACAGAAGAAAGGTCCGAAGACGGAAATTTGGAAGGCGAAAGAGAAACCAATAGAGTAGAGACAAGAACTCAAACCCGACAGGAAGAATCAGATGATGAGGATGATGAAGAAGAGGATCTTGATGACAGTGATGAAAATGAAACTGAATCTGAAGACGAAGTGAAAATTGAGGATGAAGACGGATCCCCTCTCAAAATTAAAATAAAATCAAAATCCGGAGGGAAGGAATTCGAATTTGAATCCGAAGGAATAAGTGCACAAAGCAATTTTCCTTTATCCGTAAATCCAGAGACGAATGAACTTATTGTAACTACCCCCAATGGAGAAAAGGTGGTTACAATTTTGCCGGATCAGGCTATTTCGAATATGCTCGAAAATGGAAAAATAACATCGGTTTTATCATCCCAAATAGAAGAGGGTGAAAATGGTCAATTAGAATATCAGGTTGAAGGAGAAGATCAGGAAAAATTACTTGGAATATTTAAAGTTAAAATTCATAAAAGATTGATAGTTTCTGCACAGACAGGTGAAGAAATATCGTCACAATTGGATTTTCTCAATAAACTTCTTGACGCACTATCTTTTTAATAACGTATACTTAAATAAGTAATGAAATCATCTCATGGGTATGTAGATTTGTTTTTACCGATTTTGGCTTCGATTGTCTTTGCCTTGTCGTTTTCTGTTGTCTTTTTTACTCCCCAACAACAATTGGATGAAAAAATTTCGTCAAATGAACCCACTCCGACAAATTTGCTTACCCCAAGTGAAATTCCTACAACTACCCCAACCGTTACTCTAACTACTAAACCGACCGCTTTACCTACAGCAAAGCCTACCAATGTGGCAACTGCCGCTCCTGTAATTAATAATGTTCCACCCAATGCCGGTTATTCAAGACAAAGTGTTAAAACCGATGCCGGAATTTTTACCGTCAGTATTGTTTCTGCCGATATTTCCTCTACCAGGGTAATTGTGGATACGGCATCTACTTCAGATTGTGCGAGTAATTGTCCTGCACTTTCATTAGGAGATTATGTAGCTAGAAACGGTGGATTTGCTGGAATAAATGGTACTTATTTTTGTCCTAAGGATTATGCAAGTTGTGCCGGTAAAGAAAATACCTTTGATCTTTTAGTGATGAATAAAGATAAATATTATTTTAATTCTGCCAACAATGTTTACAGTACAAATCCGGTAGTTGGTTTTAGAAGTGGATCTGTTAACTTTGTAACTACCGGTAGCCAGTGGGGTAGAGATACATCCTTAACAGGAGTTTTGATGAACTATCCACTTTTGGTGTTTAATGGAAATATTACATTTGGTGGAGATGATGATCCAAAAAAAGGAAGTAAAGGATCAAGAAGTTTTGTAGCAAACAGGGGAAGCATTGTCTATATTGGTGTTGTTCACTCAGCAACAGTTGCAGAATCTGCAAGAGTTATGAAAGCAATGGGCATGGATAATGCATTAAACTTAGATAACGGGGGTTCAACAGCCCTTTGGTATGGGGGTTATAAAGTAGGACCAGGAAGACAAATTCCAAATGCAATAATATTTACGAGGTGAAAGTTATAGCAATGCCCTTTTTATCTGCTCTTCCAGTTCTTCCAATTCTGTGGACGTAAGTATCATAATCTTGTGGTTGATCGTAATTTATAACATGACTCACGTTTGGAATGTCCAGTCCACGAGAGGCGACATCTGTTGCAATTAAGATATCAATTCTGCTTGACTTAAACATCTCCAAAGTTTTAATTCTTTGATTTTGTCTTTTATTTCCATGAATGGCATCAGCTTTAAATCCTTTAGCTCTTAACTCATTTGAAAGTTTTTGAACTCCATGCTTTGTTCTACCAAAAATTAATACTTTTTCAAATTCCCTTTGGCTTAATAGTTCATATAGTTTATTTATTTTTTGTCCCTGGTGTTCGACCTTGACAACTTCCTGGGCTACATTTTCTGCTGTATCTCCAGTTTTAACCGAAATTGTTACAGGGTCATTATTTACAAAGCTTTTTAAGACCTCTCTTACTTTTCCGTCAATAGTTGCAGAGAAGAAAAGTGATTGTCTGTTCTTTGGAAGTAGAGAAACAAGCTTTTGAATATCTTTTAAAAATCCAATATCAACCATGTGATCGGCTTCGTCCAAAACAACATTATTAAATCTATCTAAATTTAAATTTCTACTATTTAGATGATCTAAAAGTCTTCCTGGAGTACCAATTACAAAATTAGGATTCCTGGCAAGTTCCTGTTTTTGTCTATTCATGTTTTCTCCACCAATACAAAGTGCGCTATAGAGTTGAAGTCCACGAGATATTGAATAGAACTCATCTTGAATTTGTTTTGCAAGTTCTCTAGTTGGGGCAACAATTAATACCTTTTCGTCTCTGTCTTTTAACATCTTGTCGAGTAAGGGAATTAGAAAAGCTAAGGTTTTCCCTGTTCCTGTATTGGCAATACCAATTAAATCATTTCCTTTTAAGATTTCAGGAATGGCTTGATCTTGAATAGGTGTCGGATTTTTGTAGTTTCTGTAGGCAACATTTCTCTTTAATCTGTCATCAATCCTGAAGTTGTTGAAAGTATTTTTAACAATATATTCTTCTTTAACTGACGGTTTTGTAGTATTTAAATTGTTAATTGTATTTGTAGGATCAAAGAATTTAATATTTCTTCTAGGTCCACTGGAATTTCTCCCGCCTGAACGGAAATTTCCACGATTTCCGCCACGAAATCTATTGTTAAATCTGTTATACATAAATTTATTAAAAATAAATTTTGAAGAAAAACCAAAGAAGTAAAAAATTAATTACAACTAGTCTTTCAAATCAATATATGAATCATATCAGTTAAATCATCATAAGTCAATGAAACTATGGGCTATTTGGATAAACAGTAGACTATTTTCGTTTACTAGTCTTTGTTTGATCCCTATTTAGAAGAAGATATATCAAAGGAAGGATTCCAACAGAATTAACTACCAAAAGAGCAATAAACCAAATGTTTTGTCCTTTTCTGGCTGATCTGTATAACGCAAAACCTTTTAGAATTAAATCTAGGATCGTAAAAGGTATTAAGAATCCAAATGTATTCCAGTTCCAACTTTCTCCGTATCTCCAATAATTCATCATATAAATAAATTATATCACTTTATTTGTTAAATTTTTAGAAAAATTTACGATGCTGTAGTACAATTCCATCATGTTAAATAGTTTTTCTAAGCTCTTGGGGCATAATTACAAACCTCTTAATAGAATTGAAATATCCAAGTCTGCATTAAAACATAATTATATTTATTTAAATTCTTTAAACAAAAAAATCAAAATTGCACCTGTTCTTAAAAGTAATGCCTATGGGCATGGAATTACATTAATAGCAAAAGAACTTGATTCTTATAATTCACCCCTTTTTTGTGTAGATAGTTTATATGAGGCCTATGAACTTTTAAAAATCAGAATTAAAACACCTATTTTAATAATGGGTTACTTTAATCCAAAAAGTCTTCAAACAAAAAAACTTCCATTTTCCTTTGCAGTTTTTACCAAAGAGCAAATAATTTCAATAAATAAATATCAACCACAGGCAAAAATTCATATTTTTGTAGATACGGGTATGCATAGAGAAGGAGTTCTAATAAATGAACTTGAAAATTTTTTATCTTTTATTAAATCAAAAACAAACTTAAAAATTGAAGGATTGATGTCACACTTAGCTATGTCAGAAAAACCAAGAATATTAAATACTAAAAGACAAATAAAAACTTTTAAAAATGCATTAGATATTGTGAACAAAAATAATATTTTCCCTAAATGGGTACATTTTGCAAATTCCTCAGGAACATTAAATTTCAATGCATATGAAGACACGTTAAGTAATTTATCGAGAGCAGGACTTGCCTTATATGGGATTGATCCAGTGGGAAAAAATAAAGAACTAATGCCAATACTTAGATTAATTACGCGTATCATTGAGATAAAAGAAATACAGAAAGGAGACTACGTAGGATATAACTTTTCGTTTAAGGCTAAAAAAGATATGAAAATTGCCATTCTTCCAATCGGGTATAACGATGGAGTTGATTTAAGACTTTCCAATCTAGGTTGTGTAAAAATTGGACGAAAATATTGTTCAATTATAGGAAGGGTAAGTATGAACATTACAACAATTGATGTAAGTAACATAAAAGATATTCATTTTGGCCAAGAGGTAATTGTCTATTCGAATAAAAGAAAAGATAAAAACTCAGTTGAAAATGTTGCAAGACTTATAAATACAATTCCATATGAGATTTTTGTACACCTTACTCCATCCACGAAGAGGATATTAAATTAGTAGTTATTAGATATTTCTGTACATCAAAATAGTATCATCAAATTTTTCACCACGAGAGATTCCTTTTGGAAGCATACCGTATTCTATAAACCCGAACTTTTAATGTTTGGTTAATTATTTTGCTTGAAAGAAAATCTTACTTTCGTTTGTATTACATGTAGATACAAAAAGGGGGTGAAATGAATATGAATAAAACAATTTTAACTTTATCTACAATAGCAATTGGAGCAGGAGCATTA
>Ga0208245_1001586_pt1 | contig 13297 bp, 12 predicted proteins | sample RifOxyC1_FD_184035 | JGI IMG/M metagenome (GOLD analysis project Ga0208245, IMG submission 184035) | Soil microbial communities from Rifle, Colorado - Rifle Oxygen_injection C1 (SPAdes) | ecosystem: Environmental > Terrestrial > Deep subsurface > Rock core/Sediment | place: Rifle, Colorado... | reverse complement strand
GTCGTCCTCGATCACGCATCGGGCCCCGACCTGAACACCAGGACCGAGTTCGGCAGTTTTGGAAACGACCGCCGTCGGGTGGATCTGTGGCTCCGGTCCGGCCGTCCCTGGAAGGTGTGCCACGGATGAAAGCTCCGCCGCGAACTTTTCTGAGAGAATGGCCATCGCGAGGTAGGGATCTGCACACGCGATTACCGCCGATGTTTTCCAAAACGGCAACCCGGCAGCCTGCAAGGGTTTTACGAAAGCCTCTCCGGTAATCAGGATTCCGGGGCGCGCCGTCGGGAGCTCCCGCTCGTAATACCGCGAGAAGAAAAAGGCCAAATCGGAATTCTTAGCGCCCGGAAGCGGGCTCGGCCGATCGACCCGAATCCGTTCCGACGCACTGCCCAGTTCGGTCGCGTTTACAAGTCTGCCGCCAGTCCAATGAACGACTTCAGAAACCGAAAACGACATTGCTCAGGACTTCGGCTGTTTATTGTAGCTCGAGATGACGTCGCCGGTCAGGTCATCTTTATCCATCGAATACAAAACGGTGTTTTCATTCTTTTCGAGGACGACCGTATAACCGCGCTGTTTCGCGAGGTCACCAATCACCGTCCGCAGCCGATTGATGATTGGACGGGTCAGCTCCTGTTCCTTCTGCTGAATCTCAGCTTGAGAACGAGCCGTCAGCTCTTGGAACTTCATGATCCGTTCCTGAATTTCTCCCTGTTTCTTCGCACGAGCTTCGTCGCTCATGACCAACGACTGTTTCTTGTACTCGTCGCCCATCTTCTTGATGCTGGTCTCTTCGCTTTGAAGCTCTTTCTTCTTCGCGTTGAATTCTTTTTCAAGCTGGGCCTTGGCGGTCTTGCCGGCTTCGACGGTTTGCAAAGCCTTCTGCATATCGACGACACCGATTTTGATGTCTTCAGCGAACGAAAGGGAAGCACCACTCAAAAAAGCAGTGAATCCAAAAGCAACGACTGTGATGAAAGCGGGACTTCGCATTGAAAAAACCTCCTAAAGGAAAGGCAAAGAAGCCGGAATGGCTTGCAAATTTCTAGCAGGAGAAAAACACATTCGGCTGCCGAATTCAACAAGGGAACGGAGCCGAGTCACGACGCACCTGCTTCGGCCAAAGGTCAAAATGGCGGCCCAATGAAGAAGTTGAATACCGGGCTCTGTTCCCCTGGTTTTTGGGCGATCGGGAAGCCCCACTCAAACCGAAGCGGCCCGATAGGCGAAAACCAGCGAATCCCGAAGCCCCAATCGGATCTCAGGACGAAGTCACCGGACCGGGGGAATGACTCCCACGTATTACCGATATCGTAAAACACGACCCACTTCAGTCCGGCATCCCGTATCAGAGGATACTCAAGCTCAAAGAGCGAAAATGCTTCGAAAGTTCCGCCGACCGGCTTGAGCACATTTCGAGAATCCGTCGTTACCGGCCCGAGCAGGAAAACGTTATAGCCCTTCAGGCTGTTCGGCCCGCCCAGGTAAAAACGCTCGGACGGCGGAATCGGCCTGTCGCCAATCCCCGAGATATGGCCGGTTTCAGCGCTCGTCCGGAAGACCAGATCTCCGATAAGCCTCTTGTAATAGCGGTTATTCAACACCCATTTCACGAATTTCTTGTCGCCGCCCAATCCGGCCGTTTCGATCGACGCGCTCTGATAATTCCCGGCCGTCGTTTCAAAACGGTTATTTCTCTTGTCGCGAACAACGCTCCAAACGACACTCGACAAGACCCCGCTATCGGCCGATGCACGCTGAAGGTCAAAATCAGTGGTGTTGGTCGGCTCGATCTGGAGCCCCTCGTTCTTGTATGTGATGTATGCGTTCACGTACTCGGCAATCGGGTACCCGAAGCGAACGTCAAAGCCCAGCTTACGGGTGAGATACTGGTTGGGAATGGGCAAATTGACGTAATAGAGATCATAACCGATCGACCAACGTGTATCGAACGCGTAGGGGTCAGTGAAACCAAGATTGAAACTCTTCGAAAGGCGATCTGCGGCCCATTGCGCCGCAAGGCTGATCGTCTGACCTCGTCCGAGAAAATTAATTTCGGCAACGGTAGTCGTAAAAAAGAACTTCTGAATACTGCCGTAACCCGCACCCAGCGTGATCGTTCCAGTGGAGCGCTCCTTGATGGATATCTCGACATTCAGAATATCGGGTTTTCCCTTGGGAGTAATCGTATTGAAGATCACTTCTCCGGGCGCAAAGAAGCCAAGTCGCTCGACGTTCTCACGCGATTGCCGTAGCTTGGTCCCGCTGTATAACTCTCCTTCGTGTATTTTCAATTCGCGGCGGATGACTTTATCGTGAGTCTTGCTATTTCCTATGATGTTGATTTCACCGAAGTGAACGAGATTGCCCTTCTCAAAACTATAGTCGATATCCACGGCCCGCGTATCATCGTGGATATTCATTTTCGGGACGACGTTCACGAAAGCGTACCCAAGATCCTGATACTTCTCGGTCAGACGCTGAATATCAGCATTTCGCTTGGAAATGCTGAAGGTTTCTTCGGGAGTTAACGTGAGCTCGGCTGCGAGTTCCTCTTTCGGAAAAAGAAGATCTCCGCTGAAATCAAGGGCGCCCATCTCGTACTGCTCGCCCTCTTCCATGTAGATTGAAATATAAAGCCAGCGTTTGTCGTCGCTCACCGTAACGATGGGATTTTCGTAACGAAATTTCACGTAACCGTTGTCGAGATACCAGTACGTAAGCCGCTGCAGATCCTGCTTGAAAGCGGATTCCTTAAAATTTCCGGAACCGCTCAAAAAAGAAAAAAATCCCCCTTCACGGGTTTCCTGAAAAACGGACTTCAACTGCTCGTCCGTGTACTTGCGATTATTCAGGAAGGTGATCTTCTTGATTTGCACCTTGTCGTAATCATTGACTCGGTAAACGAGTTCCACCTGATCCGGCTTCGTTTGCCTGACATTGAAGGTCACCTTCGCGAGATAGAAGCCCTTTTCTTCATAGTGCTTCTGGATGAGTGCAACGTCCTCTCTGACCTTATTGGCGTCGAGAATCGACCATTCTTTGACTTTGACGACGTCCCGCAGATCACTCGTACTGATCCGTTCATTGCCCTCAAACTCGACCTTGGAAATGACGGGGCGTTCACGAACCACGTAAGTCAGGTTCACCCTGGTTGGATCAGGCGACTGCGCCTGGACTTCGATGTCGTCGAAAAAGCCCATCCCGAAGAGCGCTTGTATGTCAGCGCGCACCTGATCCGATGAAAGAGGCTGTCCCGGCTTCGTGACCAGCTTCGCGAGCACCGCTTCTTTTTCAATTCGCTTGAGCCCCTTGAATTCGATATCGGTGACAATTCTGCCCGCGAAGGCGCCCGAATCGGCGGCGACAGCGAGGAACACCCAACCCAGGCACAAAGCGCTGAACGCAAAGCCGAAAAAAGTCAGAATTCGCAAACAACAATGACGGGATAGCCGACTGAACATCACAAGCCCTACATGTAGGGGCAGCACATCCGACTGTCAAACTCTAATTTACGAACCCGCCATCTTTCATCACGAGAACGCGGTGCATCCTTTGCGCGAGTTCCTGGTCATGTGTGACAAGGAGGATCGAAACCCCCGTTGCCTGATTCAGGCGCACCAGGAGATCCATGATCGTGGCGCGATTGGCTGAATCAAGGTTCCCGGTCAATTCATCGGCGAGCAGAAGTTTCGGTCTGAGAATCACGGCGCGCGCGACGGCGACCCGTTGCTGCTCACCGCCAGAGAGTTCGTTTGGACGATGATCGAGGCGATGCCCTAAACCGACGAAATTCAGCAAATCTCTCGCTTGCTTTTCGCTTGCTCCGCGGGCGTGCCCCGCAATGAGAGCCGGCATCATGACGTTTTCCAACGCCGAAAACTCCGGCAGAAGGTAATGAAACTGGAAAACGAACCCGAGGGTTTTGTTTCTGAATGCGGAAAGCGCTTTTTCCGAATACCGAAAGAGATCCTCCTGCCTGGGTCCAAAAAGAACTCGTCCGGCGCTGGGAGGTTCCAACGTACCCAGAATGTGCAACAGAGTGCTCTTGCCCACACCGGACGCGCCGATGATCGCGACCATCTCGCCCGCCTGGATCGAAAAATCGATGCCGCGGATAACGGGGATCTCCGATTTTCCTTTGAAGAAAGATTTGCGGATACCCTCGGCTTTCAAAAGGGGCAATCCCGAACCGAAATTATTCATATCGTAAACCCTCCAGTGGTGAGCGCCGGGAGACTTTCCACGCGGGATATACCGTGGCCAGAAAAGAAATGAGCATAGCCGTGAGCGCGATCAGACCGACTTCACGCCAATGCACGACGACCGGTAGAAATCCGATGTAGTAGATATCGGGAGGCAGGTCGATCCAGTGCGTCTTTTCCAATAAAAGATTGATCAAAAGGCCGAACACGATACCGAAAGCCGTGCCAACGAACCCCATCCCGAGCCCGATAAGGCAGAACAACTGAAAGCTCTGGATCGGCTGAAAACCCATTGCTTTAAGGATCGCGATTTCCCGGGTTTTATCGTGAATCATCATCATGAGCGTACTGACGACATTAAACGCGGCGACGAGGACAATGGCCGTCAGGATAATCGCAATGACCGCTTTTTCCAGTTTAATCGCGTAAAACAAATTCCGATTCAGCTGAGACCAATCTTTCGAACGAAAAGGATACCCGAATGCGTCAGCCAGCTGATCCGAGGCTTTTCGGGAATTCGCGTTCGGAGCCAGCTTAATCTTGAAGGACGTCACCCGCCCGGGCTGTTCAAGAAATCTCTGCACCTGCCAAAGCGGAGTAAACAGGTATTTCGAGTCGTACTCGTACATTCCCATTTTGATGATCCCGACGACCCGCATGTCAGTCGCCTTCGGAGAACCCAGTGAACCCTGATCACCCGCATCGCTCGACCCGGTAAATGGAAATATGAGGCGAACCACGCTGCCCTCGGTTGCGCCGAGTCGCTCGGCCAGGGCTGACCCGAGGGTCACCTCATCGGGAGCTTCGGCCAGACGTCCCAGAATCACCTTACGTGGAATTTCGGTGACCGCGCCCAGGGTGTTCGAATCAAAACCCTCTACAATCGCGCCCGAAACGCCATCGGGTCCGGAAACCATCAGTTCGGCAATGAAAGACGCCGTAATGGCTCGAACCTCGGGAACGGCTTTCCGGATTTTGGTCTCGATGATCGCCGGATCGCGAACTGGATCAGCGCGGGAGTAGAGCAGGACATCCCCGTTCATTCCGGTGATGACCCGAATCAGCTCCCCTTCGAAGCCATTGATGACGCTGGTGACAACGACCAGCGCAAGGACGCCGAGGGCGACGCCCACGACTGAAACCCAGGCGATAAATGACAGAAAACCATCGGACGTCTTTGAGAGAAGAAACCGGCGCGCCAGAGTGATGACTGAATTCGCCATTATTTTTTAAGGCTCCAATCAGTTTTTACCAGACTTCCCGCCCGGCTGCCCCTCAGGCCTGATCGGCCTCATCAGGGGAAATAAAATTACATCACGAATGCTTGGCGAATCGGTAAACAGCATGACCATACGATCAATCCCGATCCCTTCGCCAGCAGCCGGTGGCATCCCGAACTCAAGCGCCGTAACGTAATCCTGATCCATGTCGCACGCTTCCTCATTACCGGCCTGCTTCGCTTTGACCTGCTCCGAAAACCGGGACTCCTGATCAACGGGATCATTCAATTCCGAAAAGGCGTTGGCCATCTCGCGTCCATAAATATAAAGCTCGAAACGATCCACCAGGAACGGGTCGTTTTCATTTTTCCTCGAAAGCGGGGAAACATCCAGCGGATAACGAGTGACAAAGGTCGGCTGAATGAGTCGCGCCTCGACCTCTTCGTCAAAAATGGCCATCATGAGGCCGCCGACCGTGTCCTTCGAATCCATCGGGAGCTGCTTTTTCAGGCCATATTCAAGAAGAGCCTGCCGGTCCCGGATTCTCGACCGGGCGTTCGGAACATTTTGGAAATCCGTGTACTTCAAAATAGCGTCTTCGACTGAAATCCTCTCCCACGGACCTTCGAGATTGATCTCCGTCCCTTGATACTGGATCTTCATGCAGCCTTCGCCATTCACCCGCGCGGCGACTCTTTGGAACAGCTTTTCCGTTAAATCCATCAGGTCTTCATAGGTCGCGTACGCCTGATAAAACTCGAGCATCGTGAACTCAGGGTTGTGTTTAATCGAGATCCCCTCATTCCGGAAGTTCCGGTTAATCTCGAAAACCCGCTCAAAACCGCCGACCAGCAGTCTTTTGAGATAAAGCTCCGGCGCAATTCGCATGAACAGGGACATATCCAAAGCGTTATGGTGCGTCTTAAACGGACGGGCGTTCGCGCCGCCCGCCACCGGGTGCATCATGGGAGTCTCGACCTCGACAAAATCAAGCTCCGTGAAAAAGCGTCGTAGTTCATCGATGATCTTGAAACGTTTTTTGAACGTACTGCGGCTCTCCTCGCTCATGATGAGGTCAAGATAGCGCTGACGGTATTTGATCTCGACATCCGCGATTCCGTGAAACTTTTCTGGAAGGGGCCGGAGTGATTTTGTAAGAAGGACCAGCTTCTCACAGCCGACCGAAAGCTCATTCGTTTTGGTTTTGAAGAGAGTTCCCTCTCCGTAAACTATGTCACCGATGTCCAGTTCCTTGTAGGCTGCGTAGCCTTCAGGCCCGAGCTTATCGCGCTGGATAAAGAGCTGAATAATCCCGGTCCGATCCTGGATTCTGACGAAAGCAGCCTTTCCAAAATCCCGAATGGCCATGATCCGGCCCGAAACGGAATGACGAATCGCCAGTGACTCAAGTTCCTCTTTCGTTTTTGCGTCATGCGCCTGGTGCAAATCTGCCGCGAGCCCTGTCGGAGAATAACCGTTTTTGTACGGATTCTCGTTGCGTTCCCTCAAGCGCCCCAGTTTCTCAAACCGGACACGTACCTGTTCAGAAAGCTCCTGGGGAGTCGTGTTCTCAGCCATTTCAGACCTCACCTTCGAGGAAGCGTTCCACTTCGATGGCCGCCATGCAACCCATTCCGGCCGCCGTGACCGCCTGACGATAAACGTGATCCGCGCAATCGCCCGCGGCGAAGACGCCCGGAATGTTCGTTCGAGTCGAACCGGGCGTTGTGAGAAGGTAACCTGAATCGTCGCATGTCAGCTGGGTCCTGAACGGAGCGGTATTGGGCTCGTGCCCGATGGCGATGAACACGCCTTCGAGAGAAAGCGTGCGCGTCTCCGAAGTCTTGAGATTCTGAATACGAATTCCGGTGACAGCTTCGACCCCGAGAATTTCGTCGATCTTCGAATCCCAAACAAACTTGATCTTCGGATTCTTGAAAGATCGTTCCTGCATCGTTTTGCTCGCTCGCAGTTTGTCCCGACGATGGACCACCGTGACCGATTTCGCGAACCGGGTGAGAAAATTCGCTTCTTCGAGAGCCGTATCCCCGCCGCCCACGACGGCTATGTCCAGATTTCTGAAAAAGAAACCGTCACACGTGGCGCATGCCGAAACGCCTTTACCCATGAGGCGCTTTTCGCTCGGGATATCGAGCCATTTCGCCGCCGCACCGGTCGCGATAATCACGGAACGGGTAACGATTGTTTTCCCGTCAGAAAGCTCAAGAGTAAAAGGCCGCTTCGAGAAATCGACACGGGTCACCTTACCTTGCACGATCCGGGTTCCGAAACGTTCAGCCTGTTTTCTGAACTGCTCCATGAGTTGAGGACCCATGATCGGCTCAACGAATCCTGGAAAATTTTCGACATCGCTCGTAATCGTCAGCTGCCCGCCCGGCTGCTCTCCTTCAACACAGAGAGGCCTGAGGTTCGCGCGAGCCGCATAGATTGCGGCGGTCAGTCCCGCCGGCCCCGTGCCGACGATAGTCACTGACTCGATCCCATCGAACTGAGGTTCAGTGGTCACAAATCACCTCATTTGTTTTTGTGCAATTCACCGAAAGGAAGCCGATTGCCGCTTGCGCCCCTCGGCCCAGGGCCCCCGGGCCTCGGCATGATTGCATGCCCGCGATCAGTGCTGGGGGGCAGAATTAGCGGTCGTTGCCTCGTCCTGCAATGATTCCAGAGTCACCCACTCGGCGTTCTCAGAATCATCAGGCAAGTTATTGAGAGACTTCTCCAATTCGGCAATGGAAACCGCGCCTCGAGTGAGGTTTCTCTCAACAATGCGAACGTCCAACTTCTTCGATTCAACAGCTTCGTACAAAAGTGTCATAGATCCTTCTCTTAAATCGCCACTACATGTTGTGTCAATTACCTTACTCTCACGACAATGAACAAATCACGAATTCCGAGCGGCAGCGAAATCAGCGCGAGTTCTCGAAGGAGCCTGTTCAGCTGGCTCCTAATGCCAGGTTTTCGGGGAATTATCCGAGTCATCCTCATACTCGGAATCACGTGACTCGTCTTTTCCCCGGTCTTTCTTTCCCTCTTCTCTGCCAGTGACGAGCTTCAGATGCCCTGCCGAACGCCTCTTCTTCGGCCGCCCACCAGGTATCTGAGAATCGAGCCGGCGCCGTTTCATCACCAGATAGGCCCCGTATCCCCAAAGGTAAATCCACCCGGCCGCCATTCCACCTAAATGGGCAATCCCCGCAATTCCGGCCCGGGACGAGAATACCGTTGACATGAACTCAATGGCCGCGAGGATCCAGACGAAGTGCTTCGCCTTCATCGGAAACAGCATCATAAACAGGAGAACTCTGTTTCCGAAAAGAAGACCGTAAGCCATTAAAAGACCGTAAATGGCTCCCGAGGCACCCACCATGGGGGTATGGAGAGCCTGGCCGCCAAGAAAAAGCTGTAAAAATAAATAAGATAAACCTGCCGCGATTGAACAAAAGAAGTAAAAACGCAAGAACCGGCCTGTTCCCCACGAGGCTTCGAGCTCTGATCCGATGAACACCAGCATCGCCAGGTTCAGAACGAGATGCATGAGGTCGCCATGAAGAAAGGCGTAGGTAAAAAGCTGCCAAAACCGGTGTTCGATCACGAAGCCGGATGGCAGGAGAGCGAAGAAACCGAGAAGGTTTCCGCCCAGGAATTGGTCGGCCGTCTGCTGAACGACGAATGCCCCAAAACAGATGATCGAAAGAGCTTTTACTGCCGGCGTCAGTCGAAATTGCATACGCTCCTATCCTCTATCTCAAAGAGCTCCAAGGGTCACCCTCCTTTTGCCGGAGTTTCGGACGACGGCTCCAGGATTTCAACGAGAATCCCGCCCGTACTGGCCGGATGAACAAAATTAATGCGCGTCCCGCGAGCGCCACGTTTCGGGGCAGGATATAGAAGCTGAAACCCCTCTGACGCAAGTAGCTGTACGACCGGATCGAGGCCCCCGTGATGAACCCGGAAACAAATATGATGAAATCCAGGCCCCTTGGTTTCCAAGAACCGGGCGAGCACGGATTCAGGGCTGAGCGATTCCAACAATTCCAACGAAACCGTGCACTTCGGCCGATTTTCGCCAATTTTAGGACTTGTTTCAGTCCGTGTTTCAGGAATCGAAGCTTCCATTGGAACTTCGACAAAACCGATTTTCAAATTTTTCTCTGGAACGCTGTCGCTCTCGACGATCCGCAAGCCCAGCACTGCAAATAGCCGTTTGAGGCGATCTGAACCGCTGGCTTCAGAAAGAGCCACGGCAATATGATCAAAGTAAACAGTCATTTCCAACTCCCAACGAAACCCCCCGGATGAGCGTCTCGTCTCCTGAATTCATCAAATAAAGTGGAATTGGGATTGATAAAAAGGACGAGGACCACCACCCCTTGTTGCTGTACCCCATTCGCCTCCTCGGCGCTATGAGCAAGTGATAGCGGTCCTCAGTCAAGTTGCCTAAGCGTCGAGTACCCACCAAAGTTCCTCTAGCCTAGACATACTTCTCATCGGCAACGCTGTCCGGGACTTGAGAATTTTTTTTTTGAAAAAAGAGGATGCGAGATAAGGACACCTGAACCCAAAGACATGAACGAGTAACCAGCTCGAGGCCGGCGTTTGGCTCTCATGGACCATAAAAAAGGCTCAGAGCACCTTCGACCCTCGAAGCCGAAAGATACTCTGAGCCAATGCGAAACGTCTGAAACTAAGCTCTGGCAGATTTCAAATTCTTAGAATGAACCTGCTCCGACCCCCAATCCGCCGCCAAAGCCAATCCCGTAGTTCATGCTGCCGTAGCCGCCGTATCCAAAAGATTGCGACTGAAGCACCGTCTGATAAAGACGCTGCTGTTGAGCATAGAGTTCTTGCTGTGCCGCCATAATATCCCGCTGCGACTCAGCTGACCGCTGAGCTTGGAGCATTTGAGCCTGCAAAGAAGCCTGCATCATGGCTGAGTACTGGCCATTATAGCCTCCACCATAGGGGTAGCCGCCGCCGATCGAACCATAGCCGCCGCCGTAGGGATAACCACCACCGATCGAGCCGTAGCCTCCGCCGTAGGGGTAACCACCGCCGATCGAGCCGTAGCCTCCGCCGTAGGGAAAACCACCACCGATCGAGCCGTAGCCTCCGCCGTAGGGGTAACCACCGCCGATCGAGCCGTAGCCTCCGCCGTAGGGGTAACCACCGCCGATCGAGCCGTAGCCTCCGCCGTAGGGAAAGCCGGCGCCAATGCCGCCCCCCAGGTAGACGCCCGCACCGCCACCGATCGGGCCGTACGGAAACAGCGGGCTGCCAAATCCAGTTCCATACGGGTAGGTGGGCATACCCCAGCCTCCCGTTCCCAAATTGCCTCCGAGATAAATTCCAGCGCCTGCTCCGGGATACATGCCGCCCATGCCCATTCCAGGATACATGCCGCCCATACCCATTCCAGGGTACATGCCGCCCATGCCCATTCCAGGGTACATGCCGCCCATGCCGACACCGGCGTACAATCCGCCCGCGCCCATTCCGGGATACATGCCGCCCATGCCCATACCCGTGCCCATGCCAATTCCGCCGTAAATGCCGAGTCCGGGGCCGCCCATTCCCCAGCCGCCACCCATGCCGAATCCCCCCATTCCGCCGCCCACCATCATGGGCTGCCCACAGGGAACACCGACAGTCGCGCACTGCTGGAGATAGTTGCTGTAATTATCCGCGTAGGCTCCAACCGCATTCGCGCTCTGCCAAGCTCCGACTCCCAAAGCCGCGTACGGCAGGAAGGTCTGCAAGCCGCCGAGGATCAATTCGCCTGTCGTCGGCTCTCGCGATTCAACGTAGACGTTTCCGCCACCCCACATGTAACCGCCCGCGCCACCACTGACGCCGCAGTCGTCACAATTTCCGTTTCCAATGTCTTCCAAGCGGGTCTTGAGTTCCTTCTTCTCAACTTTCAAAGCGGCAATCTCTTTATCCAAGTCGACTAATTCCTGTCTTTTGTTCGAGAGTGCACGATCGATCTTTATCTGACCGCACTGATAAACAGCGAGGTCACGGCAGACGGTCGAAATCATTTTGCGCGCCTCGAAGAGGCGGACACACCCGCCTGCGATGCTGGTGACGGATTCGATTTGGTCTTCAGAAATTTTTGCTAACTTGACGTAGTCGTCTTTAGTGCACGCGCTGGTTCCCGGTTTACAGTCACACGGATTATTGAATCCGCTATCCGAACCCTCAACGGGGATCTCAATGTTCTGTTCCCGGTAGCCCTCGAGCACCTTGATTCGGTTCCTGACGTCCTTCTTGTCAGCTTCCTTATCAACAATCTCTTTTTGCTTTTCTCTGAGGTCCCTTTGGGCGGCTTTTTTTGCCGCCTCGATGGAATTAGCCGCCCAAGCCTGCGCCGGGGCACCGAACGCCAAAACCAATCCTGCCACCACGAAATTCAACCAAACTCGACTTCCTCGTAGAAAGCTCATACTGTCCCTCTCTGTTCCGCTCGTCGCTGCAACTCAAATGACGCATCGCGCGAGCCTTGCACTCTCCTGCGTCTAACTCATCGGCTCATGACTCCTAAGAGTTGAATCATTGCTGTAAAAAAGAGCCATAATCCGCGAGCCGGGCCGCCCACTCTCAAGGGCATCCCATGTGAAAAGTCTAAAGCAGACTATCTCGTTCAACAACTTTCTAATGAAAAATTGGTGTCAACCAGATTAGTTGAGTGGTTCTGCGCAAATCAAATATGCTGGTGTCTATGTTTTATACACCAGAACGGCAGTCTATTCGAATAGCAGTCGACTTAAGATGCGCGTGATTTACGAACCGACTCGCCGCGTTTCTTCTCGCGAAGCTTTTTCTTCGCCTGGCGTTTACGGTTCTTCATCTTCTGACCCTGCTTTTTGCGTCCTCGTCCCATAATGGATGTTCTTCCAGGCTTTCAAAGAAGAATCAAGTCAATTTCATCCAAAAACACTTTGCTCCAATATAGTCCCATTGAAAGTACTAGGCCCCGCGCAGTAAGGTTATGTAAACTGATAAGGCCACCACGCCACGAAGGCGCCGGGAGGGAGAGAGCATGGAAACGCACGCCCCTACTTTAAATTCAGAAGAAAAGAACGCACTCGCGATGCCCAACGATTTCCCGTCAGGATCGACGGTCATCTACGGCCTTCAGGGAAAATGTACAGTCAAAAGCATTGAAAACCGTATGATCGACGGCAAACAGGTCTCGTTCTACAAACTTGAAGTCCAAAAATCAGCGTTTTGCCGTTCAACACGCCAAGAACCCGCGATTTGGGTGCCCCTAAATCAGGCGAAGGAAAATGGCCTCCGCGCTCCCATTCAGGCAACAGACACAGACGGGATTTTCAAGATCCTGGACAGCCGCGAGTACTATTTTCAAGTGAATGAATCTTGGGCGAATATTCAACCCAAGCTCGAAGCAGCCATTCGAAGTGAAGGGTGCGCCGGACTGGCAAAAGTCGCCAGCTACCTCTACGTCCTCAAGCGAAAGCAGATTATTCCAAGCCCCGCCGTTGCCCGCATGATCGAGACCGTCAACAGACTACTCCTTCGGGAGCTTTCGGATTGTCTGGGTCAGCCCATCCGAAACCTTGAAGCCCGCATGAGCAAGAGTTTGCGGCATAAGCTACTTCCGGATAACTAGACTCATCCAGAATTATCGTCATTTTCTAGAGGCACGCGCAAACATTGCGCGGCACTGAAAGTGCCATAGACTGCGTTAAATTGTAGTAAATTTAAAAAAAAGATGGGGGCATCGAGCTATTTTAGCGCCGAGCTACCTCGGTACTAGTTTCGCCGCGGGCGGGCTTAACTTCTGAGTTCGAGATGGGATCAGGTGTAACCTCGCCGCCATAGACACCCCCA
>Ga0208245_1001583_pt1 | contig 13305 bp, 9 predicted proteins | sample RifOxyC1_FD_184035 | JGI IMG/M metagenome (GOLD analysis project Ga0208245, IMG submission 184035) | Soil microbial communities from Rifle, Colorado - Rifle Oxygen_injection C1 (SPAdes) | ecosystem: Environmental > Terrestrial > Deep subsurface > Rock core/Sediment | place: Rifle, Colorado... | reverse complement strand
TGAAAAAAACATCAAAACCGACCAGTTTTTTATACCTAGCGATTATATCTGCTCTCACCAATTCCATAGCAAACCCCAAATGAGGATCGGCATTTACATAAGGTAGAGTCGTAGTTATATAAAATTTTTTATCTGACATGAATACCTAACAACTTTTAATTAAGCCTTAGCGCTGACACTCTTTAACTTGCGGCGTTCGGCATCGCGAGCCATTTCCATAAACACTGTCGCCACTGGAACCGCCAAAATAATACCTAAAAAGCCAGCCAATTGCCCGCCAACCACCAAGGCAATAATAACAATAATAGCCGGCACACCCACAATACTCTTAACCACCAAAGGATAGATTAAATGATTTTCAAATTGTTGGATTATTATATACAGACCCAGAGTCATTAAGCCTAGTGTGGCATCGTCTATAGTCGCAAGGAGAACCGCTGGAATAGCAGATAATATAGGTCCAAAAATAGGAATCAACTCAAATAAAGCCGCTAAAATAGCCAGAGTTAAAGCATATTTAACGCCTAGAATAGTCAGCCCCAGATAAACTAGGACGCCCACTATTAGTCCCAACAATAACTGCCCCTTCATCCATTGACCTATTTTGTGCTGAGAACGATTCCACAAATCAATCACATAAGCCTCATAGCGCAGTGGAACTATAATTCTCAAGAAATTTTCTATACCTCGATCTTGAACAGCTAAGTAAAATGACAACACCATAATCAAAACAAAACTAAAAGCGCCACCAAAGATAGTACTAGCGGTAGTGAAGGTACCAGAAGATAGATCAGCTAAAACCAATTGTAAATCTCGGAGCATCGACTCTAAAGAAAAGCCGGAAGTGGCACTACCAGTTAGATCAGTAATTGGACTTAATTGCTCCAAGAAAGTTATTGATTCAATTTTAGCTGGCAGGGTTTCGGCTAGCCTTGAGATATCAACAAACAATGGCGGAATGAAAAAGTATAGAAAACCAATTATACATAAAAAGGATACTAAATAAATACTTAAAACAGACCAAACTCGGGGTATTTTATAAGTCGCCAACCACCTAGTCGCAGGCTCGACCGCTGAAGCAATGACTACCGAAGTTAAAATTATAAAAACTAAATCCAGTAATAAATAAAATAAAAAAGCTACAGTTAAAACTACTACAGTCCTAACTATAGTCCCCGTACTAATAACCAAAGGTTCGATCTCTTTATTCATAATATTTTTACTATTTAATATCTAAATTAGTTATTTTTTATATAACTCAGCAATTCTGAAATGGCTATTCTCTTTTGCTCTCCTGTATTCCTCTGTCGCACTGTGACCGTATTATCTTCTAAAGTATCGAAATCTATAGTCACGCAATAAGGAGTACCAATTTCATCTTGACGGCGGTAACGTTTACCAATATTACCATTATCGTCCCACATCACAAAAGATAATTCAGACTTTAAATCAGAGAAAACTTGCCGGCCTTTTTCTATAAGCTGAGGCTTATTTTTTAACAAAGGGAAAACCGCCACCTTAATAGGAGCTACTAAAGGTGGCAGGTCTAGATACACCCTTTTATCCCCCCCTAGATCATCTTCTCTATAAGAAGACACTAAGACTGACAAAACTGCTCGATCTACCCCTAGAGAGGGTTCAATAACATGAGGAATAAATTTTTCACCTGTCTCTTGATCTAAATAAGCCAAATCAACACCACTGCCCTCTGTGTGTTTAGTTAAATCATAATTACCTCTATAAGCTAACCCGAATAGTTCCTTAACTCCAAATGGATATTCAAATTGAAAATCAATTGTCCTCTGAGAATAGTGGGCTCTATCTTCCTCCCCAATCTCTAATTCTGACAACTTATTTAAATCAATACCGATTTTTCCAGCCCAGACTTTAATAGCTTCTTGCCACATTGCAAAATTAATCTGCCAACTATCAGGATGGACAAAATATTCTACTTCCATCTGCTCAAATTCTCTGACTCTAAATAGAAAATCTCTTGGGGTAATTTCATTTCTAAAAGCCTTGCCGATTTGACCAATACCAAAAGGCAACTTAGGGTGAAAAGAATCAACAACATTTTTAAAGTTCACAAAAATACCCTGCGCAGTTTCCGGTCTTAAATAAGAAATATCTCCGTCGACAGCCCCGACAGCAGTTTCAAACATCATATTAAACTGCCTAGCTTCTGATAAAGGATTACCGTCCGGACTTTTAATATTATTGCTTTGAATAATCTCGGTCATTTGAGTCAAATTTAAACCCTCCACAGGGAAACCAGCTTCTTCAAGTAAATGATCCGCTCTGAAACGTTTTTTTGTTTTTAAATCCTCTACCAAAGGATCCGAGAAACCAGCCACATGACCACTCGATTGCCACACTTTGGCATTCATTAGAATAGAGGCATCTAAACCATACATATCTTCCCTATCGGTCACAAAATCCTGCCACCAAGAATTTTTAATATTATTTTTTAACAATACTCCAAGTGGACCATAGTCATAAGTACCAGCTAAACCCTGATAAATATCAGATCCCTGATAAATAAAACCCCTCCTTTTAGCTAGGGATACTATATCTTTCATTATTTCTGAATTAGCCATAAATAGATTTAAGGGGTCACCACGCTATTGCGTGAATTATAATTACTATCACTTTGTGTTCTGATATTAACCGCTCGAGCTTCATTATTCAATACCGTCTCCGTAAAAGTATCAAAACCCGACAATACTGCCTCTTCTGTCAAATTTGGTACTAAATTTTCCTGAGATAAACTAGGTTTTAATCCTAAGAGAAAAGATACTGTCCGATTGTCTTCGCCGGCTTTAACCTGACCCACCTGCCATACCAATTCACGACTAGTAGAATTAAAATTAATCAGTTCATTAGTAGGGGCAATAGTATCTTTCCAATCAACATAAACTGGTAAAGTAGTTTTAACTAAAACATCTTTTAATTGGTTAGAAGGATTGGTTATTTTCCAAGTCACAGTATAAGTTGTTTCTTCTCCCACCTTAGGTGGCAATGGTCCAGAGTTTTGAAAAGGTCCATTATAATAAAAAGATTCGGCCGATAAGTTAACATTAGAAGCAACCTGAACAATAGTTTTAATAAAAGTTTCTACAGGTTCTTTAGAAAAACCACTTCCACCTTTAACGCCATTTAAACTAGCATCTAATGTAACTTTTGGATTACCAGTACTTAAATTAGAACCACTACTAATGGTCGGCACTTTAAAATTAAAAGCGACACTACCAGAGTCTCCAGGAGCAATACTAGCTAGGGCAGAATTGGTAGTTTTAGACCAAGAAATTTCATTATTAGATGATTGATAAAAACCTTTATCAACTTCTACCGTATTAGGTAAAAAAGCTCCACCGTCCAACTTCACTTTAATCAAAACATCATTTAAAGTTGTATCGAGATTGTTTTTATAGTTAATAACTACCGGCACCGATTGGCCACTAGTAGTGACAACAGTTTGATCATTTTTTCCACCGACACTCATCGACAAACCAACAAAAGGTTCGGATAAAGATAAAGTGGCAACATCCTCGTTAAAAATAAAATCTATTTCGCTATCAACAACAGCGTCTTGAGAGCCAACACTAACTCTAAAAGTTTTTTCTGCTCCATTTTGTCCAGATAAAATTCCTGTGATAGTTATTTTTTCTTCCTTGCCAGCCACAGGACGAGAAATCAACCATTTATTATTAGAAAAAGTTGGAGAAATAGTTGATTTTACAAACTCAAAACCAGAAGGATAATCCACATTGACCAATATTGGTTCCAAGGTGTCCCTAGATTGAGGAATTAAATTTATACCAAAAGACATCTCTTGGCCGACCACCACTTCTTTTGGTAGACTAACCGCTAAATCAACAGGTGGCGAAGTAATGGAAAATGATAAGTCTGTGGCTTTAGTATATAAAGCATTAGATCCCGCCATACTATATTCAATTACCCCTTTTATAGTCTGGTCTTCATTCTCATTACCAAAGAAAATAGCCTTAACTGTTTTATTAACCAAAGAGCCTGACTCAATATTACCAATATCTTCTCTATAACGTATTAAATCTTCCCTAGTAGAACTAGCGGATTTCGTGGTTGATGGAAATTCTAAACTTAATCTCACGTTTTCTAATTCAACAGAATTATTATTAGCTATAACAATTTGTAGAGCCGTTTCATCACCAGCTGATACCGCCACCGGACCTTTAATATCAAAATTAATATTCTGACTAGAAATAGACGATCCACCCTGCCACAAAACGTACATCGCCACACTTATAGACACTAAAAAAAATAAGAAGGTTATGATAAGAAGTTTAGACAAAAAAGAACCCTGTGAGGCATTACTGCCATCAACATTTTCTTGTCTAATTTGCCAACTCTTTTTAATTCTAGTCATACGAGGCCTTAATTCACTTCTTAAAATAGGCGCAGGTTTAACGGTTTTGCTATATAAAGTCTTTTGCAATTCATCGATATGGCTAAATTCTTGATCGGGCATAATCTTAATTATAACACAAATTATAAACCAGAAGCATTGAAGGCTTCATTGATAGCCTTAATAACTTGTTTTTTTCTAGGCGCCATCAACAAAATCATTTGATTATCAATCTGACCATCAAAAATAGGGTCTATTTCATAATTATGTTCCATATAACCCAAATGATTCAAAATTCTAGCCACCGCAATAATTTCTACCAGCAACACATCTTCATCAACAATAGAGTCATTTTCCTTGGCCAACTTAACTAATAAATCATAAACGCAAGATACATCATTAAATATTTCTTCTTGGGGCTCCTCCCCTATAACCATTCTAGATAACAAAGAAATTATATTATTAATCACTCGGAACAAAGAGTTGTCATTTTTAAGAGATGCGAGATTTGATTTAGAATTTAAACCAACTATCTTCCAAGTATCATTTCTAGTTTTAATTAAGGTAACTTCTACCCAAGCCAGCTTGGATGCATGGAAACGCATTTTAGATTCAATACTTCTAGCAGATTTTATTCGACCACTAACTCGACCAAAATCACGAGTAAAAATAGAGAGCAATAAATCCCTTTCCCCGACCGGAATCTGTTTTAAAACAAAACCTTCGGTATGATAATATTGAGTCATAGTTTTTTAAATCTCAAGACTTAAAAAACCACTTTAAATTCCAAGTCATCAACAGTTAGAGTGTCTCCACTTTCAGTTTTACCTAAAATTAAACTATTAGCTCCCACTATTTTTATAATTTCAGCTAAATTATTTTGCACAATTTCCACACCTAAATCATTGGCTTCGATAATAATATCTACCCTATCAGATGGTAGAAGGTTTTTTTCTTTTCTCATGTTTTGAATAAACCTAATCAGTTCTCTAACATAACCTTCAGTTTTTAGTTCTGGAGTTAATTTTAAATCCAACAATAAATCGGCTTCTTGATTATTATTAATAACAACATCTTTAACATTTAATTCATCTTTTATTAAGCCTAAATATTCTTCTCCTAAATTATCTTTGATGCTTACTTGTGATAGTATTTGGCGAACTTTTACACCCCCTGAAGATCTTTGCTCTAAACCAAGAGACACCAAATGTCTCACTTTATCCATTAATTCTAGGATTTGTTCATCAGCCTGATTAGAGGCATCCGGCCAATCACACAAATGAATACTTATAGGATCTTCGCTTTTTCTTAAATCTTGATACAAGCTTTCCGCAAAAAATGGAGTAAACGGAGCCATATATTTAGCCAGCCCCAATAAAACAAATCTAGTAGTAGTCAAAGCTGCCTTTTTATCTGAATCGTCTTCTTTAAAACGATCCCGAGACCGTCTAATATACCAAGTCGAAAAGTCGTTTACAAAATCTCGTATTAATCGACTAGCTTCTAAAATTTTATAATCATCTAAATATTTAGTACCACTCTCTACCATTTGATTAAGTCGAGTTAATATCCAAGCATCTAGAATGTTGTTATTTGTAATTTCACCATCTTCACTCTCCCCTTTATAGAGGTCATAAAAAGTTTTAATATTATTAATTAAATTGAAAACTTTTTTCACAATTTCATCAACTGTCCTTTCGTCAAAATTTTTAAAGTCCCCTGGTTGATTAACTGAATACATCCATAAACGCAGAGCATCAACTCCATATTTATCTATTACTGTCTGTGGTTCGATCACATTACCAACAGACTTAGACATTTTTTTACCTTGACTGTCTAAAATTAAACCCAAAGAAATAACATTTTTATACGCCTTGCCTTTACCCAACAAAATGCCTACAGCGTGCAATGTGTAAAACCAACCGCGAGTTTGATCTATACCCTCAGAAATATAATCGGCCGGATATAAGAATTCCTCTTTTGAGAAAGGCCAATGATCTTGAGCAAATGGCATCGCCCCCGAATCTAGCCAAACATCGGCCACTTCTTTCACTCGAGTCATTATTTGACCCTGCTCATCTTGTAAAAAGATATTATCAATATAAGGCTTATGTAAATCTAGCTCATACTCACTATTGTGAGGTAACGATACAAAAGGTAAATTACGGACTTCAGCTGTTTTTAGTAACCAACTCTCTTTACTAGCTATAAACTTGTCTCTATCAGACCCTTCTATTAATCCCAAAAGTAGCCAGAGCGGATATCTATGACTCACAATTAAAATATTTGTATTACTATATCTAGTTTCTAAATCATAAATAAAATCTCCCAATCTCTTTTTAACATCTGAGAGATTTTCGCCCCCCAATGGAGTCTTGGTAAAATAATCTTCTGATGTATTAAAAAAACTATGATAGTCAGTTGGTAAACTTCCATTAAACTGCCCAAAATCAACTTCTTTCAGCCTCTCATCAAAAATTAATTCTGACACACCTAAAGCCTCTTTTACCAAACTAGCAGTTTCTGTTGTTCTGGTTAATGGAGAGCTTATAATTAAATCAATATTTTTACTCTTCAGTTCATCAATCGCCTGCTCTATTTGTTTTATCCCTTCTGGAGTTAGATTAGATTGAAAAGAGTTATCAGAATTCATAATACCAGCCACATTACTTTCAGCCTCACCATGACGCATTACAGTATAAGTATTGCCAGATTTTTTGGTTTTTTGTTTTAATTCATCAATACTCCCAATAACTGTTATCTGGCCCTCAGAATTTTGCCAAATCGGTAGTGGTGTACCCCAATAGCGTTCACGAGAAATTGCCCAATCTTTAACTTCCTTCAACCATTCCCCAAAACGACCTTCTCTAATATGGCTTGGCTCCCAATTAATATCTTTATTGGCCTCCAGAAGTTCCCCACGCAAACTCGACATTTTTATATACCAAGAATCACGAGCATAATAAATTAAAGGCGTATGACACCGCCAACAATGAGGATAGGTGTGGGTATATTTTTCTTTTTTGAATAATAAATCTTTATGGGCCAAATCTTTAATAATATCAACAACCACTCCTTCATCTTTAACAAATTTTCCAGACAAAAAATCACAACCATCAACAAAAACCCCAGCCTCATTAACTAAATGAAATTTGGGTAAATTATTTTTAGTGCCCAATTCGAAATCATCTTGACCATACATAGGAGCAATGTGAACAACTCCTGTGCCATCTTCAATATTTACAAAATCAGCAGAATAAATTTTATAGGCTTTATTGAAACCATCAGGGTTTTTATCTTGAAACTTATTTGATAAATAATGATATAGGGGTTCATATTCTAAGCCAACTAATTCTTCACCAGACATCTCTCTTATAATTTTAAAGTTTTCATTACCAACAACACTTTCCAATCTAGATTTAGCTAAAATAAATTTCTGATCCAGTTCGGTGCTAATATTTTTTACCTCCACTTCCACATAAGTAATATTAGGATTTACAGCTAATCCCACATTGCCAGGCAAAGTCCATGGAGTCGTAGTCCAAGCTAAAATAAAAGTATCCTCCTGATTTTTAACTTTAAATTTTACATAAACCGATAAGTCTTTTACCTCCTCATAACCTTGAGCCAACTCATGCGAAGACAAGGCTGTCCCACAACGAGGACACCAAGGTAAAACTTTATAGTCTTTATACAATAAATTTTTACCATCAACTGTTTTTAAAATATTCCAAACTGATTCAATATAACTATTGTCATAAGTAATATACGGATTATCCCTATCAACCCAGTAACCAATTCTATCGGTAAAGTTATTCCATAAATCTAAATACTCCCAAACACTTTCTCGACATTTTTGGTTAAATTTTTCAACTCCATAGTCTTCAATTTCTTTTTTAGATTTAAGCCCCAACTGTTTTTCCACTTGAAGTTCTACCGGCAAACCATGAGTATCCCAACCACCCTTACGACGCACATTAAAACCTTTCATTGTTTTATACCGAGGAATAATATCTTTAAACGCCCTAGCTTCTAAGTGATGAATACCCGGTTTACCATTGGCTGTTGGTGGACCCTCATAAAAAACAAATTCACCACTCGGAGATTTTTTTTCAGTGGATTTTTTAAAAATTTGATTTTTCTGCCAAAAATCTAAAACTACTTCTTCAGCTGAAGCTAAGTCACTTTTTTTATTGTTTAAATCTTTTTCTTCTGACATAAACTACATTTTATCTGGTACTAAAATACCTAAAATTGATAAACCATTTTTAAGAACTCGGCGTGTCGCTTTAGTGAGACCTAAATAATAAGAGGCAGATTCATTACTTTCATCTAATATTTTAGTTGAACTATAAAAACTATTAAAACTCGCCGCGAGGTCAGATAGATAAGTTACTAAAAGTTGAGGACTTTTATCTTGACCGGCTCGCTCTACAACTTCTGGTAATTGATACAACATTCGCTCTAATACTAAAATATTATCATCTTTTTTCTTAGTATTAATACCAATTTTTAATTCATGAGCTTTATCTAAAACCGACTTAGCTCTGACTGCGGTGTATTGAAGGTAAGGTCCGGAGTCACCTTCAAAAGACAATGACTTATCAAAATCGAAAATAATATCTTTCCCAGGAGATTGTTTAAGCACAGAAAATTTCAACGCCCCCACCGCTACTTTAGTAGCAATATTTTTCTTCTCTTTTTTAGACAATGGACGATCGGTCATTTTTTCCATCACCTTATCTTCAATTTGAGCGAGCAGTGTTTCTGCTGCCACCACATCTCCCGTTCGAGAAGACATTTTTCCTGTCGGCAATAGAAGTAGACCATGAACAATATGAGTTGTTTTACTGGCCAAACCTGGCAATATTTTTTCCATCACACTTAAAACAACTTTAAAGTAGTCTAACTGTTCATTGGCAGTAACTACTATAGAATCAGTGTAATCATATTTATCTGCCTTCAATTGAGCCAACCCTAATTCTTTGGCCTCATAAGTTGGCAGGCCTTCAGAATTCATAAATACTCTCGTATGCAATCCTTCGGCTTCCCCTTTATAAACTATAGCGCCTTCACTTTGTTCAAAAACTTGGCTCTTTAAATTATTTTCAACTATTTTTTTACCAAAAGGACCAGACTCACTTTCAAAAAAATAAAAATCAAACTTAGTTCCCAGTCTCTTATAAATTGTTTCGAAATAATCTAAGCTCCACCTCCGACCTAAATCATATAAATAATTTATCGTTTTATCGGTTCGCTCATAAATCTTTTTATTAATCTCTTTAATATTATTTTCAGCTTCTTTGTCATTTTCAAATACTCCAGCACCAGAGACATAAGATTCTCCTAAAAAAGTAACCCTACTATTAATATTGCCTAGGACTCTTAATTTTAAAACTTGGCCTGGTTTTTGTTTCATTCCATAAACAGCCTTAGCAACATGCATTCCCACGTCACCTTGGTAAATAGCTCTTTTAACTTCAGCGCCATTCCATTCTAAAAGTCTCGACAAAGCTTCTCCAATAGAGTTACTCATCAAGTGTCCAATGTGAAAAACTTTAAATGGATTAGGGTCAGTATACTCGATAATTATTTTATGTTTTTTTAAAGTTTTAACTTGGCCGAAATTTTTATCATCAATAATGTTTTGTAAACTTTTTTCAAAAAAACTAGCCGTTAAGTGAAAATTAATGAAACCAAAACCGGCTACTGTAATCTTTTCTACATATTCTAAATTTTTGTCCTTCAACTTCTGGACGATATCCCCTGCGAGCTCTATTGGGTCTCGACCCAACTTCTTAGCATAAACCATCGCCACATTTGTTGAATAATCACCTCGGACAAAATCTTGTGGGTGTTCTAGGTCGAATTTAGGGCTTTTAACTCCTAAATATCGCAATTCTTCTTTAATCGCTTTAATAAGATTATCTCTAACCATCAAGTCTACTATATCACAAAAACCACCCTTGCCTAGAGCCATTTTAATCAATTTTAGCTAGCCAATTTTATCGACCAGTTGATCCAAAACCACTATCAGCTCTGACCGAATCACTCAATTCTTCCACTTCATATATTTGAGGTCTCTCAACTGGCTGTATTAGAAGTTGAGCCACCTTATCTCCAACTTCAAAAACATAATCTTCTTTAGATGTATTTAATATGCATAAAAAAAGTTGCCCCCTATAACCAGAATCCAGCACTCCCGACAAAGAAGTTAAGCCTTTTTTAAAAGCTAAGCCACTTTTATCCCACACGAGCCCCACAAAACCATCTGGTATTTCAAAAGCGAGCCCAGTTGGAATTGTGGCTCGGCCACCAGCTGGTACAGTAATTTTTTCCACAGTACATAAATCAAGTCCAGCATCACCTTCATGAGCAAAAGCTGGGACTTTAGCCAAATCATGTAATTTTTTAATTTTTATAATCATCTTAATTACGCAATAAAAAATCTATCTTGTAAGCAATTTTAATCATATCCTTTTCTTTTTTACCCAAAGTGGTTACCCCAGCTGTCCCCAATCGAATCCCCGATGGATCAGTTGGACTTCTTTTGTCCCCTGGAATAGTGTTCTTATTCACAATAATGCCCGCTTGTTCAAGTTTTTTACTAGCCATACCACCAGAAATACCAGCACCATTCATCCAGGTGTCAACCAAAATTAAATGTGAATCTGTACCCCCAGACACCAGTCTCCAGCCCAAACTTTTTAGTTCTTTAGCTAAAATTTGAGCATTTTTCACCACTTGTTTAGCGTAAATTTTAAAGTCTGTCCCCATCGCCTCTTTTAAAGCCACCGCCGTACCTGCTATTTGATTAATATGAGGACCTCCTTGAAGACCTGGAAAAACTGCTTTATCTATTTTAGTCGAATATTCAAGCCGAGAAAAAATCATAGCCGATCTAGGACCCCGGAGAGTTTTGTGAACTGTGGTTGTTACAATATCAGCACAAGGAAATGGTGATGTGTAAACACCCCCAGCTACCAAGCCTGCAACATGAGACATGTCCACCATTAAAATTGCCCCTACAGCATCCGCAATATCTCTAAATTTCTGCCAATCTATTTTTCGTGGATAAGCTGTAAATCCAGCTACAATTAAAGCTGGTTTTTCTTTTTGGGCAATTTCTCTAACCATTTCATAATCTAAAACTTCTGTTTGTGGATCAACTCCAAAAGGAATTTGTTGCCAAAATTTTCCAGTCGCTGATACTTTGTGACCATGGGTTAAGTGACCGCCATCAGATAAATTCATACCCATAATTTTCCCACCCATCGGCACCAATGCCAAATACACCGCCAAGTTGGCCGGCGACCCAGACAGAGGTTGAACATTTACACTCCAATCTTTTTCAGACAATTTAAAAGCCTTCAAAGCTCTCTTTTGACATAAGCTCTCTATTTTATCAACAACTTCATTACCCCCATAATAACGAGCCTCTGGATAACCTTCGGCATACTTATTAGTTAAAGGAGAACCTAAAGCTTTTAAAACATCATCTGAGACATAATTTTCAGAAGCAATTAAATTGATAATTTTCTTCTGACGCTTTTTTTCGTCACTTATTAGTTGTTCTATTTCTTTATCTTTCATGTAACTACTATATTTGCACAAACTCATCTTTTATGCCAGAACTTTAGTCAGAATCTTTAACAATATCAAAACCAAAAAGGAGAAATCTCAAAATGGTGCCCTATGGAGAAAGAATCCCAGACACTCAATATCAAGACCTCTTACGTCTAATATTGGAACACGGGGAAGAAGTGCAGACTCAACAAGGAGAACCAGCCCTGACATTATTCCCGCCACCGATGAATCTTCACTATGATTTATCAAAGGGATTTCCCATGATTACAGAACGCAACATGGACCCTAAGACCAGCGAGCGGTTGCCTGTGACCATTTGGCAACAAGCCATCGGTGAAATCTTGGCATTCATTAACGGTGCCACAACCCAGGAACAACTGGAGAAATTCGGTTGCTTTTGGTGGAAAGACTGGCTAACCCCGACAAAATGTCAGAAACGCGGTTTACCGATTGGCAGCAATGGACCGTGTTCTTATGGGGGTGCTTTTCATGACTTCCCCACGGCAAATGGTGGTTTTAACCAATTCGAGGAAGTAATCGAAGAAATAAAAGATAATCCTGACCTGAGAACTCACTTCATCAGCCCATGGATACCAAACGGTATTCCGAGAAGACGCGGGCGCCAACAGCAAGTGGTCGTGGCCCCCTGTCACGGCTGGATACATATCCGAATTATCAACGGCCGTTTGGATCTTCACATGATCCAGCGTAGCGCAGACGTACCAATCGGTGTACCGTCTAACATCATTCAATACGCAGCACTAACATTGGCTTTGGCCCAAGTCCTAGGTTACCGCCCAGGGTACTATAGCCACAGTTTTTCGGACGCTCACATTTATGTGGGTCAAATTCCTGCGGTGGAAAAAATGCTCAGTCGTACACCAAAACCTTTTCCCACCATGACCATCAACTCTGACGTTACGAATCTATTTGATTTCAGAAGAGAACACTTTACTCTGTCTGACTACCACCCCCACCCAGGCATCACAAATATACCTGTGGCTATCTAAAAGGAGAAATCAGTGGAAAGAAATATAACCATTATCGCCGCTTGCGACCGTAATGGTTGCATCGGAAAAAACGGACAAGTGCCTTGGCGGTTAGTGGAAGATATGAAAATATTCCGCGAACTTACCACAGGCTACCCAGTTATTATGGGGCGCAAGACTTACGAGTCTTTGCCATCTACATTTAGGCCATTACCTGGTAGACAAAACATTGTCATCACCAAACAAAATGACTTAGACTACGGCGACGAGGTCACCGTAGTCCAGTCCTGGGAGCATGCTTTGGTTTCGACAGAAGCAAACAAGCACATCTTCGTCATTGGTGGG
>Ga0208245_1001570_pt1 | contig 13418 bp, 24 predicted proteins | sample RifOxyC1_FD_184035 | JGI IMG/M metagenome (GOLD analysis project Ga0208245, IMG submission 184035) | Soil microbial communities from Rifle, Colorado - Rifle Oxygen_injection C1 (SPAdes) | ecosystem: Environmental > Terrestrial > Deep subsurface > Rock core/Sediment | place: Rifle, Colorado... | reverse complement strand
CTAAAAATTCAAATGCAAGTACCGCACAAGTCCCCTACTACCTGCGCGAGTTAAAGGACCAGAAGGACATTGGAGCCGTGAACGAGAATTTCCGCAATCTTTCGGATTACATGACTAAACTTGGCGAGACTGTTGATGCAGATAGCGGCGGGAATGCAAAGTTAGAGTCAGATCAAACATGGACCGGTACAAACCAATTTAGCACAGTCACATTTTCTATTACCCCATCATCTACAACGACCTTACCTCTAAATCAAACAACGGTATTCTCGGCAGGGTTTGTCTGTATCGCAACGGTGACATATTCGGCGCAAGGATCGATGGTGGGCGTATTCTTAAATGGCGGCGACGGGATAGCTAGTTCTGGATATGAAATTTATTTTTGGGTTCTAGTTGACGGGTCTATTCCGTCCCCATATGGTGTTACGCGGGCCATGGTACAAAAATACGGTGGAACACATGGCGGTTGGGATTTCGGTCCTATCCCTCTGACCGTTTCGTCGGGATTTCATAGTTACTGCTTCGCGCCAGTCATGGAAGGCGGTACATGGAATTACAATAACAACACAATCCCTATTTTTGGCGTCAAGGAGTGGCGATAATGGACTCAGAAACAGCTAAGGCGCTTCTTGGGGTAGAGAGAGAGCTAGGCCGGCTGGCAGGGGCCGTAGAAGCACTGCAAGACAAGGAATCGCGTTGCGATAACCACGGCAAGAGAATAGCCGATCTTGAAGCCACGCAATATAAGGCCGTAGGAGCCTCAAGCCTGGCCGGCATCATCGTAGGTTCAGGAATGGACTGGTTGTTAAAACTATGGAGGACTCAGTAATGAAAAAGATAATTGTCTCGCTGTTCATGTTGCTTCCGGTTTCCGTAGCGGCTCAGGCAGTTGACGAGATAGTCCAGCTAGGCCAATGGCTCAAGACCCAGCAGGCAAACGCCGGAATATCTCAAAGCCTGCATAAGGATAAGTATGCCGTGACGTGGTGGGATGCCATCAGCGTTGGCCAGTCTGGACTGAACGTGGGGAAGGCCGGTGCGCTTGATTACGTTGACCTTGGTCCGATCATGGCCGTTGCCAACGGAAAGAATCCGCGCTACGGTGCGGCTCTGCCCATCCATGTCGGAAACATCTGGAACAACGCATCTAAGCGGTTGCCTCCGAAGATCGGCAGTCATGTAAATCTTGCCTCTATTCCGAACATGATCATATCACCTGTCTTTCTTTGGCCCGACCGCAAGCCGATCAACAAATGGACATGGATTGAGGAATTTCAAATCGCGCTTGCCTACCGATTTGGCGGTTCTTGAGATGGACTTCTTTTTCGGTGTTCTTATCGGGCTCATCATCGGTGGAGTGCTTTTCACTCTATGTAGATAGGGGGGATTATGGAATTGTCTTTTGAGATCATAAAGGACCACCACGGGAGAATCAAGGGTTATCGTCTAAACAATGAGATCGTCTACAGATCCCCGAGATATCGAAAGACAATCACCGTAGAACCAGGATTCGTCTCAGACGGAGCAAGCGGCCCAGCTGAAGATATCGTATCTCGGGCTTGGTGGGTGCATGACAAGCTATGCACGAATTGGGAATTTGACGACGGCTCGCCATGCTCGAATCTTCAGGCGTCTTTTGTCCTGCATGATATCCTGAAAAGCGAAGGCCGCTGGCTTAGGTGCATGGGTTGGTTCCTTGCTACATGGCTTTATGGCCCTATCCGGTGCTGGGGAGGTCTTAGATGATTAAGCCAAAGACAATCTGGCATCCGTCGCCAAACTTCCGAGAGCCGATTGAGAGGCATATTTCTTGCATCGTCTTGCACGCTACCGCAACTCCTGGCCTACAGAGTCCGCTAGATTGGCTTACTTCTTCAGAGTCGAAGGCCTCTGCCCATTACCTGATAGGAACCAATGGAGACGCCTATCACCTTGTACTAGACGGGAATATCGCTTGGCACGCTGGAAACTCTCGTTGGAAAGGCATGGAGCATGTCAACCCGGTCAACAATGTACCGACGATGAACAATTGCAGCATCGGAATTGAGTTGGTCAACGCCAACGACGGGAAGATGATCTACCCTGATGCCCAGGTAAAGGTCTGCGCAGATCTAGTCAAATATCTGTGCGAGACATACAACGTCAGTCTTGATAACGTAGTTACCCACGCCGACATTGCTCCAGGGCGCAAGAACGACCCGCTAGGCTTCGACATGGAAGGATTTAGGAAGCTACTTGCATGAGGATACCATGCACAAACACCGAATCAAGAACATGCAGCGCAGCTCGATCGAGTGCGCCTGCGGAAACTGGGGGCTAAGGCTTGACCATACAGTCACGCTCCATGGAATCGCAAGGGCAAATTATTTGCTCGATAGTTGGCTTAGGCATAAATCAGCAGAAGCAGAGAAAGAAAAGCCTTCTGAAAGAATGGCCGAATGACCACCGTCCCATAGTTTGGAGAGACGGAACATTCCTCAGACGCGATAAAAACACCTAGGCCATTAGACCTAAATAAAAATAGGTCTTTCTATTGACATAGCATTTTATCTTGCCTAAAATCGGGCTATGAATACATACATAGACCACGGCGAGACTTGCGAACCATGCCCAAAGTGCGGAAGGTTGCTCATGTGGTATTTCTATTCAGAGTTCTCTTGTAACAATAAAAGTTGTCGGCGGCTTGAGTGCCATTGGAGAGGATGCGGATATAAAGGTAAAAAAGTTGGCGCGGGGCTTTCAACGCGCATAGTTCCACTTGAAAGAAGTCCACAATACGCATAGATAAAAAATTCCTCAGTCGTGAACCTTGCCTAAAGTGTGCTAAAAGTCACACTAAATAATTGTTGACAAATTCCAAATCCGTGTTACAATATAAGTGCTTAGGGACAAGTAAATGCACTACGCACTAAAACTATCGGGCCTTGCGGTGGACTCGCCTATCGGCGTAGGCATGTCCCTAAGCAGCCGCAAGGCCCCTATTTATAAGGAGGATGAAATGGAATCATTGGCAGTCGTTTTGTCTGCATGTTTTCTTTTCATGGTTGTCGGTTTCGTTCTTGGTCTTATTCTGGAATAGGGTTATGAACGAAATAATAGCCCGCATCGAGTCACTGATGGAGCAGGACGACCGCCAGCACCATCCGGATTGCGATGGTGAGCCCTGCCGATGTGCTGAGTTGATGTCCTGCGACAAGGCGATGGCCGCTGACGCTGCGAACGATTACGCGAGGGAGAATATATGACCTGCAACCAGGACTGCGACGGATGCACGTTGCACATGCTGACAGTCAGGCTACGAGACGGGAGATCGCTTTCCAGCCTGTATACCTGGGACATGCTCCAATCTCATCTCAGGACAGCAGAGAAGACAGGCCAGTTGATCGGCTACTCGATCGGGGCGGCCAAGTGACCCCCCGCGCAATCAACGCCGCCAAGGTCCACGGCTACCTCCTTCCGGCCTTCGTCGTCTTCTCCGCCCTCTACCTTGGGGCGCATGTTTCGGTTTGGGCCGGCAGGGGATTGCCCCTTGGGCCCGCAGATGTGAATGGCAGCCACAAGACGCACGAACTGCTACGGCCCGACGGGGCCGTGCCTGCGACGGTAGGCGAAAGCTGCGCGGAGACAGAGAGTGGCTTGACCACCTGCCGCGCGGCCGATTTCGAGCATGCCGAAACCAACGCCGGATGCACAGCCGGCACCTCCTCGGCATGCTCGCCTTTTTACGAGGTCCAGCCATGAGCCGCTACTACCAGGACCCAACCCATACGCACACCTGCCGAAATCGCGATGATGATGAATCGTATAACGGCGGCGAGTACGAGTTGTGCTGCCCCGAGTGCGAGTGCCCTGTTGACGTTGAGCCGCCAGCGTCGCCAAAGCACAACACCGTCTACAGATGCCCGCAATGCGGCCGTGGGATGCGTCGGTCTAGTTGCGCGAGTTTGCCGGTAAATAACATCACAGAATAAAGGTGGATTATGACATACCTTGAGAAAGATGCAGAGCAGGAGACTGCGACGGAACCGGAAAGCAAGCCCCGCAAGCGTAAGAACATATTCGATGATTAAGGAGGACGACATGCAAAATGAAGTTGCGGTTGTGGAGCATCCTAGTCATGAGGTTATTGGCGTCCCTTCAATGACTTTTACTAGGGAGCAAGTCGAACTGGTAAAAAGGACAGTGGCAGTCGGGGCCACGGATGACGAGCTGGCCTTATTCTTGCACACCTGCAAGAGAACGGGACTTGATCCCATGGCCAAGCAGATACATTTCGTCAAGCGCAATTCAAAAAGCGGCCCTAAGGTGGCATTCCAAACGGCGATAGACGGTTATCGACTTGTGGCAGATCGGACCGGGAAATATGCTGGCAACGATGATCCCGTGTTCGTCGAGAAAGACGGGAAACCTGTCTCTGCGACGGTGACAGTGTACAAGCTCATCAATGGTGAAAGGATCGCCTTCGGAGCTACGGCAAGATGGTCCGAGTATTTCCCTGGAGAGGATCAGGGGTTCATGTGGCGGAAGATGCCATATCTAATGCTCGGAAAGTGCGCCGAGGGACTGGCCCTGCGGAAGGCATTCCCGGCAGAACTCGGAGGCGTCTATACCGATGACGAAATGCAACAGGCCGACAACGACGAAAGCAGAACAACCTCCATCGAACCCCCGAAGCCTAAGGCTGCTGCAAAGGCAGAGTCAACTAAGCCAGATGATGACTCCTTGCAAGAAGGTTGCGACGGAGTTGTGACCTTCATTCCCGCCGCCGTTTCCGAGAAGTCCGGGGAGAAGAATGGGAAGCCGTGGACGAAATACGGGGTCAGGTCCGGAGATGAGTGGTTCGGTACGTTCGATTCAAAGTTCGGAGAACTGGCAAAAGAGGCCAAGTCTCTGAATTTCTCCATCACCGTTGGCTACAAGATCGCCGGTGATTATAAGAACGTCGTCACGATGGAAAAGGCCAGTCTGTGAAACCGTTTTGCGCTTGCCCGCCGCAAACAAAAATAGCGGGCACAAATTTATGATCACTCTCGACGAAAACCACGTCTACCGGGTTGACGGAAGGACTGTTCCGTCAGTTAGCAGCATTCTTGACCTTTACTTTCCTCCGATCCAGTTCTACACAGAAGAAGGCCGGATGCTCGGGACTGCTAGGCATGAATGGTTCCACGCCATCATCCAGGGAATTGAGTTGGAGAACGAGCCCGATGAACTTATCGCCGGGGCCGTGGATGGGTTCAGGAAGTTCATGTCCGAGGTCAAGCCAGTCTACATTTCCGGCGAGAAACCATATTTTGATGAGGTCTTGGGCGTCTGCGGGACACCCGACCTTGTTGCTGAGATTGGTGGAGTTTTAAGTGTCTGCGATTTTAAACCATCAGCGGCAAATAAGAGAACTAGACTGCAACTGGCCGCATATTTCTTGATGCTGCAACGAAACAATATTAATGTGGTTTCAAGATATGAATTACGATTGTCCAACAAAGGGGCATATCGTCTAGAAGAACACAAAGACTATAGTGATATGAAGCGATGGGCCTCACTTGTGGCGGCCTATAACGCTATGAGTTTTTATCGTTGACTGTCACAAAACCACAATGTATAATAGAACCGTGGACAGTGGATCGTTCGGGGATTATCCCCTTCGCAAAAGGGGCTTAAAACCAGGTTTCCCGGGGAAGTGCAACTCGCCACTAGCCGCCCTTCCGATGGCATCAAATCTAGCCATTTCGGAAACAATCCCAACAGGTCGTTGAAGATAAAACTTATGCATGCAATCTGGGTTTGGGCAACTACCCTCTCTGTCAGTAAAGAATATCAAGGGAGTCGAGCAGTCGGGGCATTGGGGCCGACTGATCTCAATTTTGTCGTCGGCATCATTCCCGATGTATCGCAATACCGGAATCCAATCAACCCCGTCATATTTAAATTTGAGGCCCGGATATGACTGCGGTCTGCCAGATATCGGCTCTGGACATTTATGTTCTAGTAGTCTGTTCAACTCTTTGCGTTGCCGCCACGCAACTATTACGAGGACTATGGTGGATATCGCGATACCCAGAAGAGCCAAAAGAGAGATACGAGCCCATCCTGCGGTTAATGGGAGGGGGGATTGCTGGCCGATCCATGCTAATTGGACTATGCGTTTTAGTGCTGGCCAAAGAAAACCCCATGCCGTTAGGACAATACTTCCTGTTATTAGCGCCCGTATGTCTCCTGCTGCATCTTTCAAAAATACTAATGCCACTTCCCGAGCTTTCATGCGGGGATTGTACAAAGAAAGAGGTTCCATCATGACCCCTTTTGGTAGAATCGGCGGATGGATAAACAGGAACAGGAAGTTACAGCCGAAGGCCGTCCGGAGCAAGCGCCGCCTTCAGCACTCGGAGAGATGTGGGGGAAATTCAAAACGGATCGGTGGCCGGAAATCGCCCGTAAGACGGAGCGGCATATTAAAGAAGCATCTTACATATTACGGTGGCCAGTATTATTATACGCATGCGCTCATTTCTGGATTAAAGCTCTCGCCCCAATCCCATTTAGAGAGATTTTCGCTGCGGGACGGATGTCTCTATACCTTACGGTTTTTGCTGGAATTATAGCCATGATTCAAGCAATTGCGCTGGCGGTATACAAAAATTTAAAAAGGGACCCGCCAATTTCATTGGAAATCGGGGCTTCTGTGGTGCTGTGCATTGTTATTGGTGCGGCCGCTTTTTCTGGGTTCGTGCAATCGGAAAATGCGACAAATGAGACATTGGCTGGCATAGGGAAAACGTTGGGAGCAGTTAACGAAACTCTAAAAACCGTAACCGGAGGGGACTCCCTGCCAACTGTCACGCCCAAAATAAGTCGCGGCCGCCTGCAATTCCTAGTAGAAAACAATGGGAATTACGGGATTTACGATTTAAGTGCCGAAGTGAAATATCAAGAATGGATAACAGCAAGGCGCAAGCGATTCGAAATAAGCAAACAGAAATATGCAAGTGAGGATTTCTGGAGAGGTCCGATTTTGACGTTGAAAATAAAGAATCTATGCAAGCTCGGCGGACGGGAACTGCAATTGTATGAAGAAGCTCTTACCCCGCACCTTGTAGGCAACGAGATCAGATTTGATTTGCCAGAGATGAACTTCAACTTTGCGTTCGAGGCCCGCAATGGGGGCTCAAGCAACCATCTCAAAATGGTAAAGAGGGGAAATAAATATCGGGTCACCAGGACCGGCTCCGGGATTGGGCCTCCAGAAATGTTTTCGATTCCAATAGAATAGGCCCTGACAAAGCTGTAACTTTATGTTACGCTGTGTTTACGAACAAGAAGATGCCGGGAAATACCTAAAGTAAAAAAGCACGGCAATTACTCTTGCCCCTATGGGGTTTGAGGAAGCGGTCAAGGCGTTACTCAAAGTACCGCCGCCCGCGAAGAAAAGAGGAAACGACCATGAAAAAACGCAAAAAGAAGCTGAAGGCCCCGCCTCAGATAACTTTGGGGGGTGATATTGGGCGCTTGGTCTGGAAACGCTACATCGTGCCCGTACTCAAGAAGGACCTATCCACCCGCGAAGTAGCCGAGATGATGGGCGTCTCTCACATGACGGTTGCCAGGTGGCGCAGCATAGCCGCATGAGTCTTATCGCGGTTTTGTCAAAGGGATACCCCCCGATCGTTCGGCGGTTCTTTTATTCCATCTTGCCTCCGGGCCGGTCTGCTGTCCACAACAACAAACCGCTTGCCCGGAGGTCTTTTTATGTATGAGAAATGTAAGCTGTATGAAACTCCACGGAGATAAAACATGGAAACAGAAATAGTAGAAACAGCTATAGAAGCAACCAGGGCCAAGACGGCTCTTGAGGCCGCTAAGTCATTCTGCATCACCACTGACGCCGACCTTCAACGGGCAGACATAGCCTGCGTAGAACTCAAGGAGATCGAGAAACAGGCCAATGAGAAGTACGACCCCAATATCAAGCGATGGCACCAGGGGCACAAAGCCGCCGTCGCAGAGAAGAAGGCAGTCACCGACCTCATCACCGAGACACGCGACGTTTACAAGAAGAAAATCCGGGTCTATCAGTTGGAGCAGGAATCCACCCGCCAGGCGGAGGAGAAGCGCCTCCAGGACCTATCCGACAAAGCCGCCGAGGACGCCGCAATCGCCGCAGCCGCAGAGGCCGAGAAGGCCGGCGACAAGGCCCAGGCCGAGGCCATACTACAGGCCCCGGTGCAGGCAGCTCCGGTTATCCTGGCCCGCACGATCCCCAAGGTCCAGACGCGCATCCCGGAAACGTGGATGGCTACGCCAATCCCGATAGAGCGCATGACGAATCAGCAGATCATAAACGCTCGCGCCTATCTGTGTTGGGATACCATCAGGCTCGGGCAACAGGCCAGATCGACGCACGACACGGTTAAGGTTGACGGCGTTAAATTCCACGTCCGGCCCATCTGACCATGCAGATAACAGTCAAAGCCACCGTCTGCGGAAGCCGGACGGATCGAGAGGGAAACGCGAAGCTGACGTTTGAGATTAGCCCTGAGGACCAGGCCAAGGCATCTGCCATAGCCATGTGCGTCAATAAGGTCTTGGTCCTGACGGTCGAGGAAAGCCAATGACCATCCTTCTACTCCTGGCCAAATCGCTAGGCGTACTGTGGCGCAAAGCCAAATCATTCGGTGCCGAAGCGGGGAAGGTGCTGGCGTTTGTGTTCTGGCAGTTGGTTGGGAAGTTCCCTAGGTGCTGCAAATGAACTGCTCCGAATCCGTGCAGAAAATCCAGGAGGTAAAACCGATAATGCCCGATCCCAGACCGACAGCGACGGAGATCATGAGCCTCTGCCGATACTATCGAGTCCGCCAATGGATGGACTCGCTGTACATGACCGAGGTCGGTTTCGCTGGCGGGCGCGTGGACCTCATGGTCATCGACCTGCGGACATTTTACGTCTACGGATACGAGGTTAAGGTCAGCCGCGCCGATTTTGCCAGTGACAAGAAGTGGCGGAGTTATGTCCCGTTCTTCAACCGCTTCTACTTCGCGACTCCGAAGGGGATAATCGAGCCCGAGGAGTTGCCGCCCGAGATCGGTCTGCTCGAATGCGTAAGCGCCGGCAGTTACCACGGAGAAAGCCACTGGCAACTCAATCTCGCCAAGAAATCCAGAGACATCCAGACGGTCTTTGTCCCGACAACGCTTGGAGAGAACCATCTTTTACATGTGCTTCTCGGATACATGAGGGACTTCAACTGGCGGCATGAACGATTCTTACACGTCAGTTGCCCCAAGTGCGGGACCTATTGCCCCACGCGCGATCCTCGCGGGCTCCCGTTTGGGCATTTCGATCCGAATGATGCCCATAAAAAAGACGAATGCGCTAGCGCCATGCTGGAGGCCGCGAACGTATCAGACACCGAGCCATCATGAAGGGTCCCGAACTAATTACCCAAAACAGAATCCAAGGCGCACTTCGGGCGCTTGGGTACATCTCGTTCCACATCCCGAACATGGGCTACTACAACAAGCGGACGGGGCGTTACAACATACCGACCAGCGCGTACTTTGTGCCGGGAATCCCGGATGTCGTAGTCCTCCTGCCTGAGAGCAAGGTTTTGTGGATTGAGGTCAAGAGCAAAACAGGAACGCGAAGTCCCGCGCAGGAGCTAATGGCCAAGGTCTTGGTAGATCGTGGCCATAACTATGTCCTGGCCAGGAGCGTGCCAGATGTCATGTCCTGGCTAAAGGCAAACGGATACAAATATGGGGAATTGGCATGAGCAACCAGAATTTAAAGGCCCCTGCGGCTTCCAAGGCTGCCCCAGGACGCGAGTTTGACCGTTTTAGGCAGGATGCTGCCGACTCCCGACGCGACGGCCTGCAAATGGCCTTGTTTTCAGCCGATGCAATCCGAGCCCGAGTCCTTTTGGCACTCACAGAAAGCCCCATACCTATTACGGCAGAGGAAGTTTGCCGAAAGATAGGCATGGACCCAACATCCCAGGGCCATCTAGGCACAGTCAGGAGCCGCATTAGCGAGCTGCGCGACCGAGGCGCAATTGTGGCGGTTGGCCGGAGAATGAACGAACGAACAGGCGTCCGCATAACCTTATGGAAAGCTCTTTGATTTTTCCAGTCGTGAAAGCATATTTTTGTTGCTGAGAAATAACGCTTGACATCATCGAAACATTAATTTAATATTTAGTCATGAAAGCCCTGCGAGAGATGATGACCAACAATGAATACCAAATCTAACCCGCGCTCCAATTGTTGGTCGCTCTCGCAGGCAACCCGCCAAAGGGGCGCGGGCCTTTTTTAAGATGGCTTCACCTCAACTAGAAAATGGGCATACAAGAATATCTAATGAGTTGCTTGACGCGATTGTTAGGCACCCATTTTCTGGTAATGGCCTACGATTTGCGCTATGGGTCATTAGATCTTCATATGGATGGAACAGAAAATTTATTAAAGAATGGTCATTTAGGAAAGCATCAAAGGAACTTTCAATGCCAATAGGAAGCGTTCATCTTGCAATGCAAGTTCTTATAGACAATGAAGTTATAATAAAAGATGAATCAGGCAGATTGTATTTAAACAAAGACTACGAAAAATGGTCAAGCGTTCAGCCCACTGAACGCACGAATCAATCAAAAAGCGTTCAGCCCACTGAACGGAAGCGTTCAGCCCACCGAACGGAAGCGTTCAGCCCACTGAACGGAAGCGTTCAGCCCACTGAACGCCTATATGGAGAAAGACATTTAAAGACAGTTAAAGAAAGGAAAGAAAGGGAAATTATACCTCCAAAAATTGAATTAGTAACAGCTTATTGTATTGGAAGAAATAACGGGATAGACCCGAATAATTTTATTGACCATTACGAGGCTAGAGGTTGGATGCTTGGGAAAACAAAGATGAAGGACTGGCAGGCAGCAATTAGGACTTGGGAGAGAAATAATTACAATAACAAAGGTCCTAAAATAATAGACACATACGAAAAATTAGTGGCTGACTCAAAGCAATGCTAACACCTCCAAACAACCAACAAGCCGAAAAGGCAATCCTGGCGTCAATCCTTGTTGATTCTGGCGGATGTTCATTGCGTTCGGCAATGGCAAGGATAAAACCAGAGATGTTCTATTTTGACTCATTCCGGGCAATCTATGAGGCCATGTTGGACATGGGGCCTACGGTGCCTATAGATATCGTTACCCTTCCAGGCCTACTTAAAGAGATTGGAAAACTAGACGATGTAGGCGGCATAGAAGCGCTTACAGACATATTACACTCTATCGGACACGCATCTCACCTTACGCACTACTGCAACATTGTGGCCCGCCACTACTGGGAGCGCAGGATAAACGATGAGTGCTTGCGCCTAGTTGAATGCAAGGACCCATGCAATATAGACAAGATTGCCGATGCTGTTAGGTGCCTTGATTCCGTAGGTAAAGACAGGACTGAATCAATAGGCGATGTTCTGCACAAGGCTATTGAGCGATACGACAAAAAGACACCGCGCGTGCTTTACACTGTTGGGTACAGAGGGTTTGACGATCTATGGGGTGGGTGCCTACCTGGAGAGATAACCACCTGGGCCGCAGCTCCTGGCGTCGGTAAGTCGTTACTTATGGTCAACATAATGCGCCATTGCGCCGAGCAGGGATGGCCGTGCCTGATGGTCGGGACCGAGATGAGCAACACTGAGCAGAGCGACCGGATAATGTCTATCTTCGGAGGTCCCGGAGCCTATGATCTTCGTCGCGGTCTATCTCTGTCAGGTTTTGAAAAGTACAGAGATACAGCAGAAGAATTGCAGAAGATGGGGATTAGGCTTATGGATAACCCAGAGCCGAGTTTGCAGGACATAGAGACTGCAATATCTGAGAGCAAGCCGAATGTTGTTTTTATCGACTACCTGACCCACTGCAACCTTCCGTCGCTGTCCAAGTCTGACCCGATGCGCTTGCGGATCAAGGAGTTTATGATCCGTCTGCACTCGATAGCCCGCCGTCATGATGTTGTAGTCCACCTTGCAAGCCAGCTAAACCGAATGGCCTACGCTGGAAAGGCTGACACGGCCCCGACTATGGGCGAGCTTGCTGAGTCATCTGCTGTAGAGCAGGAGAGCAGCCGAGTCGTGTTGATATGGGAGCCGCCAATCATCGAATCCGATGCAAATAAAAATCAAGGCAAGAGAATATTACAGGCCATAAACTGCAAAAGCCGAGAGTCACGACGCAAAATGAAAGTCATCCTAGAAATGGACCCACAAAGCCTGAGGATATATGAACACAAAGAAAATGATATCGTTGGAACTGACCGAGCAGGAATTGACTGAACTTTACATGTGTTACATGCGAGGTTGCAGGGGAAACAATCCTAGGGAGATAAATAAAGCTCTTGACGGTAAAATGCTGGAACTTGTAGTAGAGCATTCGATGGCGGCAGGTTCATGACCACCTGTCAAGCCCCCGTCCCCGCGAGCACCTACGCACCGGCTCACCGTTGCCTCAAGCGCGTTGTCTACCGCGTCGGGAAGCGGTGGCTGTGCGGGCATCATCGTAAGTTGGATGAGAGAAATAGGTCAGAACGATGATAGATAACCTGGATGATTACCTTGATTTCGCCACTCGTAATGCCTACCTGCTCGGACTGCTAGATTCGGAGCAAGAAGGAGCGGACGTCGTTACAGCTGTATTTGAAAAGTTAAGGCGGCACCAAGGAGAAGCCTGGACAAATGCCCCCGTCTGCATCAAACAGAACATCCTGTGGGCGATCAAGAGCCAAGTGAGAAAGATGGCACGACGTGAAAGGTTGTGTCCGTCCGTAAGCATAGAGAGCTCAATGGACGAAAACTCTGATGAAACTTTGTTAGACCGTATCAATGTCCCTATGCGCGATCTCAATTTAGAATGTCCATCGCATAGGCTAGTGCTCAGAGAGACGCTTGCCTTGTTATTGTCGAGCATGAACAGTGACTTAGAGATATTCATGGTAATGGCAGATTCACAGACTAAAAACAATCTAATTTTCGCAGCGCGGAAATTGAAGATGAACGTACACTCAGTAAGGACCCGCGTCAACTCATTCCGGAAAATGGCCAGAGAGATTGTGGAAAGCGGCCACAGTCGCCCAGATGTAAAAGGATTGAAGCGGTCACTGCGGAAACAACATGACGCTGCGCTGAACGGCGGGACGGGGCCAAATAAAAATCACTGACGGAGGGAAAGTAAATGAAAAACAAGAAGAATATCTTTACAGGGGACTTGGTGGCCAATGCCGGCCAGGTTTACGATTACACCGAGATAACAGGAAATCTTTCCGCTAGAGAGTATAAAAAAGAGTTGTTTCCAAATCTTAAAAAGGTTGGCGGCTCCATGGACCTGAGTTCGCTGACCTCCATCCCCGAGGGCTTCAACCCGACGGTG
>Ga0208245_1001557_pt1 | contig 13518 bp, 13 predicted proteins | sample RifOxyC1_FD_184035 | JGI IMG/M metagenome (GOLD analysis project Ga0208245, IMG submission 184035) | Soil microbial communities from Rifle, Colorado - Rifle Oxygen_injection C1 (SPAdes) | ecosystem: Environmental > Terrestrial > Deep subsurface > Rock core/Sediment | place: Rifle, Colorado... | reverse complement strand
GTCCTGCAGAGAAACTTATATTTCTCTTCATTTTAATTGAACCTCCTTTCAATAATTAAAATTCGCTAAGAAATAGAGTATTAAATATTAACTACAAACGACTTACGACCGACTACCTACTGTTGAATTCGCAACTGGCGAATTCAAGTATTTATTTATAATTTGTTTTTTTAGTGGATTAATGGAAAATATAATGTTATATCAATAGATTATAACAAAAGAAATGTTACAGGGTTATTATTTCAAATGAATATTCAAATAGCAGATTTGTTGAAGATAGTTTTTGTGATAAAAATAGAGAGATTAAAACTGAAATAGAGTATAGAAAATGAGTCACTAATAGTAATAGGAAATAGAAGAGACATAAGAACCATAAGTTTTGTTGGATAAAACTTTAAGAAATATCTAAATTAATGAAAGGAGGTATGATAAAATTAATGAGATATGGAAAAATTAAAAAAAATTTATTTAATAAGTTTAATAACTGTTATTTTACTGGTAAGCATTGTTGGTTTTGTGCTAGCTGAAATGAATGAAATCAATGAAATGAATGACGATTATGATAATCTTGGAGGTTATATCTCTGATAATAGACCTACAATGTCAATTTTCAAGGTTATCAGGTCATCTGCAACACTAAAAGAGTCTAGTGAAGTTCCAGGAACAAAATCAAAATCCTCTGGAAGAGCTGAGTTTTTAATTGACACCCAGTCAAATAGGTTATTATTTAATATAGTATATTTTGGTCTTGAAGGAGATGAAACTGGAGCACATATTCATGGGCCTGCATCCAGAAGAGTAAATGCACCTGTTTTATTTACTTTACCAGCTACTCAAGAATTTAAATCAGGTGTCTGGAATTATCCGGAATCTCTGGAATCTGATATTCTTAATGGAAAAATGTATGTTAATATACATTCTACAAAATATCCTAATGGGAAGATAAGGGGGCAAATAATAAAAAATAGACTTTTCTCTTTTAGGTTTAATAAAATAGTTGACACGACAAGAACCCATAATATAGAGATAAGAAATTTCTCATTTATTCCAGATGAATTGAGGATTGCAGAAGGTGATAAAGTTATATGGATTAACATGGATTCTGCCTCACATACTGTTACTTCAGACAATGGAACTGAATTAAATTCAGGGATTATATCCAATGGAGGAAGTTACAGTCATGTATTTAATAATGAAGGGGACTTTAAATATCACTGTCAGCTGCATCCTAGCATGCATGGAAAAATAGAAGTAAAAGATAATTATTAATGTTTTTTTATTTTTTATTTTGAATTTTAAAGAATTTTATTGTAAGGAATTGAATTTTTTCTATATTATGAAAGAAATTAATAATTCAGAAGAAAGTATGCCTTTAGGATACATTTATTTACACAGCGTATTACCTAGCAAGTTCTTATTATAAATCTTCAAAAAATCTTTTCAATGGCTCAAAGGCAATCTTCGACCATGTTTCAAATTCATTTTTGGAAAAAATGTCTTCCAATTCATGAAAATGAACAAATTTTCCTTGTTCTATTTCTGAATCCTTTGGATAAACTTCCTCTGCATTAGTTTTTATTAAATATAAAATTCCAAGATGAACTTTCCCAACATCATTGGAATCATCATTAATATAACCTAAAACAACAGGGTCTATTGTGCTTTGTTCTGGAATATTAATCTCTTCATTAATTTCCCTTAACATGCTTTTATGAATTGGATTTTTAGTTTCATTTTTATCTTGGTTAAAATCAGGAGTATCTATATGCCCTCCAATGCCTATTGTAAAAAGGTTATGCAATCTTTCTTCTCCTGCATTAGTTGAACGCTGATAAACAAAAATTTTTTTTAGTTCCTGATTAATAATTATGCAATAGGCAATTGGCTGTTTATAATCAGGATTTTTTTCAGCTAATCCTCGTTTCATCCATTCAAAATTATTCAAAATTATTGAATGAATATCTTTTTCAGAATGATGAAGAAAGCCATGGAAATAATCATTGTTGAATAATTTATTTACGTGCACAACCATTATCTCTTTTTCAAATTTGTCCATTTTTAATATTTAAATATGGATATTAATAAAGTTTGTTATGATAAATACTGTTATTTAGAAAGCTTTATTAATGATGTTTTTTTATAGATTTCATGCCGAAAATAATCAAAAAAAATTTAGGAAATTTTTTAGGCTTTTCGGAAGAAAATCTTCCAAAAATAAGAGGGTATATCTTAAAATGGCAGAGAACTATTCAGAAATGGAAATTAGTGCAGAAGAATTCTATGAAGTTATAAATAATTCTGATAAATTAATTGCTGTCAATTTTTTTGCAGAATGGCATATGCCGTGCCTTATGTTTTTTCCAGTAATTGAAGATTTGGCTGAAAAGATGAAAGATGTCAGATTTGTTAAGATGAATATTGATGATAACCAAGAGGTTGTAGAGAAACATAATGTTTCAACAATACCCTGCTTAATCATATTCAGGAATGGAAAAGAAATCGCAAAAATAATTGGTGCCCAATCAATAGAAATTATTGAGGAAAAAATCAAAGGATGTTTGATTACTGAAAATTGAAAAATATTTGCAAAGTTTTTTAAACCGAATTCTTTTCTTATTTCTATTGCTATTTACACTGCCAGTTGTAATTAGTAAAAAAGTAGGTTCATTAACTTTGGTTAATGAATCGAAAGGGGGCGTAGCTCAGCCTGGTTAGAGTACTTGCCTTTTAAGCAAGGTGTCAGGGGTTCAAATCCCCTCGTCCCCATTTTAAATACGGTAAGTAGTAAGTTGTCGGTTGTTAGTTGTATTGTAACATAAGAGGGACTTTTAAAAAGCTTGATTTCTTTGGTTTTTAATGGAATTTAAAGGAAAAGAACTTAAATCCTTTAAGGAATTTCAAATAGACAAAGATATAACTATTGGAGTTATACAAGGAGAAAGAGGAGTTAATCCTGATTTAGATATAAGAGTTGTTTATATTGATAAGAATACTAAAAGCAAAAAAGTTCCAAGAACACTTCAACATATTCATTGGGCTATTGATTTATTAGTCAAAAAGGAGTATGATAAAGAACTGACTAAAAAATACATATAAGTTATCTTGAAAATAAGCAATTATATACTCTAAAATATATTATAAAATGCAGTTTTATTTTTAAAATAAAAAATTATTTTTATATGATGGGCGATAATTTTAGAAAAAAAGTTGAGTTAGTAGCATGCCTTGAAAATGCTAAAGAAAATTGGGATCCTGAAGACACTGCATCCTGCGGTGCAAGAGGATGTTTTGATGAAAAAAGTTCCAGAGATATACATAAAGATGAAATTGCAAGACCCTTTGGAGAATATGAAGTAAGAAAAGAGAAAATATTTGCAGAGACTTCTGGAAAAGGCCATGGAGCTGTTTTAGACCAAAGTGAGTTTTTATTTTCAATTGATAATTTAACAAGAGCATCTACTTTGTTTTTATGTGCTCCTCAGTATGCTTCTCACTTACAGCAATCATTAAGAAGAGCAACTGCTCAAAGAGGTTTTCATTTGCCAAAAATTTTAGAAGAAACTTCTGCAGAAGAAATTATGAATCAACAATTTGGACTATATGAAAAAATGCAAAGTTCTGGAATTCCTGCTGAAGATGCTAGATTTATTCTTCCTTTATATACAAAAACAGCTATTCAAACAAAAATTGATGCAAGAGAATTAATGCATTTGCATTCAATGGCAATGCAGAAAGGAGTTCCTGAAGAAGTAAAAGACACTGTTGAACAAATGGTTAAACAAGCAAGTGAAGTTGCTCCAAGACTAATGAAAAATAGAGGAGCAAATTATGAAGTTTTAGCATGGATGCCTTCTTCACAGTTATTTGCTGAATATAACAGAACAATTGAAAATTTAATAAATCAGAATTTTATTGGAGGTATTCCTCCTGAAAGAGTAACTTTATTATATCATGCTGGAATTGATATGACTGATAATTCTGTATATAGGGCGGTTATGGAAAGAGATGAAGCAGAATTAGCAAATATGAAGCATTATCATTTTAGTTTTTTAGCTTTAATGTCAATTGCATCTTTTCATCAGGCAACAAGGCAAAGAACTTGGGATCAAAGCATACAAACTATAAGGGATGCATTAAAAAGAGGATATTGTGTAATCCCCCCCAGTATTCAAGGAACTAAATTTGAAGAGGCTTATAAAGAATTAAATGAAAGGACATTAAAAATTGCAAATTCGTTTAACAATAATCCCGAATATCTTGGAATTATTCCTCATTCGTTAAAAGTCTATGATTTAATTCATATAAATGGATGGAATGCTGTTCATTCAATTGGAAAAAGAACATGTACAGAGGCTCAATGGGAAATAAGAAGTGTTGCGAGAGATATGGCAAGTCATATTAAGCGAGTTTCACCTGAAATTGGAAAATATTCTGTTCCTCAGGGAAAAATTTACGGCAAATGTCCTGAAAAAAAGCCTTGTGGGCTTTGCTATAAATCCTAAGATTTTCATATGTCAAAGATATGTGGTTTTGACAAAATGATTAAAAATAAATTTAGTTTAAAGAAAATTATGGCTGAAAAAAGAGGAAGGTTTATTGTTTTTGAGGGCATTGATGGATGCGGGAAAACAACGCAGATTAAGGGATTTGCTGATTATTTATTTAATAGAAATAAATATAACCATGTTGTCCTGACAAGAGAGCCGTATGAAAACGCAACAATTAGAGCTATCTTAACGCAGGATAAAAACCCTCTTGCAAAAGCAGACTTGCTTACAAAATTATTTGTAGATGACAGAAAAAAACACGCAAGAGAATTGATTATTCCAAGTTTAGAAAGAGGATGTTATGTTGTTTCTGACAGGTATAAATTATCCACAGTTGCATATCAATCTGCGCAAGGTTTGGATATGCTTGAATTGCTTACAATGCATGATAACTTGCCTGTACCTGATTTAACTTATATTTTTGATGTTCCTTTAAAAATTGTTTTTGAAAGAATGGGTCTGGACAAAGGAAGAACTGAACATAAATTTGAAGCAAGCAGAAAATTTTTAGAAAAAGTTAGACAGAATTACTTGAAATTGTCGCAAATTCTTTCTTATGAAAGAATAGCTGTTATTTATGGCAACAGAACCCCTGATAAAATCTTTGAAGATGTTAAAGGGATTTTTGAAGAACTAAATCCTTATTATTCATCATAAGATTTTTTGCTTTCAATTGAAATTCCTCTGTGATTAATAATATGATATTCTACTCTTTCGTTAATTTCTCTACTACTTTTGACTTTTGCATTCATAACCCCTCTTGCTTCTTCTTTAGATTCATAATCTTGACCAGCTATAAAAAATCCTGTATTTTTTAGATAATCAAATCCAAGAATAGTATATTTATATTCTTCTGGTAAAAATTCTACTGGAATTCCATTTTCAGAAAAATCATTATTATTAAAATTATTGTTTAAATCTTCAAGAGACATCATTTAACAAAAGAAATAATCATTAAAAACATGATTAGAATTAAAAACATATTAATGTATTATTGTTGTTAAAAAGAGGTTATGTCAATCCATTCAGACTTGAGATATTCGGTTTCTATGCAGTTTTTTCTTTAAAAAACCAAAAGATTTATAAATTAAATTAAGGGGAAAAACGAAAGGTTTATAAATCAAGATTAAGGTTTAATTATAATTATCTAGTTATAAAGGTAAATATCCCAATTAGAATTATCCAACCTTACCGGAGCATTAAAATGCATCTATTACAACCCAAGCACATAAAATTAAAAGCAGAAGAAATTGAAAAATTACTTTTTGAATATAATATTTCTTTATCACAATTGCCAAAAATTAAAATAACTGATCCTGCTTTGCCAGAAGGATGTGAAATATCAGATGTTATAAAAATTGAAAGAACTTCCGAGGGAAAAAAGAGTTTTTATTTTAGAGTTGTTTCAGTCTAGTTTAATTTGAAATAATAAAAATAATGCTATTATAAACTGTAAAGTTCCTAAAACCAAAAAATAATATGCAAATCGAAAAACATCAACAGAAAGAAGAACACCTGCTAGTTAGAAAATACTTGGAGGAGCATAGCTTAGTTGAATCCAATATTACTTCTTTTAATAATTTCATAAGTTTTAGAATGCAGGAAATAATTGAAGAATTAAATGAAGGGCTTTCTCCTGAAGAAGATATTGAAATCAAGCTCGGAAAAATAAAAATTGGAAGGCCTCAGATTGTTGAAGCAGATGGAAGTTCTCATTTAATAACTCCTACAGAAGCAAGAATAAGGGGATTGACATATTCTGCTCCTTTAAATGTCGAAATAACTATAAAACAAGGCGGACAAATAGAAAGCCAGGAAGTTGAAATCGGGCAGATACCTGTTATTGTAAAAAGCGAGGTTTGCAATCTGTCAAATATGAGCAAAGAAGAATTGATAAAAGAATATATAGATCCTTTAGAACCTGGCGGATATTTTATAATAAATGGAAATGAAAGAATAATAGTAATGACAGAGGATTTAGCTGAAAATCAGCCATTCATTGAAAAATCAAGAGGCAAGCTAATGCTCAGATTATTCTCAAAAAGAGGAAGTTATAGAATTCCTATTTCAATAACAGACACTAATGAAGGAATTGTTGAAGTCAGTTTTTCAAGATTTAAAAATATTCCAATCATAATAATATTAAAAGCACTTGGATTAACCAAAGAAAGTGATATTGCAAAATATATTGGAAAAGAAAATGACAGCCTTATAGTTAATTTATATGAGTATACAACAATAAAAAATGAAGAAGATGCAATGATAGCAATTGCAGAACACACTTCTCTTCAAGGGACAAAAAAAGAGATTCTTGATAGAATAAAACAAAGATTGGACTCCTATTTTTTGCCTCATATTGGATTAAAAAAAGAGCATAGAATTGAAAAAGCAATAACCCTCTGTAAATTCATCAAGCAATTTTTTGTTGCAAAAGAAAATCCTGGAAATTTGACAGACAAAGACCATTACGCAAACAAAAGAGTAAGAATGTCAGGAGATTTGTTAGCTGACTTGTTCAGGATAAACATGAATATATTTTTAAGAGATATAGTTCATTCTTTGCAAAAAATACAAAAAAGAAAAAAATTTTATTCAATAAAAACTATTGCAAAATCAACATTATTCACTCATAGAGTAGAAAGTGCAATTGCAACTGGTAACTGGATTGGAGAAAGAACAGGGGTCACGCAAAACATGGATAAAACAAATTATCTTGCTATTCTTTCCCAATTACAAAGAGTTTCATCCATGCTTCCTGGGGAACAGGAAAACTTCCTTGCAAGAACCCTTCATCCAACTCACTATGGAAGATTCTGCCCTGTTGAGACTCCTGAAGGAACTGAGATAGGATTAAGAAAAAACCTTGCAATTTTGGCAAAAATTTCAACAAGAGCAGACATTGATGATGATAAATTAATAAAAGTTTTATTAGGATTTGGAATGAAAAAAGAAATTGAAGAAAATGGAAGGGATATTTTCTTTAATGGAAGATTTATAGGAAATACTGACAACTGTGAAGTATTAGTACGTGATTTGAAAGAAAAAAAAAGAAAAGGGGAGCTTCCAATTGAATTAAGCATAAGATACAATAAATCTTTGGATAATGTTATTTTGTCTACAGAAGTTGGAAGAATTATGAGGCCTTTGATTGTTGTTGAAAATGGAAAATCAAAATTGAAAGCAGATCATATACCTGCAATTAGAAGTGGAAGCATAAAATGGAATGATTTGCTTAAGAACGGAGTTATTGAATATTTAGATACTGCTGAAGAAGAAAATGCTCTTGTTGCTTTGGAAGAAAAAAGTATAACTGATGAGCATACTCATTTAGAAATTGATAAAATAGATTTGTTAGGAGTTGTTACTTCTTTAGTTCCTTATGCAAATTATGACCAGAGTTCAAGATTAAACAGAGGTTCAAAAACACAGAAACAGGGATTAGGATTATATGCTGCAAATTTTCTTTGCAGGATTGACACAGATGTTAATATTTTGCACTATCCTCAAAAACCAATCGTAAGAAGTTTTGTTTATGATACCTTAAATGTTCATCCAGCGGGACAAAATGTTATTGTTGCTGTAATGACGCATGAAGGTTATAATATTGAAGATGCTTTAATTTTAAATAAAGGAAGCGTTGATAGAGGACTTGGAAGAAGCACATATTACAGACCTTATACTTCAGTAGAGCTTAATTATGCTGGAGGATTAAAAGATGAAATCTGTATTCCTGAAAAAGATGTTTCTGGATATAGAACAGAAGAAAGTTACAGATATCTTGAAGATGATGGAATTGTTTTCCCAGAAGCAGCCATGAAATCCGGAGAGGTTGTTATTGGAAAAATTTCTCCTCCAAAATTCCTTTCAGAGGTTAGAGAAATTTCTATCAAAGCCAAAAATGAATCAAGCTCTGTAATAAGACAAGAAGAAGATGGAATAGTAGAATCTATTTTTATTACAGAAGATGAGCAAGGGAATAAAGTTGTAAGAGTCAAGACAAGAGATTTAAGAAAACCAGAATTAGGAGACAAATTTGCAACTTCTCATGGGCAAAAAGGAATTATTGGAGCAATTGTTCCTGAAAATGATATTCCTTTTACATCAAGAGGAATAAGGCCTGATATAATTTTCAATCCTCATTCAATTCCTGGAAGAATGACTGTTGGTTATTTAATAGAATTATTGGCAGGAAAAGTAGGATGTTTAAGCGGAAAGATAATGGATGGAACTGGATTCTCTGGACAAAAAATTGAGGATTTGGAAGAACAATTAAAAGAATTGGGATTCAGAGAAGATGGAAAAGAAACTGTTTATAATGGAATAACTGGAAGAATGATGAGTTTGAAGATTTACATTGGAGATATGTATTATCTGAAATTAAAATATATGGTTGCTAATAAATTGCATGCAAGAGCCTCTGGAAAAGTTACATTATTGACAAGACAGCCAATTGAAGGAAGGGCAAAAGGCGGAGCATTGAGATTAGGAGAAATGGAGCAGCAGGCATTGGTTGCTCATGGAGCTTCTTTATTATTAAAAGAAAGGTATGATTCAGACAAAGTTATTTTGCATATATGCCAAAAATGCGGTTCAGTTGCAATTGAAGACACTTTGAGAAATAAATTAATTTGCTCAATGTGCAGTTCTCAGGAGATTGAGCCAGTTGAAGTTTCATACGCATTCAAATTATTAGTTGATGAAATCCAGTCACTTCATATTAGAACTAAATTTAACTTGAAGAATAAGTATGAGTAAAATGGTAACTTCAGAAATAGATAAATTATTAGATGAAATAAATAAATACTTATCAAATTGGAGGACAAATGTAAAATGTTAGATGAATGGATTAATGATTTTTTAGCAAGAGTTTATCAAGGAATAGATTTAGAGGTAGATAAACCTAAGATAAATGAAGAATTTGGTGTTGATAATTTGTCTGCAATCAGAGCTGTTGGAGAACATAGATTTGAATCTCAATCTCTTGGACAATATGATATTCATGGAGGACAAAGATAAGATGAATAAAATTAAATTTAAGGAGAAAATAATATATAATGGAAAAAACAGATGTTAAAGATGAAAGAATATCAACTGTGAAATTTGGTTGGTTGATGGGTAATGATGAGAGAATTAACAATCTTAAATATTGGGATGGATTAGTTATTCCTTTGCCATTTCCTCTTCCTTCTTTATATCCTCGACTTCCTATAAACTTAGAGTATGACTCTAATGGATGATAATCTATATACTTAACATGACAAAACCTATTCGTAAACAAGTTGAAAGTCTGCAATTCACATTGCTGTCTCCTGACGAGATTAAAAAAATATCAAAAGCAAAAATAATAACCCCTGAACTTTATGATGTTGATGGATATCCTGTTGATGGAGGATTAATGGATTTAAGATTAGGTGCAATTGATCCTGGAGTAAGATGCAGAACTTGCGGAGGAAGATTAAAAGAATGTTTAGGGCATCCAGGAAGCATTGAATTAGCAAGACCAATTCTTCATATAAAATATATTCCTGTTGCTGAATTATTTTTAAGATGTTTTTGCTCTGAATGCCATAGGTTTATGATTAAAGAAAAAGATATGATAAAATACAAAGCTGTGAAAGACAGGATAAAAAGGGCAAAAGATGCAAAGGTATGCCCTTATTGCCATGCTGAACAGGAAAAAATAAAATTAGAAAAGCCATCTACATTCAGGATAGGAAAAAGAAGATTGTTTCCAGGAGAAATAAGAGAAAAGCTTGTAAGAATTCCAGATGATGAGGCAAAACTTGCTGGAATAAATCCAAAAATATTCAGGCCTGAATGGTTAGTATTAACTTTGCTGTTGGTTCCTCCTGTAACAGTTAGACCTTCTATTACTTTAGAATCAGGAGAAAGAAGCGAGGATGATTTGACTCACAAACTTTCTGATATAATAAGAGCAAATCAAAGATTATGGGAGAACCTAAATGCAGGAGCTCCTGAAGTAATTATCGAAGATTTATGGGATTTGCTGCAGTATCATGTTACAACATTTTTTGATAATTCAATAACAAAAATTCCTCCTGCAAGACACAGAAGCGGACAGCCGCTAAAAACAATAACAGAAAGAATAAAAGGAAAAGAAGGAAGAATCAGGCATAATCTTGCAGGAAAAAGAGTCAATTTTTCATCAAGAACAGTTATTTCTCCTGATCCTGCATTAAAATTAAACGAAGTTGGAATACCTTTTGAAATTGCGGAAATTTTAACTGTCAATGAAAAAGTAAATTCTTCAAATATAGAGAAGCTAAAGAAAATAATATTAAGTGAAAAATATCCCACTGCAAATTACATAATAAGACCTGATGGAAGAAGAAAGAAAATAACTTCAGATTTAAAACAAGAAATACTTGATGAATTAACTCCAGGTTATGTTGTTGAAAGGCAATTGATTGATGGAGATGTTGTTTTATTCAACAGACATCCAAGCCTGCATAAAGCAAGTATAATGGCTCATTTTGTAAAAGTTCTTCCATACAAAACCTTCAGAATTCATCCTGCTACTGCTCCTCCTTACAATGCTGACTTTGATGGAGATGAAATGAATATCCATGTTCCACAGACAGAAGAAGCAAGGGCAGAAGCTAAAATATTAATGGATGTCAACAGAAATTTAATGTCCTGCAAAGACAACAGCAATTTGTTAGGATGCACTGCTGATGCTGTTACTGGAAATTTCATTTTAAGCAATTCAAACATTTCAAAAGCTGATGCCTTTCAATTGTTATATCAGTCAAGAATAAACTCCAAAATTTCCAAGAATATCATAAATGGAAAAGAAATAATCTCAAAAATAATTCCGGATATTGATTATAAGAGCAAGACAAAAACAGGGGAAAATTTTGTTATTAAAAATGGAGAAATAGAAGAAGGAGTTGTAGATGAAAATATATTTGCAGTTGAAAGCGGAAATCTTTTGAAGCATCTTGATAAAGAAGTTGGAAGAATAAAAACTATAAAAGTTTTGGAAGATGCATTTACAATGGGTGTGCAATTCCTGTCAAACTATGGATTTACAATATCTGTTGATGATTTGAATGTAAATGAAAAAGTTAAAAATTCTACTGCAGAAATAGTTGCAGAAGCAGAAAAAGAAACAGACAGAATTTTAGACAACTACAAGACCGGAAAACTTGAAATTATTCCTGGAAAAACTTCAGAAGAGACAAGAGAAATTAAAATCTTGCAGACTTTAAATGGAATAAGAACAAAAATTGGAAAAATAGTTGGAAAAGAAGTTCCTAAAAACAGCCCAATAAGCATAATGATAGATTCTGGGGCTGGTGGAAATGTTCTTAACATAACTCAGATGGCATGTTGTGTCGGACAACAGGCATTATGGGCTAAAAGAATTGGGATTGGATTCACAAACAGAACACTTTCTTTTTTCAAAGAAGGTGATTTGTCTCCTAAGTCAAGAGGATTTATTTATAATTCATTCTTAAAGGGATTAGAACCTTATGAATTCTTTTTTGGAGCCATAACAGGAAGAGATGCTCTGATGGATACTGCATTAAGAACTCCAAAGTCCGGATATCTTTACAGAAGACTGGCTAATGCACTGCAGGACATTAAAGTTGAATATGATAATACAATCAGAGATGGCTCTGAGAATATTATACAATTCAAATATGGAGAGGATGGAAAAGATGTTTCAGAATTGCATAAGGGAAAAAATATTTCTCCTGGAGAAGCAATAGGAATTGTTACAGCACAATCTTTTGGAGAGCCTTCAACACAAATGGCGTTGTCAACATTCCACTTTGCAGGAGTTGCTGAAATGCAGGTTACTCTTGGACTTCCCAGATTAATAGAAATATTTGACGCAAGAAGAACTCCTTCAACGCCTACAATGGAAATTTATTTGGAAAAAGAATATAACAATGAAAAAGATGCAAAAATCATAGCTGAAAAAATACAGGAAATTAAATTAAAAGATATTATAAAAGAAATAAAAATTAATTTTTCAGACAAAAGAATAGAAGCTATTGTTGATAACGATGCAGTTAAAAGAGTTCATTCTTCAATAGAAACAATTGTCAAGAAATTGAATGAAAGCGGAAAAATAGGGTCTAACTGCAGGGCCTCTGGAAATTCAATAATAATAAATACAAAAGACCTGAATTTCAAAGAGATTTACAAGCTTAAGGAAAAAGTCAAAGAAACACAAATTTCAGGAATAAAAGGAATTGAACAAATACTTGTTGTCAAAAGAGAAGAAGGTTATGTTATTTTAACAGCAGGAACGAATCTGAAAGAGATTATGAATTTCAAGGGAGTTGATAAGACAAGAACAATCAGCAATGACTTGCATGAAGTATGTGATATTTTAGGTATTGAAGTTGCAAGAGCAGCAATAATAAGAGAAATTGAAAAAGTTACAAATTCCCAGGGATTGGATATTAATGAAAGACACTCAAAATTAATTGCAGATTCAATGACTTCTGAAGGTGCTGTCAAGGGAATAACAAGAATGGGAATCATATCACAGAAATCTTCTATATTAGCAAGAGCAAGTTTTGAAACTCCTGTCAAGCATTTTGTAAATGCAACCTTAAAAGAGAATAAGGATGAGTTAGATTCTGTTATTGAAAATATAATCCTTAACCAACCAGCTCCTGTTGGGACTGGACTTCCTGGATTAATGGTTGAAGTTACAGGACCTTTAACAGACAAAAAACCCAAGGAAGACAAAAGCGTAAGTTATTTAACAAAGTCCACAAAAGATGTTTCTAAGAAAGATACAGAGCCTATGATTGAAAGGAAATAATTCTTAGTTTGTTATTTAAAGATTAATTAATAATGTATAACCTTAGTTTGACATTTGTCAAACTAAATTCGTCTATAAACTAATTTGACAGTTGCACAATTTTTCATTAAAACTCTAGGTATCTGTTTGTTTTTTAGCTAAAACTATGCGATTTATCGCATCAAA
>Ga0208245_1001551_pt1 | contig 13572 bp, 14 predicted proteins | sample RifOxyC1_FD_184035 | JGI IMG/M metagenome (GOLD analysis project Ga0208245, IMG submission 184035) | Soil microbial communities from Rifle, Colorado - Rifle Oxygen_injection C1 (SPAdes) | ecosystem: Environmental > Terrestrial > Deep subsurface > Rock core/Sediment | place: Rifle, Colorado... | reverse complement strand
ATTTACTATTCCTTCCATTACTTTATCGAATAACTCCCGTGAACGTAGTTCTTCCGGAACCCAAGAAGGAAAGGTAGATTTTATACCGATAACTCCAAGATCCATAGTGTCCGGCTGTTCGAAGGTAATTCTTTGTCCGGCTTCCGCCACTTCAAGTTCTGCCCAAATTTCACCCATAGCTTTATCTACTGCATCTTTATTTTGGGTAATAATGTCGCTTATCTCTTTTTCTACTGTAGCGATATCTTTTGTTTTTACAGGAACGGCTTCCGCCGGAGCAGGAGTTTTGGATACTAAAGAGGTTAGTTTATCTATATTAGTAACGACATAATTGTTACCGCCTTCTCCAATATCCGGAACGTAGAAACCATCGTAAATTCCTTCTTTATTTATAGCTTCGGATAAATTATTAACTCCCATTTTCTCAACAAAATCCTGTTGCTCTGCAAGACTTTTGAATGTTTTCCACTTTAAATCTCCGGAAGGGATCTCGATCAGATTGTCCCCGAACTCCTTAGCGCTTGTTGGATTATCTGTAAAATAAACAACCTTACCAAAAGTACCGTGTGTTGTACCAAGTCCCTTCTGTAAAGCCGTTTCTAAAGAAGCGTCAATACCTCTATAAATAGGTTTATTTTCCTCTACCCTTAGCACTTGTGTAGGTTTAGTGATAGGAGGCTCGAAATCCTGCGGTAGCGCTGTTTTTTCGGGTAATAATTTCGGCGCGATTGGCACACCGTACTTTACGTTGGTCTGACGATCTATAACCTTAGTCACCGGTTCAGAAACAGGAAGACCGATTGTTTGCTTTAGTTTAGCCCAATAGGGGCGGTCTGTTATTGTAACAATATCCTTAGTTGGAACTTCTATCTTTATACCTTCTTTAACTGCGGTTTTCCAGTCAACCTTAACCCCTCTGTTTTGTAGGTCTTTTATTAACATTTCTTCATAAGGTGAAATCTTGTCTCCGGTTTGGAATATGGAACTGACTTTAGCGGCGTCTATGGTTACAGTCTGTGGAACACCATACTCTGTAAACTTCTGTTTTGTTAGAAAGTCCGCTATTTTAGGCTCTACACTACTCATTTTATGAGTAACCCAAGCCTTTCCTGCAAGATCAATTAGTTCTACAACGTCCTTCGTAGCCTGTGAAGAATCCTCCGGAAGGAAACTCTTTAGTCCTTCTCCCATAGGTTTGCCAGTTATAGTTGATATACCGGCATCTATAGCGGTTCCGTATAAGAGAAACTTCCCAAATCCCTTTGCCAAACTAACAAGCGGAACCCCGGATGCTAGTAAATAAGGAGCAGAAAGCGTAAACATTAACTCCGTAAACTCGGAGTTGTTTAGTTCTGTCCTTACACCCAAGTCCTTTGTATAGGCATCTAGGTTATTCTGAACCTCATTTAGATCAATCTTTTCTGCCGGTACGTTATACTTTTTAGCTACAGCATCCCTAACGGCTACGGAAACTCCGGCACGGGCGTTTAATTCTTCGTCTGACGCTTTGAATGGCTTTGAGAGGAAGTTTTTTATCTTCCCCCATAGATTCTCCTCCTTTACGGTTCCCTGATGGAATTCGGCTCTTATAGGAAGGTTTACTTCGTTTGGTTCTACAACATTTCCTTCGTCGTCTAAAGCAATGGTAAATCCGGAGAAATTGTTCTTTGTTACTCCGGAGGTAGTTAGTTGATTATCGGGTATCTGTGGAGCTGTAGGAGCCTCCGGCTTGGACATTAGACCGGAGATGAAGTTCTGTATCTTTCCGAGCAAATCTTTCGACTGTGACTGCTGTGGCTGATCTAGCGTAACAGGAGAAACGGGTTTAGGAACGACGGGTTTATATTGCAAATTTTCAGATACGCCGAATTGCTTGGCGAATACTCCGGTTGTAGACTGTGGTTGTTGTCCACCACCTTCTCCGCTTGGCTTGTTATTTTGCAAGAACGTCTCTGAAAAGACACCCATTTTAATCTCCTAAATTGATTACTGTTCCGCTTTTACCCGCGTCATAAATGTAATCTTGGGCGTGTGTGGGGTTAATAAATCCGGCAAAGGTTTTATCAAAATCAATAGGATTAAACCCTGCGGATACCCATTGCGATCTAAAGGTTCTAAAAGCAACTGGATCTACATACTTATCTTCTCCCTGTACTGAACTTAAATCCTGTGTCATGGCGTTAGCCGCTTGTGTGTAATAGGAGGATCCGGGCTTAAAGTTTACTCCGGAACTTCCTGTCTGTTTATTCCCAATAGCACCAAGTGAGTTCTGCGCGACAACTTCTCCAGTCTTTGTATTTATAACTGACACGGTAACATTTCCGTTATCGTCTGTATTTGTGGTTACGCTTGTTTGTATTTGCCCTTGTTTGGTTGTATCTATAATACTTTTAACCATGTCGGTACTCATACCAGTAGCAAGAGCAATTTGCGCAACATCGGAAGAAGAAGCTCCTACTATAGCTCCGGAACTTATAAGAAGGTTTAGTTTAGAAAGATTCTTTTGGTACTCGTTACTGTCGATATTATATTGCTGTGTTGCTATATTAACCTTAATCTGTGCATCTGCTTTTTTAGAGTCTATTTGACTCTGTAAAGTCTTTAACTCATCTCCGGCTTTTTCGTCTAGTTTGGCTATCTTACCTACGCGGGTAGCTTCCGTGTAGTAAGGATTATCGTTTATATCGGCTTCCGCCTCATCTCTAGCCTTCTTCTTAGTAGTAAGCTCGGTTTCTAAAGATTTTAATGCCGGATCACTTAAAGCACTCTCATAGATCTTATTTAAATTTATTCCAGCCGGTTGCCCGGATCCTAAACCGGTAGAAGACGGTGTAGTTGTGGCGCCGAAAGGAGTAATGCCTAACTCCTGTTGTGTTTCCGGCGTTGTACTAACAGCAAGTTTTTGTTTGGCACTTTCTACAGTTTTAGCACCGTACTTCTGCGGCGTTAAAACTTTTAGAGCATCTATATACTTTCCAAGTTCCTTAGAAGTAGACTCGGTTTTACCTTGTGCTTTTAATGCATCTATTTTAGCTTGTAATTGTTCGGCCGAAAGGCCTTTCACACTTGCCATTTTAATAAAATCAACAGTATTTTCTGTTGGTTTCCCCCTTTTCAAATCTCTTAATCCAATTACAATTAGCACAAAGAAGTTGATAATCCTTACTGCCACTTAAAATTCTATCAAATAAAATAGAGTTTTTATTTCCCTTATAACCCGCCCTCACTTCTTCGACCCCTCCGCCGTTAACATGATCTACTTGTAATGCTCTTTTATCGGAAAATCCGCATCTAACACATACTCCCCCCAATAACTCTATAAGAGAATTTCTGATCCTTGCGTTTCTTTCCCTACCTTTTAGTGCATGGTTTACCAAATAATCCTCCCCTCTAACCAAATACTTTTCTCTACGTTGCGCATTGATTCTCTCGCGGTGCCTTTTATAATACTTTATGTTATTTTCTTTATGTTTTTCTGCCTTATTCATATCAATAATGTTCTGTAGGATCGTAATTAAATTGCCCTATCTGATTATTCGTATTAGGTGTACCAAAGAAATCCGGAACCTCAAATAGCGGAGTATCAAGTTGTTGATCCCTTGCGTATTCTGCCCATTCATCCGAATTAAGTTTTCCCAAAGTTAAAAGAGCATCTGTCTTTTCTTTTTCTGATAGTTTGGGATCAACCTTCTTTAATGCTATAGCAAGAGCAAGCCCGATAACTGCCATATTTGCGTCGTCTGAATTTCCGGAAAATATGGTTTCCGAACCGGGTAAAGATAATTCCGGAGCCTGTATAATCCCCCAAATATCCATGTTATTAGTGCCAACCGAAGTATCCGGAGAAATGAAAACAAATCTCTGATAGTTTGCAAATATTCTTTTAGCGTTTCCTGTTGGGTATCTATTTCTATAATCCAAAAAGGATTCGAAACTTTTACGATTGTACTCGTCCCCGTCTATCTGAACACGGAATATTGTGTTGGTTCTAAACTCATCCGGATAATCATAGTAACAGACATCGTCTCCGGCTCCTTTTGCTGTGGTACTAGTAGTTTTGGCTCTCGCAAGAGCTAACCATTTAAAAAGAGTAGTGGCACTTTTATAGGAATTTTGAATTAAAGACGTAAGTCGGGAAGCCGGATATAAGGAAGAGTTGTTGGATGCTTGAAGCTGTAATTTTAATTCAGTTTCCATTTCAGATCTAGTTTGCATCTTGATCTTCCTTATAAGTAAGCATAAACACTGCTTTTCGTTTTCTAAGTATTTTTAATGCCCAAATAATGTAGAAAGGTAGCTTCTTATACTGTGGGAATGCTATTGTTACGACAGGATTTAACCTGAATTTCTTTTGTAGCTCTATTAAACCGGCTTCGTATCTTTTTATTCTCTTTTTTAATTCAATCACATCGCCCATATAAATATTATTACACGCTACAAGTAATTGTCCAACTCATTATTCTTCTTTTCCTTTGTATAAATAGTATCAATACTAGATTTAAAGTTTATTGCATCCTTATAATCTTTTTCGGATACTTCTTTATATCCCGAATCCTTTTTAATCAAAGACAGCATCTCGGGGTCGTTGGTTCTTATTATCTGTGTGTTTTTTATAAAATTTTTCATATTAACTTCCCATCTTAAAGTATATCAACTCACATCTCGATGGTACTACCCTTACTGTTTGACCAGAAATGGAACTTTTAAACTGTAGTTTAATGGTAGTAGTTCCTGCTGGTAAAGTTACTATCTGGTTTATAGATGCCTCGCCCAAGGCGTAGGATACAGAAGTTCCACTATCGTGAATAATACTGGATATGCTGACGGTATTACCCAACTGTGTACTTCCAGCTACAAGTCTAAAAACAGCCTGTGCATAAGGTACTGTCGTAAGAGTACCTTCTATTTCACCTCCAGCAAACCTAGCCATTACCAAAATCTGTTGCGTTCTAGCGACAGTAACATCTACAGTCATGTCTGTTACATCAGCATAATTGGTAGTATCATTATTATCTCCCGTATCGGAACTTGTAATTTGGGCAAACGGAAAGTTACTTCCGCTGATAAGACCCAAGGAATCTATAATTGTTGTCGAACCGCTGGTATTTAATTCTATCTTTCCATTATTTATGGTAATACCATCCTTATCTAATATGACAATATCATTATCAAGAGCATCTCTGACTACCAATAAACCGTCTCCATTATTAGCACCGCCCAAATAAATCTCCCCAGATATGACAGAACCGGATATAATAGAACCAGATATAACAGAACCGGCTGTAACAGTACCTTTAAAAACCGCATCTCCGGTATTTCCGTCTATAGAGAAGGTTGCATTCCCGTTAATATCGCGAGCTGTAATGCCGTTAGGCGTGATACGAATATCTCCGGATACGCCGTTTTCATATACCCCGATTGCGATAGCACCTACTTGACCGAAGGTAAATTCCCCCAAAATCTTCTTTGTTCGAGTATTTAACGTCTCACTTATAGTCTCTCTTGCAAAGTTTCTAGGAGGAAATTTCTTGTCTACTTGTGTAGTTGGGACAAGATTGGTTTTACCGACATAATTAGTAGAAGACGTTTCTTCCTCTACTACAGTTTCGGGCAAAGCGTATGTTTCGATGATTTCCGGATAATAAACTTTGTCTTGATCCATCAACTAAAATAGGGTTGAATCTTAAAGATTTCAGGGCTGTTATTACCGGAACAATTTAAAACAGCACGGATCTCTAGGATTTTTCCACTATCCTCCGAATTAAATATAGCTTCCGTTTTTCCATCATCGGTAAAAGAACCGGATCCGTCCTGCAAACTACATTGATGCCAACCGTCATTTAAACCGGTAGCAACTCCGGCGTAATCAGTACCGGCTTCAGTCTCTTTTTTATCAAGTCTTCGCCATATTTCTATAGAACACCCTGCCGGTAGCGGAGCCATATCCACAACAATACTAGATATGGTAGGTAACTTCCCATACTCTGTAGGAAGTTTTAAATCTATAGTTTCGTAAATCGCTTGTGCTATTTTGTTTGCGGTATCAACCTTTTTGACACCATATTGTGATCCGGATTTATAAGCAATAAGTTTATCGGATCCTACTTTTCTTACAGCATCTATAGAATCACAAACTAAAGGATATTCTAAATTCAGAACAAAATCCGCGTTCTTTTTATTTCTACCATAAGCATAGACTCCGGATTGTCGTGAAACATCGTTACCATAAACCCCAAATAAAATAAGACCACCGTCAACATCTACCCCTGCCGGTTTTACCTGACCTCCTCCGGGGAAAGCTGTAATTGGGATCCTTCCGGAATCCCCTACAAAGAATAATTGCCCATCATTTCCGAATTGAACAACAATTACTTCTCCTTTTATTATCGCGTTAATATCTTTAAACGGAAGAGGAGTTCTATCATTATAATTGAGAGAAATTCCGTCCCAAGAATAAAGCCAACATTCTTCCTTATCTGATCCAAGACTGGCTCCTATGATTGCATAAATCCCGTCGTCCAATAATACTTCGGCTAAATTATCCGGCAAAAGTTGGAGAGCTAAATTAGTATAAGACTCATCATAACCAATAAGCGCTACAGCGTCTCCGTTGTTTATATAAAAACCTCCATTTATAACTTTCATTAAATGATTAGGTGTGTTTGTAAGATTAGTTTTAGGATATGTTTGTGCAGGGTTTCCGGCACTTGTATCAACATCTGTCCAATTTGCATTTCCGGGAATTGGTTTTCTGTGTATTTTTGTAGGGGTTGCCCAATAAATTCCTGTTTCTCCGTTGTCGTTTCCCCATTCTCCAATACCTCTTAAATCCCCTTCAACATCTGTGTATTTTAAAGTCCAAACTCCTGCGCTAGTTCTTTGTAAGATCCTTCCGTTTTCAAGTCCCCAATAAGAATTACCATCGGAAGAGTTCACTACATCAACAACCGGAGAGTTCATAATACCGCCTAATGCTAGATCGTCTGTTAATGCTTGTCCTGCTTTTAAAGAATCTCTGTTTCGTCTAACATCCAAACCACTTCCAAATTTAAAAGCTCCTCTTGCGCCTTTATCTTCAAAATCAGAAAGACCGGTAAAACTTTGAATTAAGAAACTTCTCATATTTTTATTCTAACACTTTCATTACCTAAATCGATATTTATCTGAATAAGAAGTACCACGATCCGTATATTTGTATCCGGAGTAATTGGTATTTCTTGTTGTGTACTTGTAATCCCATTCTGTAGGCGAAGGACTTGCAGACGATGACGGGCTTACAGAAGGTGAAACTGAAGCAGACGGACTTAAAGATGCCGATGGGCTAGGGGATGCCGATTCAGAACTGCTTGGTGATACAGAACTTGAAGGAGATTGTGAAGCAGACGGAGACTGTGATGCCGACTCGCTTGAAGAAGGAGATGGGCTTGGGCTTTCCGAACTGCTTGGAGACTGCGAAGCAGATGGTGATGCAGATGCCGATTCAGAACTGCTTGGAGACTGCGAAGCAGATGGTGAAATCGATGGAGATTCAGAACTGCTTGGCGATGTAGATGCTGATTCAGATGCCGATGGAGACTGCGAAGCAGATGGCGACTGTGATGGAGAATCACTAGATGACGGAGACACCGATGCTGAAGGGCTTACAGATGCCGATTCGCTTGATGAGGGGCTTTCTGAACTAGATGGCGAAACTGATGGAGATTCGGAACTGCTTGGAGATACCGAAGCAGATGGTGAAACTGAAGCAGATGGTGATAAAGAACTGCTCGGACTTCCCGGACTTGGTGATGCGGAACTTGAAGGTGAAACCGATGGAGATTCAGAACTGCTTGGAGACTGCGATGGCGACTCGCTTGATGATGGAGATACCGAAGCAGATGGAGAAACCGATGGGGATTCTGAACTGCTTGGAGACTGTGAAGCAGATGGTGAAACTGATGGGCTTTCTGAACTCGATGGTGAAACCGAAGCAGACGGAGACACCGAGGGGCTTTCCGAACTTGAAGGGGATACAGATGCCGATGGTGAAACGCTTGGAGATTCAGAACTGCTTGGAGATGCCGAAGCAGATGGTGAAACAGAAGGGGATTCGGAACTGCTTGGAGACTGCGAAGCAGATGGGCTTACAGATGGTGATGTAGAACTGCTTGGAGATACAGATGCAGATGGTGATTGCGAAGCAGACGGAGACTGTGAAGCAGATGGTGAAACTGATGCCCCCTCTGTATCGTGCCTAATATTATCAAGCAAATAATAAGTGTCCCCCTGACTGGAAGTGTAGTTGAATGTTATAAACCAATAATCCAACGCAGATGTATCTGGAGTACCTTGTTTAGTAAATGCTGACCATGCTAAGGATATTTCATTCCACCCACTAACTAAAGCCCCACCATAGGCATTTACAGTATTACCCTGTTTATAATACCTATGATCCCCACCACCAGTATCACTACCGAATTGAAAGTCGAAACTACTGAAGTTAGTAATGCTTGGGATATAAAGCCAAAATTTTATGTATCCTGTTTGTTCTGTTACACCGCTAAGATTTACACTTCCAGAAGTTCTAGCAAACGCCGCCCTGTGCGCGGCGTTTAAGGATACATCTACGTTACATTGTAAAGAACCTGTACCCTCCTTTTTTTCACCGGTGTTGGTTGCAACCCCGTTTTGATCTCCTCCTGTAACAACGGAATTTCCCCAACCGGTGGTAGCATTACATAAATCTATGGTTACTAAAGCCATTTATCTGTCCTCCAATAATTTTGCTATATCTCCCCATCCGGGTATTTCTTTTGCCGTTTTAAAGCCCTTAGCATACTTTTCATTTCTGAACTCATCCGGAGATCTTTTACTCTTTGTTAATGTTTCACCATGCCTTATGCAGACATTAGAAACTGTAGACTGATAGTTGAATCTAGGATAGTCATCAAAACCCAAAGGAAGTTTTTTACCACCCGGCTCAAAGCCCCACTTAATAGAGAATTTCCCCTCTTTGTCTATTCGGGCAACTCTTGATCTGTAGTGTTGTAGTGCTAAATCTTTATTAGCAGTCATGCCGGAAACCTGTTGCATAACATCCACCCAAACACAAAGACCATCGTCAACCCAATACTTCCATACATTAGTATTGTAGTAGTAAGCATTTTCACCTGATGGTAAATCAAACTCAAAATGTGAAGGATGATACAAGACATCAGATTCGCAAAGGAAAATCTGATCTGCATCAGATTCTTCAAGACCTGCTAAGACTTGTCTGTGCATCATTTCGGAACTTCTAGCACCTTGTACAACAATTCTTTTATCCCCGAAGTCTATTTCCTTTTCTCTTGAAACTGAAATTATAGGAAGCCCTGCCTTTAACAACTGCTCTCTACAAGCCATTTCTATATCTTCCCTATGGGTATTACAAGTATAATAGATAATTTCTTTTTTCATTATGATTGTATTATTACACCTCCAATCAATCGTGCCAATCAGGTACTGGTTTGAACCTGTTAATAAGCCACTCCAAATCGTACTTTGCCGGACTCCATCTCTTTTTTAGTTCTTCGAGATTACTAAACCATAGGCTTTTAGAGTATTCTCTTGCTCTAGGAATTCCCGGATTCGGATAAGGAAAGCCAAAATCCCCTCCTTGCGTTCTAAATAAATGGGCGTACCAAGTATCCTTATTCACTATCAGTTTACCACCAGACAACCAAGTTTTACACGCGACTTCTGTTCCCTGCTGTCCCCAACTTCCATGTCCCTCGTCACAAATATCAAGTTCCCAATATTTTTCGCGAGTTAACATAAAGCAAGATCCCTGAATTGACATCGTTTCCACTAATTTATCGTTTACTTGTAACTCCGGTCTTAATGATATTTCTTTCCAATATTGAAAAATAAGTTCTCTATCAAAACGATAAGTTATATTAACCGGAGATTTTCTAGCTTCCCAAAAAAATACGCGTTCGAAATCTGTTTTATTATCACAAGCAGAATTAGGTTCTGCGCCTTTACCGTCTCTTCCTACACGAATCATACATTGTTGTGGTGTTCTGCCTTGATCCCATTGACTCCCACACTTTTTACATTTCCAGTCGAAAACATGAAGATGCTTCATAAGAGGAATCATCGTATAATCATCACGCATTTCGGACATCAACTTAACATCGAACCCCTCATCAAAACAACAATGGGCGTCCACCTTCATAACATACTTGGCTTTAGAAAGTCTTGCTAATTGATTAGTTCCAGCTCTTTGCCCAATACTCTCCGGAAAGTGAATAACTGTAACTCTAGGATCCACGGGTACTGCTCCCCAATAACCGTCCAATGAAACAATAACTTCAGTATTACCTCTGATGTTCTGTAAAATATTTTGTACAGTTCTTGCTAAAAATTCTTCATTCCTTGCCGGTATTAAAATGCTTAAATCATATTTCATTTTAAAATTTTATAAAAGAAATAAATAATTATTACCATAACAGTCCAAAGTGTTGCTTCTTCCATATTACTCTTTAACCCACGCCCAAGATCTAGCGGCGTCCCGAACTTTTCCTTCCTGCTTGTTTTTACTCCCAAACAGAAACCAAGTTTTTATATCGTTGTCTTTTACATATTCGTCAACCGCCCGTACTACTTGATGTGTTCTAGGAGAGGTTCTTTTTATATAGTCGTGTCCGCTTACAATACCGCCTTTTCTAACCTTTTTACTCCATTCGGTTATATCCTGCAAAACATATTTATATCCGTGATTTGCGTCAATATAAACAAAGTCCAAAGAACCATCCTCAAAATCCTTAACTGCATCCATACTAAATTTCTTGATAAAAGTGACATTAAACCCTTTGAGTTTCTTTTTAGCGATAGAAAGAAAATCATCGAACTTTTGTTGAGTGATGTGGTCTTTATACTCCTTATGAGCAGTCCAAGCGTCAATACAAAATAAATGTAAATCTGGATTTAACTTACAAAGGGCTTTAGAATACTCCCCCTGTTCTACGCCAACTTCCGCCCCGACCCTAAATCCGGCAATTCTAAATAAAGCGGCAAGATCAAACCTTCCAACATCGTCTATCTCTATTGGAGATTTTCCTCCAAGATCCAACTTAAATGCGTTTTTAATGAGTTCTATTGTTTCCATCCCTTTACCTTTATGAAATGGTTTTTTCCTTTAAAGAAGTAAAAACTACCCTCTCTTTCGTGAGTTAAAACCCAATCCCTTATATTATTGCCTTTTAAATAGGCGTCTACAGCCTCCACAACTCCGGACTCCGTGAAGTGATAGTAATCATGTCCGGATATAATTCCGCCCATTTTTACTTTCCTTCCCCAAGCTACAAGATCCTCTATTACATAATCAAAATTGTGATTTCCGTCTATATAAACAAAATCCAAAGTACCGTCCTCAAAATCTCGAACAGCGTCCATACTCATTTTTCTATGAAATGTAACATTATACGGAGTTAACTTTTCTTTCGCTAATTCAAAATTGTGGTGTTGTTTTTCCTTTCCTCCACCACGTTGATTATCTTTATAAGTATCCCACGGATCCACACAATGAAGCTCCAATCCGGGAATATTCTGACACAAAACTAGGGAGTATATTCCTTCTGCTACGCCAACCTCAACACCCTTTTTAAAACCCAACTCTGCAAAATACTGCGCAAGCTCTAATCTATTTTGTAATTGCCTACCCATAGACTCCTATCTTCCGACCATGTTGGAACCGGATAAAATTTTTCTACTAGCCAAGCTAAGTTATATTTTTGTTTGTGCCAAACCTTTTCGTTAATCCATTTGTTAGTATAATTTCTACCTTTTATCAGTTCCTTTTCCGCTAAGAAGTATCCTCTTCCGTATTTCTTGCCCTTATGAAGATGCGCGTACCAAGTGTTTTTGTTAACGACAACTCTCCCCCCGGATAGCCAAGCCTTTAAGCCAATCTCCTGAAATTCGTTCCAAAAAGTACCGTAGTTTTCTTCATCCATTAGTTCCAAGAAATCAAAATAACTTCTTCGCATAAACCACATGGAACCTTGCGAGGACATTAAGTCATCAATCTTCTTGTTCTTTAATTCCGGATCCCTGTTCTTTTCTTCCCAAACTTTACCGTTTAGACCGGCTCCGCCGAAATCCGCCGGATCGTTAGGAAAGGATAAGAACATATAATCTATGTCCGGTTTTCCAACGTCTTGAATACACCAGTTTTCTGCGTCAAGTCTCTTTCTAGTGGGAACAACTACCCAATCTTCTTCACAATCCTTTTTTAAAATTTCGTCGAAACCTTCTCCAAACATACAATGCCCGTCTACTTTAATGATAAATTCTCCGGTAGAGACAGCTACTGCGGAATTTATTCCGGCTCTCATACCTTCGGATTCCCCCTTGTGCAAATAAATGACACGGTTATCCTCAACTATTTTCTCCGGTTTCTCCCAATAACCGTCCAGTACGGCAATAATTTCTATATCGCCCCTAGCGTTTTTTAAAAGATCTTTGATTGTATTTGAGAGAAATTGCTCGTTTCGGGAGGGTATTACGATAGAAACTTTATTCTTTATCATAGAACAATAATAGCACTATCTGAACATTAAATACACCTTTTTAGTCAAACGAATGACCTATTATGCACTTGGAGAAGCAGAAGCGCTTGGTGATACCGATGGCGATGCGCTGACGCTAACAGAAGCTGAAGCAGAAGCGCTCGGCGATAATGAAGCGCTTGGTGAAGGTGAAGGCGATTCTGATCCGCTCGGAGATACCGAAGCTGATGGTGACACCGATGCGCTTGGAGACGCGGAAGCACTTTCCGAAGAGCTTGGAGACACCGAAGGACTTGCCGAAGCTGAAGGACTTGGCGATAACGATGCTGAAGCCGACGGACTTCCGGAAGCGCTTGGTGATACTGAAGCAGACGGACTCACCGACAACGAAGGAGATGGACTGTCTGAAGCTGAAGGACTTGGTGACGGAGAATTTGAAGCGCTTGGTGATACAGAAGCACTTGGTGACGGCGACTTAGATACTGAAGGAGAAACACTTGGTGATACCGAAGCTGAAGGCGATGCCGACGCTGAAGATGACGAACTCTCCGAAGCGCTTGGTGATGCCGAAGCTGAAGAAGATCGACTCTCTGAAGCTGATGGCGATAGCGATGCGGAAGCTGAAGGTGAATCGCTTGGAGATACCGAAACCGACGCGGAAGCGCTTGGCGATTCTGATGCACTTGGAGACGGACTGCCCGTTGCTCCCCAAACAGAAACGATTTCGTTTCCGGAATTGTAATACCTACCATCATCCGAAGCATCTTTCTTAATAAAGACAGCACCCTTTTTGAAGCCCGAATCCCCCGTAGGTACGGTTATTCCGGCGGCAATAACGATTCTGTCCGCACTATCTTCTAATATAACCTCGTTGTAGAGGTAATCTCGCAAAGCTGTAAGGAAATTTGTTTCTGTGGTATTTCTTAATCCGGTAGCAATAGCTTGGATTCTATCAATTTCATCTTGCGTTGTTCTAGGTAATTGTGTTTTTAGTTTAAATGCACCCATAATTTTTTTATTCCTTCGGCTTCCCGGATCCCCG
>Ga0208245_1001539_pt1 | contig 13687 bp, 12 predicted proteins | sample RifOxyC1_FD_184035 | JGI IMG/M metagenome (GOLD analysis project Ga0208245, IMG submission 184035) | Soil microbial communities from Rifle, Colorado - Rifle Oxygen_injection C1 (SPAdes) | ecosystem: Environmental > Terrestrial > Deep subsurface > Rock core/Sediment | place: Rifle, Colorado... | reverse complement strand
ATTATATGGGGCTTCCGGCTTCCGTGTGGGTTAGTAGCCGATTAAGGCTCCCGACGGTAGCATTGAAAGACCGCCCTTGTGGAACATGATGGCGGTCCGGAACCGAGCCCTGTTCCGGAACCTGCAGGCCCGTGACTTGATCTTCAGATTGTCGCATTGATGGATTCGGCGATAGCGTTCGTCGCCTTGAACATGATTGCGTTCAGTTCAGGATGCCCCACAGATGTTTTCGGACTATTTTGCCAACCTTCACCACCGGATCCAGACGGGACCCCCGTGCCATCCATACCAAGAGCGCTTTCCAATTCTTATCGGCGACACCCCTTTACGAATATGACCACAGCCCGTTGACCGTTTCCTTGATACGCCACGCTCTGGACGTCTTTAGGTCACAATATTACTCATTTTTAGTATCCACCAACTCAAATATTTTCTTAAAATACTTAAAGCTCAATAGTAACATATTTGTATAAATTCCATTTGCTGCGCATGCTTTGATTATTTCACTGTTTAAAGTTATATTGCTCTTAATTGATTTTGTACTTATTCCGCCAACCCTCATTTTTATTATTGATCCTGGTAGATAAAAATAATCCAATTTATGTGTATATAAAAATCTTATAAGAAGTTCATAATCAGAAGCTATTTCATAATTTGTTTCATAATAACCATATTTATCAAATTTACTTTATATGTAAAAAACGTTGGATGAGCTGGCATAAATCCCAGCTTGAATTTACTTGGATTGAAGCTTGCAGAAGAGTAGTATCTTACAGTTTTTTCATGATTATTTTCATGAATAAACCTTACATCTGAAAATACAACTTGAGGATTTCTCTTAATAAATATTTGATGTATTCTTGAAAGAACTTGATCTCCAATATAAAAGTCATCAGAGTTTAATATCCCAATTATTTCACCAGTAGCTTTTTTAATTCCTTTATTCATCGCATCATATATTCCATTGTCATCTTCACTTATCCATTTAATTCTATTATCGAGATCAGCATATGATTTAATAATATTTAATGATTCATCCGTAGAATTACCATCAACAATAATATATTCTAAATCAACATTATTTTGGTGTATAACAGAATTTATTGCGGTAGTCAAGAATGCAGCACTATTATAACAAACAGTAATAATAGATATTTTCATTACCATCTCCTATTAACTATTATTATGTCGGGTGAATTATATTTTCAAGTAAACCATCTCAGTTATATTTGGTATATTAGCCTTTGTTAAACCATAATCCCAATGCACAAACTGTAATGAATCTAGGGTAGTAGGTCTCTCCTAGCGTGGAAAGTAGGAAATTCAAATCGTCGGTAGTCAAGGGGTATCGTATCCTCTGCATAGCATTCCACACATGTAAAATATCCGGCAACTATTAGTTCGGGGAACGATGTCGACCAAGAGAACGAGCTTCCTGTCTTCTTCTGGTATTCGAAAGCGTTTATTTACAAAGGACTGGAGTTTCTGTACCTGGTTTAGTATACACTTGATCTGCATCCTGCTTTTCCCATAAGTGATGTTTTGGTCAAACCTAAATCGTATCGTCGTAGGTTTGAGGGCAGGGTGCAATTCATTTGCTTTCAGGGAAAGCTGATTTTCGCCTCGGAATTCCTTGGTTTTCAACAGAATTCGCCAAAAAATTCAACAATAGAACCTACTACAATAGCGCTAACAGTACATTCGCTACCTATAGTTCACGAGTTTCGGTGTCGGGCATATTAGCTTGTTTTCAGTGCATTGTCCCAAAATTATAAATGCCATCTCATTCATCTCAGGGCAACATTTTTAAAATATTCAGTAACCTCTAGTCACTATTTCGGTAAAGAATATTGGTGATAATATAATTATAAATAGTTTTGATTAAAAGATATGCACCATATTTTCTAAAAAAATAACCAAACCTTGTTGATAATCTCAAATTGTGAAAATGTCTTAATCTTGTTATTAAAGTATTATCTAACAAAATATTCTCAAAATGCACCTTGTTATTATCCAAATCAACAACCCATTTCTTACTAAAACCACTATTATGAGTGCCTTTACCATCTGTAAATCCATCATTTATTATTTTTGATTTTCTAGGATAAACGGCAAATGCATTATGCTTATATTGATTATAACACCATCGGATAGCCCAAGAATCTATTTTACCAAGCATTTGCAATTCTAGCATTTTAAACATATCATTTCCACTATTATTAAAAAATTTCTTTTGTTTCTTGTTTTTTTTAAAATCAAGCCAGTCTTTTATTTCCCAATCAATTTTTGACCATCTATTATACCATGTGCCCCATCCCCAAGAAGAACTACGAGGAGATAGAAATATGTCCTTTTTATAATTTTCTAGAAATGGTAATTTAGGAGAATATCCTGAAATTGACCATATGGTATTATCATACTCATAATAATTAAGCGCTTCATTCATATATTCTAAAAAATCAATAGATACAATTAAGTCATCTTCAACAACTATCGCTTTTCCATATTCTTTAATAACTTCTGTAACACCACTTATTATTGATGTTGCTAGACCACGATTCACAAGAGATTCAAAAATGTGAATATTTTTAAATCCTTTTATGGTTTTTAAATATTCCCTTAATTTTTTGATATCTAAATAATCAGTATCGTTTTTACTTCCATCTGAAAAGATAAATAAGAGACTATTTTCAGCTATTTTATTAAGTAGCAAGCTATCAATTGTTTTACATATCATTCTTCTATAAGAAAAAATTATAATTGGCGAAAGACTAGTTGTTTTCAAGTTTGGGTTCCTTGCTATTGAGAAGTAAAATTAGAAATATTATCGGGTCAGAGTAAATAGGTTGAGCAAAAAATAACGTGATGAAAAATGGTAATAATAAGTATTTTTTTTCCTTTGCTAATGCAATAGAAATTATCCAAATCAATAAGTAAATTGTAGAACCGATAATACCGATTGTTACAATACTTCCTAAAAAATTAACAGTGCTTACGGTGTTTATTTTTTGTAAGTAACCTAATCCAAATAATGGATTGATTGATAATGTAGAAACTATGTTTTTTAAACTATCAAATCTATAAAAAAATGATTCACTAGCAATTCTCGTATTAAAAAGTGTTAATAAATATCCACTGACAGCCAAGGTGAACAAACTAATTATTAATATATTTAGTATTTTGCTATTTGCCCGTTCGGAACATGCTTTAATAGTAATCAAGAAAATAAATATTATTATTCCACTAAAAGAAAAAGTTGTAATTAATGAAAGAATTATCATGATTTTAATTATGTTGTGGTATCTTTTAAAGCTAACTTTTTTTAAGTCAACTAAAAAATATGCATATTGAATATACACTTGGTATATTCCTGGTTCTCTAAATATTCCAAAAGATCTTTCCATGAAATATAAAGAAGAAAAATAATATTCATTTGCACCCATAATTGTGAATGGGAAATATAAAGAAGCGTAGTTCTCAACAAAACCACGTTGATGCGTTTGAATGTCAGTCAATTTAATTTCTAGTTTAAGGTAATACATAATATAAGTGACTAGTGAAGAAATTGAAAGTAGTATTATTATTACAACAAGCGTTTTATTAAAAATATTTATAAAGTGAAAATCTTGAATTAATAAAAGAAAAATATGAATCGATATAAGTAATGTCAAAGATGAATTGAAAGCTGGCCTAATGTTTTTTGCAATTAAAATTGCTTGAATAAGCGCATACATTACAAAAATTATCATTAAAATATATAAAATATAAGTGTTATTCATTATGTTAATTTTCAAGTGATTATGGGTAGTTATATACAAAGCCATTAAAAATAGTAGCAATGAGAATAGAACTATTCCATTTAGTTCGCCAATTATTCCTGGACGTAAATTTAAAATTAGAACTGAAAAGGAAACAAAAAAATATGAGGTGATTTTCTTTTTAATTAACAAAATTGACTACCTTTTTTATTATTATTTTTATTACACTTAATAAACCATAAGTATTTAATAATATTAAATATTTCTCACGCCGTTTTTTCCATGATTTTTTTGATGAAATACCTCCTCCCAAAAAATCCGTAACAACCACACTATAATATTTGAATCGATTTTTTTCTATCATATATATTCTATTAACTAGCTCATAATCGCTATATATTTCATATTTCAAATTGTAATATAGGTTATTTTTTAATCTATTTTTATTAAAAAACATTGATTGATGGCAAGCCATTATTTCACCTTTCTCTAAGGTGTGTAATTTGAGAGGTTTGAATATTTTATTATTAATAATCTTGCTACCATATAGAATATTATAGTCATCATTATCTACTAAATTGAATGCATTGATTATATCTTTATCGTAGAATTTATCGCCGCTATTCATGAAATTTATCCATTTACCATTACAATGCTTTATTGCTTTATTCATAGCATCATAAATACCACCATCCTTTTCGCTAACCCAATAAGCTAATTTGTTGCTGTATTTTTGAATTATCTCCTTTGTGCCATCATTTGAACCACCATCAATTACAATGTATTCGACTTTGTCGAAGTGGAAAAGGTTAATTACACTTAGTATTGTGTTTTCTATATGAATATAATCATTTAAAACAATTGTAACAACAGTTAAAACGTACCTGCTCATTAAATTTCCCCAAAAACCCTTTTGAAAAAGATAGTCAGTATTTTTTTTATAATCCTAATATTTATCGCCTTTTTGTATAATTCAAGAAAAGATAAATTATAATTATTGTTTGCAGAATAAAAATCTCTGATATATTTTAATCCATATTCATTATTATTATATAATTTAAGCATAAAAAATATATGCGTATTTATTCGCCGGATCAAATCCATGCGATGATTTTCTACAAAATATGATTTTGCTAGCATATAAAAAAGTGGTAATTTACCATCAGCTGACTTGATGCTGATAGATCCTTCATGGTGTCGGAAAAAAGATAACGGTTTATTAACAAAAGCAAAATATTTATATTTATTGGCTATTAGTAAATATATAAGTAAATCACTTCCAATGCCATGCGAACAAAAATCTTTAATAGAATAGTTTTGAATATTTAAAAGGAGATTTTCTTTTAAATCATTTGTCCTGAATATTGCACATCCTGGCGAAACTGGATATCCACCTTCAAATAGTGCTCCATTGATATATTTTTCACTGCCATAAATTCCAGTATTTCCAATAGAATAATTTAATGTATTTATATCTATCTTGTCATTAAATATCGTTGTACTAGTAAATACAAAACCTATTTCATTATTTTTTAGAAACGGGACTGTTTTTTCAATAAAATCAGTGGAAATAAGATCATCCGAAAAAAGTATTTTACCATAAACGCCTTTAGCTTCATCAATGCATTTTTTCCAATTTCTAACCGGCCCAACATTTTCCTCATTTTGGAAAGCTCTAATACAATTATTTTTTTTAGAGTACTTTTGAATAATATCCCATGTTTTATCTGTGCTTTTATTATCAAAAATTATAATTTCAAAGTTTGAATATGTTTGTGATAATGCCGAATGAATAGTTTCGCCGATAATGGCTTCTCTATTATAAACCGGTATAAGAATGCTTACTAATTCATTCATTTATATTAGCCTTTCGAAGAAAAATATATGATTTAATTGGTCCAACGAAAGAAAAAAACAAAAGACTGATACTCGTGCTGAAAATGATACCAGAAACTCCCAAATTAAAATATTTTACAAGAAATATTGATAATGGGAAATTAAAAAATATTGCAAACAAAGAAGTGAAAACCTGCTCTTTTATTTGATTGACTCCATTAAGAAAAAATGCAAAAACATTATTCCAAGATGATATCACAACAAAGAGAGACATTGCTATAATTGATTTTCCATTTACTTCAATATCAGGACTTATCCATATGGAAATAGCGAATGGTGCTAATAAGGCAAGAATTATTGTAGCTATAACAATTAAAACAAAAACAATTAATTGTTTTTTAATTGTATGACGTATCCATTTAAAGTCAGATTGATGATATGCATCCGTATATGCAGGCCAGAGCGGCGTCATTATTATATTTTGAAAAAACAGGATTATACTGAACAGCTTGAAAAGTAAATCATATTGAACAACGTATTCAGGGCCAATCAATTGCGTGATCAATATTTTGCTAGAAGTAAATAGTACAACAACCGCAATTTGAATAACAAAAAACTGCATTCCAATATTCGCTATCAAAAAGGCTTTATTCTTTTTAAATTTATTAAAAGATGGAATTATATGTGTATTTTTTCTAAAAAACCAAATACTAATTAATATGCTGGACGTAACTAAAGCTACGCCATAGAGGTAGGATAATGACAGCATCGATTTCGATTTTATAGTCTCGAAAAAAATTAGCAAAATTAAAAAAAATAAATTTGAGGAGAATTGATTAAAAACTGAAATAGATGTTTTTTGGAAACCATTTACCACCTGATTAATAAGCGACAACCAAAAATTTAAAAAAAAGAAAAAACCAGTAACTGTTATTATTCGTCTTATTTCCTCCTGATTTAATATTGTTGAATTAAAAACCCGTTGCCAAGCTATATATTTTGAAATGATAAATAGAACACAAAACAGGAGGAATGATATAATGCCAATTATGATGTATGCTGTTGAAATGTATTCCTTAACATTGGCAAATTCATTTTTTGCGATAGATTCCGCAATTTTATTCTTTAATCCGTTTCCAATTCCTAAATCAAACAATACAATCCATGACATAATTGACAAAAGTGTTGACCAAATCCCGTATTGTTCTGTGCCAAGAATTCGGAGCATTATCGGAACTATGACATAACTACAAGCAATTGCTAGTACTTTTACCACAAAAGAAGTTCGAATTTGCAGGAAATAATTAACCGTTCGTTTATGTGATTCCGTATTATTCATCAGATTTTCTTAACCCACTCGATCATTTTTTTAATACCTTCGATTTTAGTAATTACAGGTTTCCACCCTGTCATATTTTTTATCTTTTTTAGATCAGCAACGAATATTTTTTGATCGCTTTCTCTTGACGGTAGCTGCGAATATGTCATCTTAATCCCTAAAACAGATTCCAAAAAGGAAAAAAGCTCTAGCAACGAAGATGAATTTTCCATTCCACCACCGATATTGAAAGCAGTTCCCTTAATGTCATCAATGTATTCTGCGCATTTTAGATATAGGTTAACCGCATCGGAAGCGTACAATAAATCACGAACTTGTTTTCCGTTACCGGAAATTGTAAATGATTCTTTCAACTTACCTTGCTGTATCTCTATAGCTTTTGTTGTGAACCAACCTATCCAGCCCTGATCAAAAGTTGCGAATTGTCTACCACCATACATGGAAGAATGTCTCAGGACAACTGTTTTCATCTTAAATAACCGGGCGTAATCAAGAAGATATTGATCGGCAGATCCTTTTGAGCACCCATAAGGAGAATGAAAATCCAGTGGGACCGACTCGTCAAATCCATCCGGATATTCTTTGCAAATGTATCTATCTGCTGTCTCAAGATATGTGTACTTCTCCAGGTCGCCGTATACTTTATTTGTGGATGAATAAATAATGCTTGAATTGGGAGAGTACTTTCTGACCGATTCTAAAAGATTGAAAGTTCCCAAGGCATTGGTTTCAAAATCCAGCCGCGGGTTATCTATTGATGTAGTCATGGCAACTTGGCCAGCAAGGTGAAATATCATTTCTGGTTGCTCTTTCTTGATTACATACTCGACATCGTTGATATTGCGTATATCAAAATGAAAATATTTAAAATTCCCTAATTTTTGTAGCCAATCAAGGTTTTTTTCTGAACCGAATCTGAATAAATTGTCAAAAATGACTAGTTCGTCATTGCCACGATTGATTATTTCTGCGGCCAAATTGGAACCGAGAAAGCCGCACCCGCCGGTTATTAGGTATTTCATGTTAATCAGTCTCCGCTAAATAGTCATCAATAGCTGTATAAACATTATACCTGAACTGTGTTCCTGTCTTACCCAATAACAGACCAATGTCGCACTCGAATTCCATCATTTCATTCTCACGATAGGGGAGGGAGCCCAAATTGATTATGGATTGAGAATCTATCATTTTTCTTAAATATTCGACAATTGATTTGATGCTTACACCACGTCCGTAGGATACGTTTAGAATATTTCCGATTATATCATTTGATGAGTCAAGGATATTTTTGATCGCCAACGCGAAATCTTTGATATAAATGAAATCTCTTTTCTGCTCGCCGGGGGTAAGGTTGATTTCTTCATTTTTCCGCAATTTACCAATCAAGTAGGGAAGTAATTTATCATTCGGTTGATATTTCCCAAAAAGGTTTCCTGGGCGGATGACCGCTACTGGAAAATGATAATTTCTAAAAAACATCATTGCTGTGTTAGTCGTTAATGTCTTGATTAGGGCATAGGGTGAGTCCGGCTGTTCGCGCGCGTCTTCACGATACGGAGTATTTATATTGCCGTATTCTTCAGCGGATCCAAATTGAACAAATAATTTTAAGTGACTTACGCTTTTTAAACATTCAAAAAATTGCAGTAATGTATTTAAATTCGTCTCGATCAATGTGGAAAACAAAGATAAATCCCTTGTGGCGGTTACTACTGAAATGAGATTGATGACATAATCGGGTTTTTCTTTGTTCAAAATATTCTTGAGGATATCGATATCCTGGAAATCGTATTGGTACCATGCTATTTCTGGATTGGATCGTATAAAATTTTGGTCGATGTATTTATCAATAACCACAATAGAGTACTTATTCTTTAGTAACTCAATCAAATTTTTACCGACAAAACCAAAACCGCCGGCTATCAATAGTTTTTCCAATTTTCTCTAGCCCTCTTGATAAGTGTTAATCTGTTTCATCGTCAATTCTTTGGTCGGTAGTTTGTCAGAAAAGGTCCGATACCAAAAAATCGTTTGTTCTATGGCATTTTCAATTGAAAACTTACATTTCCACCCAAGGCGAGCTTTGGCTTTGCTGGCGTCAAGCTTTAGTAACTGAGCCTCATGTAGATTTGCATCGGAGGCGACCGCGTACTCTCCGCACCCCCAACTTTTAACGGTGCTTTGTACGATTTGTTCGACACTCAAAACACTGTCATCACCAGGCCCGAAATTCCACCCCTCGCTATATAGAAGCCCATCCTCATACATTTTTTTTGCAAGTAAAAGATAGCCGGATAAAGGTTCCAGAACATGTTGCCATGGGCGTGTCGCATTCGGGCTCCTTATGACGATCGTTTCATTTTTTTCCAAGGACCGCACGCAATCCGGAATAAGCCTGTCCAGAGCCCAATCTCCTCCACCTATGACGTTTCCAGCCCTTGCCGTTGCCAGCGAGACTTGATGAGTTTTGCCATATTGTTCCGGATTGAAAAAAGACCGCCTGTATGCGGCGGATAACAATTCTGCGCACCCTTTACTGGATGAATAAGGATCGTAACCGCCCATTGGGTCGTTTTCGCGGTAACCCCATACCCATTCCTTGTTTTCATAGCATTTATCCGTTGTGATTGAAACGACAACATTTACACTATCGCAGGTGCGAATTGCCTCATATAGGTTTAGCGTACCCATGACGTTCGTTTCATACGTCAACCGCGGTTCCTGATATGAAAGACGGACAAGAGGCTGAGCGGCCAGATGGAAGATAATTTCAGGTTTGAATTCTCGAATTGTCGTTGCAAGGGAATCCGAGTTTCGAATATCCCCGACACGGTGATCGATATCCTTTGCCAGATTCAGCGTGCTGAATAAATTCGGCTCGGTCGGAGGCTCAAGTGAAAAACCGCAAACTTCCGCACCCAGCATAACCAGCCATTGAGTCAACCAGCTCCCTTTAAACCCGGAATGTCCCGTGATTAATACGCGTTTACTGCGCCAAAAATCTGTTTGCGACATCACCATGTTTTCCATGGCGCCTTTCCGCTTGCCCAAAGGGTTTCCAACTCATTCTTGTCCCTGAGCGTATCCATGGGCTGCCAAAAACCTTCATGCCTAAACGCACTCAATTGGCCGTCTCGCGCAAGCTCTTCCAAAGGGCTACGTTCCCATATTGTAGAATCGCCTTCTTTTATATATTCAAAAATATGGGGACTCAGTACGAAAAAACCGCCGTTAATCCAGGAACCGTCCCCTTTGGGTTTCTCTTTAAAAGATTCTATCCGGTCTCCGTCCAAACCGAGAGCTCCGAATTTTCCCGAAGCTTGTACGGCGGTCAATGTGGCAAAACGTTTGTTTTTATTGTGAAAATCCAGCAAGGCCGGAATAGCTACATTCGAAACGCCATCTCCATAAGTCAACATGAAATCTTCATTTCCGATATATTGTTGTATTCGTTTTACCCTGCCTCCGGTCATCGTATTCAATCCGGTATCGACCAAAGTAACGCGCCAAGGTTCAGCGCTCGATTGATGGTATTCGGTCTTATTCGCCGACAAGTCGAACGTTATATCGGATTGGTGCATATAATAATGGTGGAAATAGTCTTTAATAACATAACTCTTATATCCGCAACAAACAATAAAATCATTGAATCCATAAGTCGAATAATTTTTCATGATATGCCAAAGAATTGGTTTCCCACCGATCTCCACCATCGGTTTAGGTTTAAGATCCGTTTCCTCAGAAAGCCGCGTACCGAGTCCGCCGGCGAGTATAACTACCTTCATTTTGTTGCTTCCTTAATGAACTCCACGATGCACGAAATTGAATAATCAATAGTCTCTTCAGTGAGTCCGGGATACGCTCCGAGGAAGAATGTGTTATTCATGACTATATCCGTCGTATCCAAATTTCCTGCTATACGGTGAACAATCCCCTGGTATGCAGGTTGCCTGAGAAGATTGCCGCCGAACAAATTCCTGGTTTCCACCAGTCTCTTGCTCAAATGATCAGTAAGTTCAGTACGCGTAAAGGGAGCGCCGGCGCGCACGGTAACTGGATATGCAAACCAGGATGGATCACTGCCTTCAGTCTGGTAGGGGAGAATAAAAAACTTATTCCAATCTGGTATAGTCTTAAAACCAGCCGTCCAGGTCGAGAAATTCTCTTTTCGCCGTCTGATGAATTCCGGAAGTTTTTTTAGTTGCGCAACGCCGATGGCAGCCTGCATATCAGTAACTTTCAGGTTGTATCCGATATGAGAATAGACGTACTTATGATCATAACCTTTGGGGAGAGTCCCGTACTGTCCGGTAAAGCGCTTACCGCACGTATTGTTTTCACCTCCGGCGCAATAACAGTCTCTACCCCAATCCCGAATGGATCGAGCCGCGCGCGCAAGCCGTTCGTCGTTCGTAAATACTGTACCGCCTTCACCCATGGTAATATGATGTGCTGGGTAGAAGGAACAGGTCGCGATATGACCGAAGCTGCCGACCATTTTCCCTTTGTATTTGGAACCAAGCGCATCGCAACAATCTTCAATAAGCCATAAATCGTGTTTCTTTACCAATTCCATGACAACATCAAGATTGTACGGATTTCCCAGCGTATGGGCCAGGAAAATCGCCTTTGTCTTGGGACCAATCGCGGTCCTGAGTTGCGTCGGATCGACATTATAAGTCCCCAGTTCCACATCCACAAAAACCGGAATCATTCCGTTTTGGATGATTGGATTGAGTGTCGTGGGGAACCCCGCGGCTACTGAAATGACCTCATCGCCCGCTTTCAGACACTTATCGCCAAGTAGCGGAGACATAAGAGAAGCAAACGCAACCAAGTTAGCCGAAGATCCTGAATTGACCAAGAATGCATATTCGGAACCCACGAACTCTGCAAATGCTGCCTCGAATTCCTCCGAATATCTGCCACTCGTCAGCCAGAAGTCAAGTGAGGCGTCCACCAGCAATTTCAGCTCTTCTTGATCAAAAACTCGGCCTGCGTACCGAACCGGCGTTTTCCCAGCCTCAAATGCATTCGGCACGAATTTCGCGGTGTAGTATTCACCGACAAGTGAAAGTATTTCGGCTCGTAAATCCTTATCGCTTTTCATCCCGGTTATTCCCATTCGTCAATAATGATTTTATCGCTCGCCATACCGGCGGCCAGAAATGACTTCTTGAAACTTTCCATCATTGGCGGAGGCCCTGCAAGAAAGATTGGGGCGTTCTGGAAATTATCATGGGCAACAATGATAGGTTCGGCATTCAGACGCCCTTTTTCGGATGGGAAAGGCATTGTATCCGCCAATTCCTCAAGCGAAAGATGAAGGCTGAAATTTTTGCATGAGTGCATTGCCTTTTTGATTACTGATGTAAACAAAAGCAGTGTATGTTTTTTAGCGCCATAAAAAAGAGTTATATCGCGGATTGATTCATTTTCCGCTTCCCGGTCAAGAAAGGAAACAAAGGGTGTAAAACCCGTTCCACCGGCAACCAAAATGGCCGAACCGTCAATGCCAACAATTTCATCAATTATGAATGCCCCGTAGGGGAATTTTAACCAAACATTGTTACCGATTCGCAATTCCTTTGCCATCCGGTCAGTATACAAACCCTTTACGCTGTACGCGATGGTAACTTCATTTGGGGATGGTGATGTCGCAATGGAGAAAACGCGCGATTCCGGCCAAAAACCGGTGGACGGATCGAACTCATCGATCGCCAAATGCAAAAACTGTCCCGGCTTGAATCGCGGGAGCCTGCGTTCTGACTCAAAACGCAAAGAATAAACGCCGTCGCCGTGGGCGGTTATTTCCGTGATCGTTGCACTTAATTTTTGTGGGTTTGACATTTGTTATCCCAACCTACTTATGTAATCGGCATAGGCCAACTGGATACCCTCAAATAGCAGGGTCCTTGCATGCCAGCCAAGTTCCACAAGGTGGGACACGTCAAGAAGCTTACGCGGTGTCCCATTGGGCTTACTCATATCCCAACTTATGTTACAAGCCCGACCTGGAACGTCGGCGTACACTACCGACCTTACCACTTCCGCGAGTGACTTGATAGTCAACTCAATACCGGTCCCCACATTGACGAACTCTCCAAGATCTTCAGATTTTTTATTTTCCATCAGAAATACGACTGCGTCGGCCAAATCATCACTGTACAGGAATTCACGGTAGGGTAAACCATCTCCCCATAAAGAAACATGATCATCGCCAGAATTTTTCGCTGAGTGGAATTTACGTATAATGGCAGGAAGCACGTGACTTCCCTCTGGATCATAATTGTCACCGGGACCGTACAGATTGGTCGGCATGACCGACAGGAAATTCGTGCCATATTGGTCGTTGTAATGCTTGCAGAGCCGTATCGCCGCGATCTTGGCCACCGCATACGCCTCATTGGATTCTTCCAGGGGACCAGTGAGGAGATACTCTTCCCTGAGCGGCTGTGGCGCCATCTTGGGATAAATGCAGGATGACCCCAGGTTCATCAACTTTTTGACACCGGTTCTGTAGCAGGCATGGATGACATTGAGGCCTATCGCCAGGTTGGCATAAATGAAGTCCGCAGGGTAGGTCGAGTTAGCTCCGATTCCGCCGACCTTGGCTGCGCAGAGGAAAACGTATTCCGGCTTTTCTGCCTCAAAGAAGGTTTCCGTTTCCTGTTGCCGCGTCAGGTCAAGCTGGGCGTGGGTTCTTGTGATGATATTCGTATAGCCGCCTGCAGCGAGGCGTTTCATGACCGCA
>Ga0208245_1001534_pt1 | contig 13737 bp, 9 predicted proteins | sample RifOxyC1_FD_184035 | JGI IMG/M metagenome (GOLD analysis project Ga0208245, IMG submission 184035) | Soil microbial communities from Rifle, Colorado - Rifle Oxygen_injection C1 (SPAdes) | ecosystem: Environmental > Terrestrial > Deep subsurface > Rock core/Sediment | place: Rifle, Colorado... | reverse complement strand
ATTGAGACAGTGCCCACCAAGACCGGCTGGCCTTTCTCGTGGAGTTCTTTAATTTTACGCGCCGTGGCCTGCCACTTGCCAGCCTCGGTTTGGAAGACCAAGTCATTATGATCCACTCGAGCGTTGGGGCGATTGGTCGGAATGGTTACCACTTCCAAACCATAAACCCGACGGAACTCCTCTTCCGAAGTTTTGGCGGTGCCGGTCATGCCGGCCAGCTTGTCATAAAGCCGGAAGTAATTTTGCAAAGTAACAGTGGCAAAAGTGCGCGACTCCTGCTGAATCTTGACCCCTTCTTTGGCTTCAATCGCCTGGTGTAAGCCCTCGCTCCAACGCCGACCAGGCTGGAGCCGGCCGGTAAACTCGTCCACGATGATTATTTCCCCATCTTTAACCACATAATTAACATCGCGATTAAAGAGCGCTTTGGCCCGAACGGCCGTTTCCAAATGATGAACATATTTAATCCCCCCTTCGGTGTAAATATTGTCGATATTCAATAATTTTTCCGCCTTAGTGATGCCATTATCAGTTAAAGTGATGGCTTTATGCTTCTCATCCACCGTGTAATCCTCCTCCGGGTTAAGTGAGCGGGCCAAACCGGCGAAAGTGGCATACAAACTGTCTGACTCGGCCGCCGGCGCCGAGATAATGAGCGGCGTCCGCGACTCGTCGATTAAAATGGAGTCAACTTCGTCGATAATCGCGTAGTGATAACGGCCGGTTTCAAGATCGCGCCGACCCGCCACTTGGTCTTGGCGATAAGCCAAATGATCGCGGAGATAGTCGAAACCAAACTCGTTATTGGTGCCATAGGTAATATCAGCGGCGTAAGCCTCGGCGCGCGAGACCGGCTTTAAGAATTCGTGCACCACTTTAAAACTGCCTTCGGCATCGCGCTCGGCGTCTAATTTGGCACTTGGGTCATATAAATAAGAACTCTGATTATTGACCACCCCAATCGATAGCCCGAGGAAAGCGTAAATTTGCCCCATCCACACGGCGTCGCGTCGAGCCAAGTAGTCGTTAACAGTAACCAAGTGAACACCCTTGCCAAGGAGAGCGTTGAGATAAGCCGGCAAGGTGGCGACTAAAGTTTTACCTTCACCGGTCCGCATCTCGGCAATCCCCCGCTCATGGAGAGCAATGCCGCCAACCAATTGAACATCGTAATGACGCTGATTAAGCGTCCGGACCGCCGCCTCGCGGACCACCGCAAAAGCCTCCGGCAAGAGGTCATCTAGGCTCTCGCCGGCGGCCAACCGAGTCTTAAACTCCGATGTTTTGGTCTTAAGAGCATCATCGCTTAAAGCCTTAAAAGATGGCTCCAAATCGTTGATTTGAGCCGCTTTTTTCTCTAGTTGTTTAAGCCGGGCCCCCGAGTCGCCCAGCCAGTTATTGAGCCATTTCATGTGGCCCTATCTTAGCATATTGAATCGCCAACGAAAAATCCCTTCGCGCGAGGCGAAGGGATTTTTCGTATAGCGGTAATACTATTTGCGCTTCTTGGCAGCCTTCCGCTTAGCTGGCTTTCGCTTGGCAGTTTTCTTAACAGCCTTCCGCTTAGCTGGCTTTCGCTTGGCGGCTTTCTTAGCAGTAGACTTCTTAGCGGTCTTTCGCTTTTTCATAAAAATTTTTATGTTTACTTTAACAACAGTCGACCTTTTGCAAAAAAATCTTCTTGCAAAAATTTTTTGTTGTTATTCTTACTTACATTATCATCTAAAAAAAACTTAGACACAATTGTTATCAACCAAAAAATGTGGATAACCGCAAAAAGAAAAAATAATTTTTTACTTACTGCCTGCTTACTTCCTAATCGACGGCGGTCGGAAACCAATGAAAGAGATGATGATTGTCCCAATTAAAGTAACCACCAAAATGTAGTTAACATCCAAGTTGTCTTGGCGCAAAATAATGTAAGTGGTGGCTAACCAGATAATCACTAGCGCTAACGCGGTCCAAGGATATTTCATAATGACTTAATTATAACATTTTTCTAATTTCCTCATAATGCTCGGCGTAATAAAGCACCAACTCGCTCAACCGCTCGGTCGCGGCCGCCAAACGCTCGCGCTCAATCGCCTTGAACTCGACCAATTGTTCATAATCAAGGGCGCTAATCGGGTCAATTTCGCCCTCAAGCTCCCGCTCGTGCGATTTTTCCTCAATGATTGTCGCCGCCCGCTCAAGCGGGAACTCCTGAAAGAAGAGTTTAAACGCCTTAATCATTTTAAATTGCGGATCAAGTTTAAGCGCCACCATATCGGCAATAATCAGACTGCGGAAAAAGATTGCCATCTCCCGCGGCACATAAACGCTATAGCTCTCGGCCTTCAATAAGAGTTTAGAGAAGATGGCGGCGGCGCTTGATTTGAACTCTTTCCCCTCTTCAGTCAGTTCCTCGTACCACGGCGCCAAAATGTATTCCAATTCCTCCCGGAAGTTGGCGATAATAATCTCCTCAATCTTGCTCAAGATTCTCTCATACTTGGCGTGATCGGATCGGCGATAACGGCGGAAAAGTTCAATCTCCTCGCTCATTTGGCGCTTAGAGTAAGCCAGAAAGGCTTCACTGACTGCTTGGAGATTATGATTGGCGATGCCGTTAACAATCTTCAACAATTCCAGCCGGCGCGAGTCCACTTGGCCCATAATGCCGAAGTCGAAGTAGCCAAGGCGATTATCGGGCGCCAGAAAGACATTGGCCGGATGCGGATCAGCGTGGAAGAAGCCATCAATGAAGTATTGACGCATGCCATCAACAATAAAGTAATAGGCCATTTGGGAGAGATCAATCCGATAATGGTGCAGCAAGTCGGTTTTTAAATTAGGGTTGCGATCCAACTTGCGGATTACCTCATCAAGCCGCTCGATACCGCTCATATACTCGGTGATAAGTACCCGGCTGGTCGAGAGATCGAGGTAAGTCTTGGGGATAATGGTATTAGGGTGGCGCCGGCTATGCTCGCGCAATACCTCGGCATTCTCCGCTTCAAATTTAAAGTCGAGTTCGCGCTTGGTCCAAATGATAAACTCGGCCACCAGCTCATCTAAATTGATGGAATGAAAAATTTGGAGCAAGCCGATGAAACCGGCCAAAAAGGAGGCCAAGGCAAAGTCGGTGGCAAAAACATAGTCGATGCCCGGCCGCTTAATCTTAACCGCCACCTCCTCGCCAGAGTGGAGAGTAGCCCGATAAACTTGGGAAATCGAGGCTGAAGCGATGGGATTAGGATTGAATTTGCGAAAGAAGGTGGCCGGTCGCTCTCCCAGCTCCTCGATAAAAACTTGTTCCAAATCGGCAAACGGCTGGGGCTCGATCCGGCTTAAGAGCTTAAGTAATTCCTCGGTATAGTGAGACGGCAAAAGATCGTAACGCAAGGCCAAAATCTGGCCGAGCTTAATGAAGCCGCCACCGGCCCGCTCGAAGAAGAGCCGAAAGCGCACGGCCGGCCGGTCACGGAAGGAGACCAGCGCTCGAACCAAAAGGCCGGTAACCGTGGCCAGCCGAGAAACGAAGAGCCAAAACTCGGCAAGGTAACCCATAAGCTAAACCGACTTAAAGCCGATGTAAGCCAAAATCACCGTAATCCCCATGGCATAGGTAAAAAAGATACTGGGGTTAGGCAAGCGATCAGAGGTCATCAGCAAGGTGGCTGAGAGCCAGATAACCAAAATCGCCACCGAGGTCCAAGTGTAACGCATAGGTTAAAAAGAGATGGATAATAAAGGGCTGGTGCCGACCAATTATGACTGGCGGGCGCGAGCTCCATAAACAAAATGTCTTAATGTGAGTGCTGCCGCCAGTCGTAGCTGGTCGCCACGGCACCTGGTTTAATTATAACCCAGATCGGCCAAAAACATAAAGCCCCGACAAGTCGGGGCTTTATGAAGACATTTTGTTTGTGGAGCCGGGGCGACTCGAATTGAATAACCCCATCTCACTCACCTCCCGAGTATAGCAGATTGCCCGCGAGAAGTCAACCGCGTAAAGTGACAAACACCACGCGGTCAGATCTTAAAGTGGTTCAATACCTTGTTGCTGGTAAAAAGCCTTGAGACGTTCATGGTCAACGCTGGTGGTGCCCAAACCATCAACCAGAACTTGGCGGGCGCCGGCTCGATCGCCTTCCGTCAATTTGATGATGGCATAATTCACAGCCGAATCCGGACAACTGGGGCCAAGCTCGTAAGCCTCCTTAACAATCGCGATACCCTCCTCATTCCGTCTGAGGCTAAAGTAGGCGCCGGCCAAATCGAACATAATCAATTGTTTGCCGGGTGAAATCTCAAGCGCTTGGGTCAAAAACTTGATGGCATTTTCGTTATCGCCCAAACCGGCGGCCAGACGACCCAAAAGGTACAGTGGCCGAGCGTCGCCCGGATTCTCGTCAACATTGGCCAGTAATTCATTGCTGGCAAAGTTGACAAACATTTGCTTATTTTGGTCACTGCCGCCGGGTAAGGCTAAAGCCTCGAAAGTCTTGGCGGCCAATTGCTCCCTCACTTCCGTCCGGCCGGCCGGACCAAGCTCAAGCGCCCGACGGAAAGTCTCGAGCCGATAAGCAATTTGCTGATCAGCCGGAATCTCGGCGGCAATCGGACTGATAGCTTTAATCAGTGTGGTCGCTACCCGAGCCGGGCGAATAATCGTCAAGTAAAAAGCGGCCAAAACGGCAATAATTATCACCCCAGTCGCAATTTTAATACTCGTTCGGCCAAATTCACGGCTGATAATCACCGGTTTATCCTCGCTGGTTAGGAAATGGATGTAAGCCAAAGTGGCCACAAACAGCAAGTAACTGACGAGATTATCAAACACAAACAGGTTATTCACGCCGTAAGCGGTCAGCAAACCGACCAAGATTATTAGGCCGTTGTTGGGGGCCAAACGATTAGCTAACGTCAAGCGAATCAGTAAATAAGCGCCAGTGACAAACAAAGCCAAGTAAGCCGCAAAGCCAACCACCCCAGTGGTCACCAACCAATCAACGAAAACATTGTGGGCCCGGTCAAACCACGGCTCCTGGCGGCACATCGCCGGATTATAATGCTGGCTAAACACCAGCTGGAAGTTATCTGGCCCCCAGCCCAAAATCGGTCGATCAGCCACACCCTTAAGCGCCATCTGCCAAATTAGGAAACGCGATTGAGTGGTGGTGTCATCAAGCGAGATGCCGGCGAAGCGGCTCAACACCGGACTTGATTGGACAATCTGGCTGTCGCGGGCTAGCCAAAAACCGCCGGCCAAAAGCGCCAGACCAACTATCAAACCGAGGCCGATTTTCCGCGGTCGGCCACGTTTAAAAACAACCGCCAAGAGGGCAACTACACCCACGCCGGCCAACAGACCTAAAATAGAGCCACGGGTAGCGGTGTTATATAAAACGAAAATATTTAAAATAATTGAAACGCCATAGAACCATTTGCCTAATTTGGTAGTTTCCGCTTGAAACCATAAAAAGGCCGCCAAGAAAATGTTGAACAGGAGGAAGACCGCCAAGTAAGTGGCATTGCCGAGAGTGGCATCGAGACGGACGCCACTTTGGTGAATCTCTGCCCAACCGAAAAACTGGGTCAAAGCGTAAAGTGAAACCGCCGCGCTAACCCCAACCGAGGTGGCAAAAAACCGATGCCAAATTTGTTTGGTTTGGAATAAACCGGTCAGCACCAAAAAGTAGCCAAACAGGTGCAGGTAAGTAACCAAGCCTTCCATCCGCTCGAAATTGGACCAAATACTTTTGGTGACATTGGCGGAAAAGATGGTCGCCAAAACGGCGGTCACAATTAGGGCGAGAAAGGACCACAAAATCAATCCTCGCCGAGGCCGATAATCAGGGTCACGCCAGGCCAAAATAAGCCAAGCAGCAAAGGCGACCTCCACCAAAGTGCGGAAGAAGAAAGCCTTGCCGGTAATAAACGGGAAGAACATTGAGCTCGCCACCACAAACGGCGTGAAGAGGGCGAGGAAAATGGCACCGGTGGCCACATTGGCCAAAAATTTGTTTAAAGTCATGACTTTTACTATACCTTATCTCATTGGATTAGAAAAACCGCTTGGCCAGGGCGAGGATGCCCTGCTTCCACGGCACCCGATGAGAAATGCCGCTCGCACCCTTAAAATTATCAAGATTAGCCAAATACCAACGATAATTGCGAAGCAGTGCCTCTTGATTGGAATAGCGAGGGGTAAAACCGAAAGTTTGAACCATTTTATCAATCGAGACGAAGCTGTCTTCGGCCACCGTTTCGTACACCCATTTATAAAGCGGTGAAAGCTTAAACCATTCCAAGACTCGCAAAATCAGAATAGCCGGCCGAGCTGGCAAGCAGATAATCTTTTTACCAAAGCCGGCCTCATCCAGCACTACCTGGTAATCTTCTTTAATCGTCTTAAATTCGGCCGCGCCGATATTGTAAGTGTCATTGGCTTTAATTGCCTCGGCCTCGGCGCCAAGATAGATAAACTCGCATAAGTCGGCGACATCAAGCAATTGGTAACGATTGCGACCATTGCCAAGAATCGGAAAATGGTGGCCATCTTTGGCCCAATCGTAAAAGAGGGCAAAGACGCCAAGCCGCTCCGGGCCGATAAAGCTTTTGGGGCGGATAATAGCCACTATCATCCCCTGTTGGCGATACGCTTCAGCCACTTTTTCCGCCTCGATTTTCGCCTCGCCATAAGGCCCGACGCCGATTAATTGATCGGTTTCAAAAAGCGGATGATGGTCGGGCACGCCGTAAACAGCGGTGGATGAGATATGGATGACGCGCTTGATGTCATTCGCCGCCGCCGCCGCGAAGACCTTCTTTGTCCCCTCCACTTCGGTAGAGAAGATGTCGGCCGACGAGTAAAGCGGCAAAGCGGCGGCGGTATGAACCACGATATCGGCGCCGCGCATCGCCGCGGTTAAAGACGCTTCGTCGCGAATATCACCGATAATAGCAGTGATTTGATTTTTCTCCGGATAAGCAAACTCCGCCAAATCATAGCTAATCACCCGTTCGCCCCGCTCGAGCAATAGTCGAATCAGGTTGATGCCGAGAAAGCCCGCGCCGCCGGTGACAAAATAAGTTTTCGTCATGATTTTAGCTTAAAAATAAAGTGATAAATAAATTAGAGCCAACCAAGTCAACACGCTAATTAAAATAACCCGATCGCGGAAAACCAACAACTCCGGCGTCTCAGTATCACTCCCCCGCTCGACCAAATAAAGCAGGCGGAAAACGCCCGCCACGGCCGGCAAGTTGGAATAAAGGAGGATAGTGGCGCCGGTAGATTCAACCGTGTAGATGCCGTAAGAGATCAGAGCGAGAACCCCTGACCCTAAAGTTAATTGTTTGAGAAAGTCGGCCGAGTAAACTCCCAGCACCGGCCGGCCGACGGCGGTAAAGCGAGATTGTTCGCCCAGGCGCTTGGCGGCCACAATCAACATCGCCAAAAAGAGCGTGCACAAAATAAGCCACGCCGAGATTGGTACGGCAATAATCAAACCGCCGTAAATAATCCGGAAGAGGTAAAAACCGGCCACCGTCACCACATCAACCACCGGGATGGCCTTGAGATAACGGCTATAGAGCAAATTGAGCAAGAAATAAGCGAGGAGGAGAAGCCCAGTCGCCGGAAAAAAAACGCTAGTCAAAGCAGCAACAAGAAGCAACAACCCGGTCGCCAAAATGCCGGCGACGCGAGGCGAGATGTCGCCGGCCGCGAGCGGCCGGCGACGCTTAAGCGGATGAGCTCGGTCGCCCTCGCGGTCAAAGAAGTCATTGATGATGTAAACGCCGCTCGCCAACAGAGAGAAGATGACCACTCCCAAAAGCGCCAAACCAAGTTTCTCATAATTAAAAAATTGATGCGCGAAAACGAGCGGCGCCAAGATTAAAACATTCTTCAACCACTGGACCGGACGCATCAGTTTAAGCAAGCGCGACACAAAAAAAGCCGTATCATCAAGATTGTCGACCAGGGAGCTCGACCAAGATTTGGTTTGGCTAATCAGCCGCCGGACCTTTACAAATTCGGCTCCCAGCACTTTGGCCATCAGGCCATCGGTTAAATATTTGTCGCCAATCACTATCAGATTATCTCCCTCCACCCCCAGCTCGCCCAAGCGAGTTTTTAACCGCGGGTCCGGCTTTCTTAAATTAGTTTCCAAATAATCAATCCCCAAAACGGCGGCAATTTGCCGGTTCCGAGCATGATTCTTTTTGTTCGATAACAAAACCACTCGATTACTGACGGCCAAGTCGCTAACCGCCACCGCCACCGCCTGAGTTACTGTTTGCTCGTTATCGGGCGCCAGTGTGCCGTCAAGATCAAGGAGAATCGTCCGATCTTGCCAAGCGCCAAAATTCAAATCAGCAAAGTAAGGTCGGCTCATATCCGCTAAATCTTAAAATAGAAAATCATTATTAAACCCAAAATCAAAAACAGGTAGCCAACCACTTGACCGGGGGTAATCACCTCGCCCAAACCCCACACCGCATAAGCGTTGATTAAGAGAAAGCTCATCACTACCATCACTGGGTAAGCGATGGAGATGGGCACCGACCGCAAAGCCAGGAAGTAAAAAATAACATTGGCGGCAAAAATTGCCAGACCTAGCAAAAACAAATAATTTTTGGCCACCAAGGTGGCCGGATTCCAAACGCTCAAATTCAAACCGCGATTGGCGCTAACTTTGAGGATAATATTGGCGACACCGTTTAAGGTGAAAGCCAGTAAAAGATAAATAATCGGCATAAAGTCATTTTACCTTAAAAATGCGCAAACCGTCAGTTTGACCATAAATAACCGTGGCGGTGCCGACCGTGGCCAACAACTCCAAATCTTGATAAGGATTGGTAGTACCCAAGAAAGAGCGGTAGCGATAATCCAAATAAATCGGGAAATCGCTGAAGTAACCAACCTCACCAAGAGCATAAGACCAAAGCTCGCTCTCGGCAATCGCCCGCGCGGCGGCATTGTTGACCAAGCCGTCAAGATTGACCACCCGGTGCTCGGACAAATAGCCCTGCACCCCGGCGTTGAAGACGCCAATCACGCTCCCCTCGGGCAAATTAGCGTTTCCCCACTCAGCCGCTTCAATCATCGCCAACTGTGGCTGGTAACGGTTTAAGATTTCGCGCTTAAGATCGAGGGCGTAGGAGAAGACTAAAAGCAGGACGAGAAGTCCGGATACCAAAAATTGTGACTTCCCCTTTATGACCGGGAACAATTTTGGGTATCTGGACGAATCGTCCGGGAGCAGGCAATCAGACCCTTTCGCGCAGTGCCAAAACCAAGAAAGTAGAATCACCACCAAGAGATTAAAGCCAACGAAGTACCAGCCCCGGCCGACCCAACGGAAACCGGCATTGGCGAGGAACATCGAGAACCAACCAAGAGTGACAAAAGCGAGCGGGCTAATTAAAATTTGCCGGCTAATTTTAAATCCGCTTTGCCACCACCAATATAGCCAAGCGCCGAGCGCCAAAAGCCACAACCCCGACGCGCTAGTCATCGAGAGCACTGTCTGCCAATTAAGCTCCAGCATATAAACAATGGTTTTGAGGAAAACGAAGATTCCCTCGCCGTTATCTTGCGCCACCAAACCGTGGACCACCAAGCTTGCCGTATTAGCGGCTGAAGTGGAAACCATGCCAAAAGTGAGCCAATTCCAAATTACCCAAGGCGAGATCACAACAGCGGCAGCGAGAGCAGAAACTATCACGACTTGGAGGTTCGACCTCCAAATGGAGCGAAACTCGGCGACCGATCGCGACTGTCCCGTTATGACCGGGAGCAGGCGGTCGCCGAGTTGAGCGAAGATAACCCACAAAATGAACGCGACGAAGAAAAAGATGTTGTCTAACCGCGCCAACATCATCAAGCCGCCAATTAGACCAGCCAGAACAAAATTTTTCGTAGTTGGCCGGTCACTGACTTTAAGCCACCACCAGATAAACAGAGTGATTAAAGAGAGCGACAATGCCGTCTCCAAACCATTTAGAGTCTCAAACAAAACAAACGGATTAAACAAGTAAACCGCCAACAACAAATTTTTAATCGGTTTAGATTCGACAAACCGCGAGAAAATTTTAGACAACCAGACGGCCATCAAAATATTAAGGCCAATACTGACTAGCAATAAAAATTGAATTGGTGGGAGATGACCGTCAAACCAAGCAAAGGCCGGCAAGTTTAAAATCATCCAAAGCGGATGATAGCCATTGGTCAGATTAACGCCGTCAAAACTTGAGCCATGGCCGGCGACAATGTTCCGAGCAATCTCGAAGTAATAAAACGCGTCATCGGGCAAAACATTGGCGACTAAAAAAGAAAGTGGCTGGAAAGCGACCACTAGTTGGATTAAAGCCGATAAAGCAATGACTACGGCCGTTAACATCCCGCCTATCCTACCACGAAATTATAAAAATGCTATAGTTAGAAAGATGAATTTTAGGGAGCAAGAACGATTGATTTTGGGCCGGGCCAGCCGGCTATTTAAGGTTGATATGGGCTACCTCTTCCACGGCGGCTTTTGGATTACCGTTGGACAAGTGGTGTCCTCCCTCTCGGCCTTCCTCTTGGCGATTGTTTACGCTAACTGGCTCTCGCCCGAGACTTACGGCACTTACAAATATGTTATCGCGGTTATCGGCATTCTCTCTATTCCGACCCTCTCCGGGCTTGGCACCGCCGTTTCCAAAGCCGTAGTGGCCGGCAACGAGGGCTCCTTCCGCTACGCCGTCCGCGTTAAGTTAAAATGGAGCCTGGTCGCAAGCGCCGGCAGCATCGCCCTCGCCGGCTACTACCTTTTCAACGCCAACACCGAGCTGGCGCTCGCCTTTTTATTGTCCGCCATCTTCATTCCTCTACTTGAAGGTTTTAATTTATACGACAGCTTCCTCTATGGCAAAAAGTTGTTCCGCACCGCCACGCTTTACTACATTATCGGCCAAATCACCACCACCGCTTTAATTGTGGTGGCGGCCTACTTCCGGCCAACTTTGGCGATGATTTTAATCGGTTACTTGGCCGGCTGGGCGCTGGTTCGCTTCCTCCTCTTGCGTCGAACCTTTAACAAATTCCGCCCCAACAATCAAGTCGATCCGGAGGTGGTGCCTTATGGCAAACACTTAACCGCTATTAAAGCCTTCAATGTGGTGGCCGGCTATTTGGATAAAGTGCTCCTCTTTCAATTTATCGGCGCGGCGCCGCTCGCCATTTATGCCATCACTCAAGCGCCGCTTGATCAAATCCGCTCGCTTGCCAGCCGAGGCATCTCAATCCTTGCCTTCCCCAAGTACGCCGCCAAAGAGCAGGCCCTGCTCGGCCAACACATCTTTTATTGGGTCAGTCGAACGGCTTTAGTTTTAGCCTTAATGACTGTCGGCTATATCATTTTAATCCCCTTCGTTTTCCCGCTCTTTTTCCCCGCTTACGCTAAGTACATTTGGTATACCCAACTGGCCGCTCTCGGTCTCATCCCGCTTGCGAGCTTCATCCCCTACACCGCCTTAAACGCTCAAGCGCTAAAAAAGGAGTTGTATTATTTTAACTTCAGTTCGGCCGCCTTCCAAATCGCCGCGCTGGCAATTTTGACTTACACTTCGGGCCTAGTCGGTGTAATCATTGCCCGGATTTTGGGCCGATTTTTTGAACTGTTGGTTGGCCTGTGGCTAGTCGGGCGCAATCGCTCGTTGTTTAAACCCCAACCGACGACCGAGCTTGAAGCCAATCTTCAAGCGGCCGAGCCAAAAGAAGATTAAAAAATTGGTCGTAACGCAAGCGCTCGGTGAATAAGCGCCTCGCGCTTTTTTGTTTCTCGGCCCACTCGGCCGGGGAAAGTTGCTGGTACCAATTATTTATTAATTCGGCGACTTGGCCGATTTTTTGATAAGGCACTCGGACTATCACCTCGTCGTAATTTATCACTCCCTCAAGCGGCAGCGCGCAATCAGTGTCGATTAAAACCGGAATTCGACCAGTGCTAAGCGTCTCGTAAAAACGGAGCGAGAAGTTGCCATCGCCCTTGGGCGCTAAAATAAAATCGGAATTAATAATATTCTCAATGTATTCTCGCCGCAGTTTGGCCGGATCGCCACTCGCCGTTTTAAGATTGCCGGAAAAAGAACGGCGAATCAGAAAATTAGTTTTCACTAAATTTGACTGCTTTAACGCCTTAATCGCCCGACGGCGAAAATAAAGGCCCTTCCTAAACACTACTGAACCCGACTTAAGATTCTTGAGCCAATACTTCAACCAACCAATGCCGCCGCCGGGCGCTGCCCAACCGCAAAAGCCAACCACCAGTTGGTTGGCTTTTGGTCGAGGTTTAGCCTCGACCAGGTCCTCTACCAAGGGCGGGACAATAATTTCGTTGGCGCGTTTGAGCCGGCCATATTGCGAGCCTTTGAGCACAATCATGTCGTCAATAAAAATATTATGCGACAAGTCACCGCCGATGAAAACAATAATCTTTTTATTCGCCACTTTGGCTAATTCGCGAATCTCGTCGAGATAACGATTCACCGCCGGCGTTAAGGCTGTCACCGCTTGGGGAATTAAAAGGTAATCAGCTTCGGTCGGGCTTGATACCAATTGAGCGGAAGTAACTACCGTCGCCTGACCAGCCTTTGTCAAAAACAAGGTACTGCCCACCGCCGGCGCCTCGCCGCGCAAAATTGAGACCAGAGCGACCACCGGCTTCCTTGGATCAAATAATGGCGTCAAAAATAGCTTAGTCATCATGTCTTTGAGCAATCGCCACCAAGCCAATCGCCAAGCGATTAGTTAATAAAAACCACAACCAAATCACCAACGCCGGCAGGCCGAAGATCAACCAGTCTTTGATTTTGGCCAAAACTGTTATCAACTTAATTTTAGTAGTGGACACTCGGTGTCCACTAGTTGAATGTTTGACATTAAGCGTCAGATTGGATTTTTTAACACGATTAACCAAATTGAACGAAAACCACCGGCCATACTTAAAGCGCAGTTTGAGCACCACATAATTAAGACTGGCGATTTGGGCTTTAAGATAAACCGGAGTAAAACCATTCCGGCGTAAAATACCGTCAAGCGCCGCCTCGTCCCAGCGCGTTAAGTGCCGCGGTGGCAAATCGTAAGGCATAAGCCAACGCGCGCCCCGGCGATGTGGCATGCTCATGGCAATGTAACCATCTTTAACCACTAGTTTCTTCACCGCTGCCAAAAACTCGCGATGATTATCAATATGTTCAAAAACATCAAAAAAAGTGGCTAATTCAAACTCAACTTCCGGATGAGCGTTAAGGTAATTTATCAAATCAGTTTGTTCAACTCGATCCAAGCCGAACACCTCGCGCGCCGCGCGGACCGCATTAGAGTCAAAATCAATCCCCGCCACCCGCCAGCCGCGGCGCTTGGCATAAGCGAGGAAGTTGCCACTGCCACAGCCGATATCAAATAACCTTTTCGGCCCGATTTTATTCTCCACCCAATCTAAAACAAATTTTTGATGCCAATTGACTTGAGTATACGGATCGGCATTAATGCTCGAATATCGCTCGTCGCGCTCATACCACTCGGCGCCGGGGTTGCGAAACGGCTCCCAAAATTGGCCGCCACACACCAGACAATGGTGTAAACAATAAATTTGTCCCCGATCAGAATGGGTTTCGATTGTCGCTAGCTCGCCCGGCGCTTGGCATAATTCGCAATGGTTCGCTGTAAATTTAGTCATGGGACAATAAATTCAAATAAGC
>Ga0208245_1001531_pt1 | contig 13759 bp, 23 predicted proteins | sample RifOxyC1_FD_184035 | JGI IMG/M metagenome (GOLD analysis project Ga0208245, IMG submission 184035) | Soil microbial communities from Rifle, Colorado - Rifle Oxygen_injection C1 (SPAdes) | ecosystem: Environmental > Terrestrial > Deep subsurface > Rock core/Sediment | place: Rifle, Colorado... | reverse complement strand
TACAACTTGACAAGTCAATTTTAGTAGTTTATTGTTAATTTAGGTATGAAAAAGCTGTCCTCAGGATTTACATTAATCGAGCTTCTCATTGTTATTGCCGTCCTCGGTATTTTAGCAGTCGCGGTTCTTTCGGCCATCAACCCCATTGAGCAGATTAATAGGTCAAGAGATACAGGATCAAGAAGTGATGCTGAACAGCTTTTGGGAGCAATTGATAGATATTATGCTACTATGGGTTTTTATCCGTGGAGGCAGAGTCCGACCGTTCCGGTCTCAGAGGCCACAACTTGGGCTAAGGTAGATGCTACCTGGACAGATGGAACAGCGGCAACAGTTCTTAATAAACTATCGGCTGTAGGTACCGGAGAAGTGAAGACATCTTTTACTACCAGAATTACTGGTGCTACTTATAATACTTTGTATAAGTATAATCGTGGAACTTCCGGCGATAGTACTTATATCTGTTTTCCTTCCCAGTCGAGTTCATTTGCCACTGAAGCTTGGATTAGATGTGGCTCTGCTACTTCTGGGACAGGTCTTCCTGTAGATTTACAGCCAAATGCTGCTACCATTTGTCTCGGTGCTGCCTTAAAGAACCTGTCTTGTCTTCCTTAATGTTTTTATTAATCCTCTTTATTCTCGGTTTGACATTTGGTTCTTTTATTAACGTTTTGATTTGGCGGATTCCAAAAGGTCTTTCAATTGGCGGCAGATCGGTTTGCAGAAAGTGTAAAAGTAAAATTTCGTGGTTTGACAATATTCCCCTGCTTTCTTTCATCACCCTTTGCGGTAAGTGTAGAAATTGCAAATCCAAAATTTCTTTACGTTATCCTTTAGTTGAATTTTTAACGGGAATGATGTTTTTATTTGTTTATTTGAAATTTGGTTATTCAGCTCAGACTTTATTTTTTCTTTTCCTCTCCCCTATTCTTATTTCAATCTTTTTTATTGATCTGGACCAGCAAATAATTCCGGATGAATTAGTTTTTGCAGGTATTATTATTACCCTTTTATTTAATTTTTCTTTTAGTATATTATTTTCAGGTTTATTATCTTCTTTTCTATTACTGGTTCTTCATTTAATTACAAAAGGCAAGGGTATGGGTTTGGGGGACGTTAAATTTGCCATATTGGGAGGAATGGTTGTGGGACTAACGAATATTTTTTCTTGGTTTTTTATAGCCTTCTTGACCGGAGCTATAGTTGGATGCATACTGATTTTAACCAGAAAGTATGGACTTAAAAGTAAAATTGCTTTTGGCCCTTTTTTGGTATTGGCTTTATTTTTAACTATATTTTTTAGATTATGAAAATAAAAAAAGGTCTTACTCTCATTGAACTTCTCATCGCCGTTTCAGTAATTGCTTTGATGGCTGTTGCCGGTTTTTTTCTGGCCAAGAGTCAATATCTCAAAGGCAGGGATGCCAGGCGCAAGGCCGATATTCATAAAATTCAAGAAGCTTTGGAAGAATATGAAAAAGATCATGATTGCTACCCCGCGGTTGATCTTGTTGTTTGCCAGCCCGGAACGGGACTTATTCCTTATGTGTCTAAAATTCCCTGTGATCCTGCCACAAATCTTTCATACTATTACGAAAATAATAACAACGTTTGTGCCAAATGGTACAGGATCTTTATTTTTTTAGATAATTTGCATGATAGAAATATAATTCAGTCAATTGGACCAAATGGCGGCTATAATTTTTATCTTGCCAGTCCTAACGCACCGGTTCCCGTATCTATTTCACCAACGCCATTCCCATCCCCGACCCCAACAGGATTACTTGTTCCGGATGAATATTATGGATGTGTAAATGGAGTTTGTGTTTCTATACCTTGGAACCCAGCAAGACCGGGACCCTGGTGCGATCCGAATTATCAAAATCCCAGTTGCTATGATCAGTGCGGGCCGCAGGCATATGAGTGTATTCGCTGGAATCAATAATTATTGTCATGAAATTTTTTGATCGTTCCGAACTTAAGGCAATTTTAATAATATTTACTTTTCTTATTCTTATTTCAACTCCCAATTTTATTATAAGTTTACGCAGGGCTAGAGATGCTCAAAGAAAGGCTGATGTTGGTTCTATTCAAGATGCTCTATATAGATATCAGGCCGATTTTGGCACATTTCCCCTATCCATTGACGGAAAAATTGCTGCCTGCGAACCTGTTTCATATAAGGAAGCGGATGGAATAAAAACTCCGGTGTTTTCTTCCTGTGATTGGGGAAAGACATCTTTAGCTGATTTATCCGACAGTTCCTACCCGCCCTATCTGAAAGTTATCCCCGGCGGTTCATATTACTATGTTTCCAATGGCTATGGTTTTGGAATTTATGGAACTTTAGAGGGGAAAGCCGAAGATGAATACGATGAGAGTATAATAAAAGAGGGTTTTGTTTGCGGGGAAAAAATTTGTAATTTTGGAAAAATATATGCAGAAAAAAATAAATAACGGTTTTACCCTTGTCGAACTCCTGATTGCGATGGCTATCATTGGAATTTTGGCAACTGTCGGATTAGGAAGTTTCAGAACCGCTCAAATGAGAGGCAGAGATGCCGAAAGAAAGTCGGACTTAAAACAAATATCAAACGCATTGGAATTGTATTACTCGGATTATAGAGTATATCCGTCATCCGATTTACCTTGGGGGACTGAGCTTAAAGACGCAAAAGAAACAACATATATTAAGATCGTTCCTGAGGATCCCGGGTCGGGAACGTATGTTTATGATGTTTCTCCTACGGGCAATCGGTACCGGCTTTTTGCCCATCTTGAAAATACGGAAGATAAAGATATAGACGCAAATATTACAGCCTCTTGCGGCGCAGTCACTTGCAATTTTGCAATCACAAGTCCAAACACTATTCCTACTGAAACTTGGTAGTATATAATTAAATTATGCGGAAAGGCTTTACCCTCATTGAACTTCTCGTAGTTGTTGCGCTAATTGGCATTCTTTCCACTTTGGTTTTGGCTAATCTTAATTCTGCAAGAGAAAGAAGCAGGGACGTGCAAAGAAAGAGTGATTTAAGAAGTATTCAAACCGCTTTAAGACTTTACTATAATGACAAGGGTGGCTACCCCGCCGTCTTTCCTACCGCAGGTAGTCCGTGGATAGTGAGCGGAACTACCTATATGAGTGTTTTTCCGGCTGATCCCCTTCTTTCTCAAAGTTACAGATATACTTATGTTGATGGAGATAATTACACGATTGATTCCTGTTTGGAAAATAAAAGTGATGAAAAATGTGTTACCGATGTCGCCTTTTGTCAGGAGACGGGTTGTAAATATTCCGTGAAGCCATAACTAATGAAAAAAGGATTTACCCTCATTGAATTATTGGTAGTAATTTCCGTAATTGGAGTTTTAGCATCTTTAGTTTTGGTTTCTTTTGGTCCTGCTCAGAAGCAAGCTCGTGATACTCAGAGAAAATCAGATATCGGGCAATATAAAAATGCTTTAGAAATGTACGCAGGTAAAGGAAATGGGTTATATGCTGCCAGAACAAACGCTTCGGGAGTTGTTGCTTCATCAACTCTTTGTACAGATTTGGGGATAACTACTTGTCCCGAAGATCCGAAAAACACAGCAGACGCAACTTACGTTTATAAATATCAATCAGATGGATCAGTGTCTGATGGAACTGCGGTTGCCACGAAATACGTTCTTTGGGCAAAACTGGAAAATAGTACGAATTACTGGGTAAATTGTTCTAACGGAAAAGTAGGAACCATAACCCAAACAGGTTTTAGTGTTACAGGTGGAACGTGCCCATTATGACGAAAAAGGGTTTTACCTTAATTGAGTTATTGGTAGTCATTTCTATTATTGGGATTTTAATTGGCATTTCTCTTTTTGGTATGCAGGGAGCCAGAGAATCATCGCGCGATGCAAGAAGAAAGTCGGATTTGGAAATGATTAGAAGCGGTTTAGAAATATATAAATCGGACTGTAATGTTTATGTACCCGCTCCTCTTTCTTGGGGAGGGTTACTTACAGGAAGCTGTCCGACGGCTAATACGTATATTGCGACAATTCCCAAAGATCCGCTTGATCCTACATATGTTTATACTTATGCCCGTCCCACAACTACAACCTATACACTTTGCGCCACACTTGAACAAACGGGGTTAGCTTACTGTGTTTCTAATCCATGAGAAAAGGCTACACGCTAATCGAGGTTTTAATCTCTCTAACCATTATTGGTATTCTTTTTTCTTTTGGTTTTGCAAATTTCAGGGATTTTTCCAGAAGACAGGCTTTATTGGCTATTTCCAGAAGCATGAAGGGAGAATTAAGACAGGTACAAAGTAAAGCTTCGGCTGGAGAAAAACCTGCCGGTTGCACAACCCTTTCTTCATATAGTTTTCAAGTAAATGCCACCTCATATCAAACCGCGGCAGTTTGCAGCAACGGAAGTATTCCGGTTAAAACGGAAAGCTTATCAAGCGGTGTTACTTTAACTGTGGTTGGTGATAATCCGATTTATTTTAAAGTCTTGGGTCAAGGAATAACCGGTGCGGGTGCAGTGATTACACTTACCCAAACTGAAACAGGTAATGTGTCCACTGTAACAGTTACACCAGGAGGAGAAATTAAATGAACTTAAAACTTAAAACCAAGAACTTAGAATTAGGGCAAAGTCTCTTTGAAGTAGTTTTGGCTCTCGGAGTAATAACGGCCATAACCATCGGCATAGTTTCTTTGGCCGCAAGTTCAATCCGAAACGCCGGATTTTCGAAAAACAAGACTTTGGCAGGAAGATACGTTGAGGAAGCGACCGAATGGTTAAGAAGTGAAAGAGATACTAATTTTTCTGCTTTTGAAGCCAACATCGTAACATCAATATGGTGTTTACCGAGTCTTAATTGGACTAAAATCGGTGTTTGTGGAGAGTCAGATAATATACCCGATACTTCCCTATTTAGAAATGTGACATTTTCAACCTTACCTTCAGGAAATACAATCATTAGAGCCAATGTCAGGGTTTACTGGACGGATGGTCAGGGAGACCATGAAGTTTCTTCAATAACCTCGTTTACAGATTGGAGGCAAAGATGAAGGGAATAAGCTTGATTGAGACATTGATTGTGATTGGTGTTTTCGCGGTTTTGGGAATACTTTCAACCAGCGCGGTTCTTCTTTCTTTAAGAGGATCAAATAAAGGAGAATCGCAGATTAAAATCAGAGAAAATTTGGATTATGCAGTATCGGTTATTGAGAGGCAACTGATAAATGCCAGTAGTGTTACTTCTTGCACTTCAACTTCGGTTTTGTATCAAGATTCGTTAGGTGCCGGAGGATCATTTTCCTGTACTGCTGGCTATATTGCCTCAGGTTCGGCAAGGCTTACCAGCGATGAAATTTCTGTTTCTGCTTGCTCTTTTTCCTGTACTGCCGGAACCCAATCAAATCCTCCCAAGGTTGTACTTAATGTCCAAGCAGGTAGTGTTTCCATCTCTACCGAAATTAATCTAAGAACGTATTAAATTATACTTGACATTTTGTTGTTTTTGTTTCACAATTACTACCAAATGATTAGTATTTCCGGAATAGATAATCAAAAAGAACTTGAACTGTTGCCTTATTTTAATAAAGACGCGGTTTCGGTTTTGATTGGCAAAAACGGTAGAAACCTTGACAAAAAGATTGCTCGATTGACAAAAATCGGTTTTTTGGAAACGCTGAAAAAAGGTCTTTATGTTTCTTCTGCTTATGTTGAAAAGGCGTCAAAAGAACCTTATGCTGAATTTGTCGCTAATTTATTACGAACCCCTTCTTATATCTCTTCCGAATATGTTTTAGCAAAAGAAGGACTTATTCCCGAATCTGTTTTTTCGATTACTTCGATAACGACAAAGACCTCGCGAACCTATTCTAATTTTCTTGGCTCTTTTTCATACAAAAGTATCAAGCCGGAATTATTTGGAGGCTATCAGGAAAGTTTTTGGCAGGACAAAATAATTTATATCGCGAGTAAAGCCAAAGCTCTTTTTGATTATTTCTATTTAAAGAAGATGTTGGATATTGAACGGGAAATATATGATTCCAGAATAAATTGGGATAATTTTATTCAAGATGATCTTGATGAATTTGAAAAATACGTGACTTCTACGTCAGGAAGAAAGATGTTTAATGTTTTGAAACTGATAAAGAAAACTTATGTTGATTGACAGATTAAAACAAACTTATTTGGACAACAAAAGCAAAAACCCTCTTGTTGTCAGGAGTCTGCTTAAAGAGGTAGTCCAATTTTATATTCTTGACTTTGTTTTTAATTCCAAATGGGGTTCTAAGCTTATTTTCAAAGGGGGAACTTGTCTCAGGTTTTGCTTTGATCTTCCCAGACTTTCGGAGGATTTGGATTTTGACATCGAAGATGGTTACTCTATCGAAAAAAAAGAGCCTTTTAATATTGAAACATTGGCCTCCGATATTAAAGATTATTTTGTTAAGAAACTGCAATTTCCAAAATTGGGGATTAGAATAGCAAATAATCAAAGAACCATCTATTTAAAATTTCCCATTCTTTCGGATTTGGGTATGTCCTTGGGAAAAAGCGATAGCGTGGTTCTTCATGTCAGAATTGATCTGGCTTTGGCCCCAAAAACAGGTTATAAAATTGAAGTTTCAGTTAAATCGTCTCAAAATTTATCTTTCTTAATTAGGCGGTATTCTCCGGAAGATCTTTTTGCAGGAAAAATAAGTGCAATATTAACCAGAGAGAAAATTGAAGGAACGGAGAGGGTTGAACGGTTTAAAGGCAGGGACTATTATGATTTGATATGGTTTTTGGAAAAAGGCTTCAGGCCAAATTGGAAGATGATTTTGGAAGCAACGGGAATGAACAAAAAAGAAGTTTTAGTAAAGTTGAACAGAAAGATAAAAATGGTTACAGAAACATTTCTGAAGGAAGATTTATTGCCTTTTTTTGAAAATCAATCATTTGTTGAACAATTTGCTGAAAATTTTCATTCCTTGGCGAACAGATATGTTTCTCAGTTTGCAAAACTTGATCAATAGCAATATAAGTCCTACAGAAGTGTTTGAATATGATTCTTTAGGTATCTTTCTTTTCCCCTCCAAACTCTCTGTTGAAAAAACCAGGTGGAAGGAAGTGGCGCCGTAATATGATAAACTAAAATAGTGAGAAAATTATCCAACAATTCTTCAGGTCAGGCTCTACTTTTAGTTCTTCTTTCAATGAGCGTTGTTTTAACAATAGTCCTTTCAATTTTGGCAAGAAGTACACTAGATATCGGTATTTCTTCCCGTTCCGAAGAATCAGTGAGGGCTTTTTCTGCCGCTGAAGCAGGAATTGAGCAGGCACTTGTCGCCGGTCCTCTAACAGGATCTTTAGATAATAACGCTACTTTTAATGCAAGTGTAACCGGTTTTTCTTCGGGAGTTTCCGAATTTGTTTTACCCTCCAATCTTTATTCAGGAGAAAGCACTACTGTTTGGTTTGTTTCGCATAATGGTGATGGAAGTTTAACTTGCGCGGACGGGGCATGTTTTACTGGAGATCAGATTCAAGTTTGTTGGGGAAAGGAAGGAACCTCAGCCGGCTTAAGTTTAACTCCGGCAATCGAAGTTAGTATTATTTATCTTACCTCAGCCGGTGATTATTCTACGGCGCAAATAGCAAGAGAGGTTTCTGACCCAAATTCAGACAGGAGAGGTTCAAATTCTTTTTCGTCTCCTGATGGAGGAACTTGTCAGGTAAACGGTCAAAATTTTGCATTTAAAAAAACAATCGATTTCGGAAATGGAGGATTAAAGATCTTACCTGCCGCTGTTTATAAACAGCCTAACGGTTTACAACTTGCAAGAATTTCACTTTTGTATAACACTGATATGGGGCACCCTGTTTCTATAATCGGTCCTTCCGGCAGTTTGTTTCCTGTGCAGGGATCAGTTATTGATTCAAGCGGTAGTTCGGGGAGCTCAACTAGGAGGGTTGAAGTAACCAGGGGATTTAGGGAACTTCCCGGTATATTTGAAAATGCAGCCATAAGCGGAGGAGGAATTTCATTATGAGTAAATATAAAATATCACTATGAGTGTCGGAATTGATATCGGTTCGAAAACTATTAAAATTGTTGAACTTGAGAAAGAAGGTAAAGCTTTTAAACTTGTGGCTTCCGGTGCTGTAGGCTATCAAGGAGTCCTTCCCGCTATTGCTAAAGAGGATAAGGAGCTTGTTCCCCTTTCTGACGTTATTCGTAAGCTTCACAAAGAGGCGCATATAAGAGGTAAAGAAGTTTCCGTGGCTCTTCCTGAATCATTGGTTTTTACCAGAACCATTAAATTTCCTTCATTAACCGATCAGGAAATTGAATCTGCGGTTAAATGGGAGGCGGAACAATATATTCCTATACCTTTACCTGAAGCTATAGTTGAACATCAAATAGTCGAAAGAAGTCAAAATGCGCAGGGTAATGTGACGGTTTTATTGGTTGCCTCTCCGAAGGTGTTGGTTGAAAAATACATTAAGCTTCTTGCTGGGGCGGGACTGACGACGGTTGGGGTTGAAACAGAGGCTTTAGCTATTTGCCGATCTTTAGCTCCTGAGACTGGGACGGTTCTTCTTTTGGATTTTGGAGCGCAATCTACCAATATTGCCATTATCAAAGATGGCATGATCCGTTTTTCCAGATCAATTCCTACCGCAGGGGAGGCATTTACCAGAGCCCTATCTCAAAGTTTGGGTATAGAATATCAACAAGCCGAAACTTATAAAAAAACTTATGGCCTATCAAAAGATTTGGAGGGAAAAGTTAAAGAATCGCTGGCTCCGGTATTTAATCTGGTGGGCGAGGAGATTAAAAAAGCGATACATTTCTATCAAACAGAAGAAAAAGGTGAAGCTCCAAAGTCGGTTATTGTTTCCGGAGGCACCTCATCAATGCCGGAAGCAATTTCAACTTTGACAAATATTTTAGGAATTGAGGTTATGGTGGGTAATCCTTTCGCAAAAGTATCCGTGGATGTCCAGTCTGCTAAAAACCTAGCAAATTATTCTTCTTTGTATTCTGTTGCTGTTGGACTTGCTTTAAGGGGAGACTAACTATGGCAAAAATTAATCTGCTGCCGCCTGATTTGGGACCTAATGCTTCAGTACTTAAGTTTTTAGGTTTTACTAAAAAACTGGCCGTGGTTTTTTCAATTGTCTTTTTTGTTTTTGGAATTCTTCTTGTCAGCTATATCCTTTTTTTGAGGATTCAAATTCAGGCATCAGTCAAAAGATCGGATGGTTATAAAAGTTCAATTGTTAATTTGAAATCAACCGAACAGAGTCTGTATCTTTTAAAAGAAAGGATTGGTAATATCAAAAAATTATTGGGTAGCAAGACCAAAATAAATCCCTTAAGCGACTCAAATAGTCTTTTTTTGAATCACCCCGGAATTACACTAACTCAAGTTGTAACTTCACTTGATAAAATTACTGTTTCTGGAAATTCTCAATCGACGTCCTCAATTAATAGTTTTTTTGAGAATATTATTTCCAATAACCTTTATCCCAATATAAAACTAACGTCATTTTTATTTAGTCCGAAAGCGGGATATTTATTTAATCTTGATATTAATTTAAAATGAAAAACATACCCTTTATTATTAAAATTGCGTTTAAACCATTTTTGATTATTTTTCTTCTTATTTCAGTTTCTTTAATCGGTTTTTCCAGGGCCTTTAGCGAAATCGGAAACTTGAATGAGGAACGTGGAAAAGCTGCAAAAAATGAAAATATATTAAAAACAAAACTTGACACTCTTTCTACAAATCAGGAAAATGTTTTAACAAATGTGAATTACGCATCTTCATTTCTTCCCGGAGAAAATCCCGCGCTTCTTCTTCTTTATCAATTAAGAGTAAGTGCTGTCGGTAACGGGCTTGCCATTACCAATTTTAAAGTAGGTTCCGAAACAAAAGATGCAAATGGTTTGATGAAGGTTTCTTTATCTCTTGAGATTGCCGGACCACTTGAGCAAATTATCAATTTTGCAAATTCAATAAAGACTATTTCTCCCAACGTTTGGATCGATGACACGGAACTAAGTTTTACAGGAGAAACTTTAAGAGCTTCAATTAATGTAGTTTCTTATTGGGCACCATTCCCGACAAAAATTCCGGCCTTAACCGAACCAATTACTTCAATAGATGTTGCAGAGAAAGAAATACTTTCTAAAATAAGTACGTATAGTCAACCTTTCTTCGTAAGTTTAACTCCGATGGCGCCTTACGAGAATTTAAATCCTTTTGGAGAGTAAGATTATTCAGCTAAATTAACAGAAACACCTTTTTTTTCTAAAGTGGCCTTTACTCTTAGGATATTTCTGATTGCCTTAATTGTGGCTCCGCCCTTACCTATCACAATTCCTGCATTTTCCGGAGGTTCAACTTTAATTAGTAATCTGACAAACTCTCCGTCAATCTCTTCGGTTACATAAAATTCACCTTCACCTAATATTCCCTTTAGTATATATTCAAGAAGTTCTTTCATTTCAAGATTTTTTCTACTGCAGGCGTTATTTTGGCTCCTACCTTAACCCATTTATCCAGTATTTTCTTATCATATTTTAAAGTCTTTTTTAAAGGATGAAAGTAACCGACAATGTCCAAGACCTTTCCTTTGGTACTACGTTTTTCGTCAATAGCAACAATTCGATAGAAAGGGTTGTTTCTGACTCCGCCTCGAGATAATCTGATTTTAACCATATGAGGGTATTTTAGCTTGAATTTAAAGAAAAGACAATGCTTTCTTAGCCGCTTCTTGTTCTGCTTGGCTTTTACTCTTGCCGGCGCCTTCCCCGTAGATTTTTCCCTGGACTTCGACTTGAATTACAAAATCCCGGTTATGGTCGGGGCCCGTCTCTTTTAAGACTTTATATTTTGGTGCGGGAAACCCTTTTGCTTGGATATATTCCTGAAACCGGCTTTTGGGATCTTTCAAAGGCTGACTTAATTTATCCGGAATTTCCGTAGACAGATTTTCTTTAATAAATTCTTTTACTTTTTCAAGACCCTGGTCAAGATATAATGCACCGATGATTGCCTCAACCGTATCGGCAAGAAGCGACGGATTTTCCCTCCCTCCCCCATCTTCCTCCCCTTTTGAGAGATGAATTAAGTTTCCAATTTCCAGTTTTCTGGCAACTTCGGAAAGATTTTGGGTATTAACCAGATTTGCTCTCAAAGTCGTTAAATAGCCTTCCTGTTTGTCGGGAAATGATTTAAATAATGTTTCGGTAATTACAAATTCTAAGATTGCATCCCCTAAAAACTCCAGTCTTTCATTTGATTCTTTAGTTTCAGGATGCTCATTTAAGCAGGATTTATGAGTTAGGGCTGTTTCAAAAAGATCTTTGTGGTTAAAGATATCTTGTAAATTATTCATCTTTGTATATTGTACCAAGTACGCCGTTAATAAAAGAGGCTGAATTATCGCTGCCGAATTCTTTACCAAGTTCCACTGCTTCATCAATGATTACTTTGGGCGGAGCTTCTTTTTGTTCAAGTTCATATACGGCGAGTCTTAAGATAGCCAGATCGATCCTATTTAATTTATCAATGGGCCATTCGGGGGCTGAAGTTTGGATTTTCTTATCCAGCCTTTTTTTGTTTCGTAGAATCTTAATAACCGTATCGTGGCGTCTTTCCTGTTTGGCGTAGCTTTCGGCAAAGAGAGATTTGACAATTTCCCTTCTTATAATATGCCTTGGATCATGTGCAGTTTTCATTTACTTCTTGTAGGATTTTCCGCAGGAAGGACAATCGCGGTGCGGGAACATTAGTTTCTTACAATGCGGGCATCTGATTAAATTGGCCAGTTTTAGCGTAAAAGAGGCATTTCTTCGAATATTGCTTCGACTCCTTGTGTGTTTTTTCTTTGGAACGGGTGTCATATAACGTATATTTTAGCTTAACTCCCCCATCTCATGCAAGAAGTAAGTGGAAAGAGATGGTGTATTAAATCAATTTAAGTGCTTCGGGATTAATGAAATTTGAAGGAATCTCGGAAATTTTACACCATTTCCATTCACTGAATTTTTCTGGTTCCATAAGTTTCGGTTCCTGAGAAGTTTCTGCCCTGAATACAAAAACAATATCCCCTTCTTTGGCTCCCGGAACGCTTCCTAAATATTTAGTAATTATAAGATCATCAATTCCGACTTCTTCTGATACTTCTCTTTTAAGAGTTGTTTCCAGAGTTTCACCGTTGTTACATCTTCCTCCCGGAGCCGTCCAAACCGAAATTGCTTTCCATTTGTCGGGTGTGTAGGTTCTTAAACCGATCAATAACTTATCGTTTTTAAATATAAATGCTACGGGCACATCTTTATCATCCCCCTTTTTTTGAAGAATGGATTCTAGAATATTTTTCATACCTTTATTATACAAGATGTCATCGAACTAAATTTCTACAACCTTTGTTTGTGTATAATCATAAACATGTATAGAAAAAACGTTAAGTTAATGTCGATATTTAATTTCCTTATAGGTTTTAACTTGTTTTGGCCCATTGCCATTATTTACTTTTCGAAAGTTTCAGGGTCATTTACCTTGGGAGCAAGCATACTGGGAATTATCATGCTTGCTTCAACCGTATTTGAATTGCCTACCGGAGTTTTGTCTGATCTGGTCGGCCGCAAACATACAATTGTTTTAGGAACTTGGGCAAGAGTTTTTGCGTTTTTGTTCTATGCCATAGGGCTTTCCTACTGGTTTTTGGTAATAGGAGCAATTTTTGAAGGATTATCCCGTGCATTTTACAGCGGCAATAACGATGCTTTTTTGTACGATACGCTTGCGGATGAAAACATGGAAAGTGAATTTCATGAATATCAGGGAAAGGTTAGCTCTACGGAACAACTTGCAATGGGAATATCGGCAATTTTAGGAGGAATAATTGCCAACTTTTCCTTCTCGTGGGCGTTATGGATATCGGTTCTTCCCCAAATCGGCATGCTTCTGGTAAGCTACAGGTTTATTAATCCGAAACTTCGTAAGGCCCTTGATACAAATATCTATTCTCATATTAAAGAAGCAGTGGTGCTTTTTGTTAAAAACAAAAAATTGCGTCTATTAAGTTTGGCTTCAATAATTAGCTTTTCAATTAGTGAGCTAAAATGGGGATTTACCTCCGCTTTTATTGCCACCGTTTGGCCTGTTTGGGCCATAGGTATTCCTCAAACAATTTCCAGTTTTGGAGCTTCCATCAGTTTTTTCTACAGCGGTAAATTAATTAAAAAGTTCAAGGAAATTAAGATTTTACTTTTTGACAGCATATTTGGAAAAGTGATCAGTTTAATTGCCTATGGATATCCTACTGTTTTATCTCCCCTACTGGGGACCCCATCCTCTCTTTTATTTGGAGTAAGCTCGGTTGCAGAAAAAAACCTAATGCAAAAAGAGTTCTCCGATCACCAGAGGGCTACAATGGCTTCCTTAAATTCATTTGCAGGAAGCCTCGGTTATGCAGGAATGAGTTTAGTATTGGGAGGATTGGCGGATAGAATGGGTCCAGCAAAGGCTTTATTTATATTAACCTTAATAGGTCTTCCCACAGTTTATCTTTACTGGATAATTTTCAGAAGTGATCGAAAGGAAGCGGCATCACAGTAATTTTTCAAACTCCCATTCATCCTGTAAGAAGATATTATGTTTTCCTTTAGAAACTATATTAAAAGATCCCCAATGCAAATTTAAAAAATTTTTAACTTTATCATTATTTTCTAATTTTGGTTTATTG
>Ga0208245_1001530_pt1 | contig 13761 bp, 14 predicted proteins | sample RifOxyC1_FD_184035 | JGI IMG/M metagenome (GOLD analysis project Ga0208245, IMG submission 184035) | Soil microbial communities from Rifle, Colorado - Rifle Oxygen_injection C1 (SPAdes) | ecosystem: Environmental > Terrestrial > Deep subsurface > Rock core/Sediment | place: Rifle, Colorado... | reverse complement strand
ACCGTCGCTATCGAATGCCGCGAAGAAGGGGTTAGCGGCCTCGTTGACGAAGACCGCCGAGCACGCGGCGGAGGGGATGAAGTCGGCTCCGGAATTTACTCGGCTCGCGGGGTTTCAGCCAATCCGGGTGATTTTTCAGTCTGATGCAATTGAAAACTAGAGGAGGCGATATGAAAGACCAAAACATTAAGCCAGACGAACGCGACAGCGTGAGTCAGAGCGAGACTCCGGTGAACCCGGAGGTCAAAAGGAGGAAAAAACCGGAACCGCAGTCGAGTGTGTTGAAGGTCCCGCTCCCGGAGGACGTATCTCAACGTGTTTCTGAAGCAGTGAAGACTCTACGGGATCGTGGATATGAATGTAGGCCGGAGGAACTGCTGAAACCGATTCTGCTAACTATTACCCAGGACCGAATCGAAAAGCTTATTTTGGAGCATACCCCGGATGAGTATTACTTGGAGCGGGCGCGGGAGCTTCCAGAACTCAAGGCAATCTTTATAAAACAGGCTAAGCGAGCGATTTTAACCAAGGGATCGCGCCGGAAGCCGCGCAAATCGAAGCTGCAACTTGAGACGGAGCACCCGCCAATGAGTCCCACCACGAAAGGTGAGGTGCTCCTGTGAGTGCCGATGCCTGGACCGTTACTGAGCGGGACGAGCAGATGTTGCGATTCCTGATCTCACAAGGTCAAGCAACTGCTGAGCAACTCACGAAGCTTTATTTTCCGACGCTGCGGGCTTTTTATAAGAGAAGTCAGCGCCTGGAAAAAATAGGCCTGCTGGAATCGAAGAACGCGGTCGATTGTGCGGCGGCGACAAGGGGTGGAGTACGTGGGCTTGTCACTTCCCTCAACATCAAACGTAAGCGGCTCAATAGTCTGAAAATCTACCGGGTTTCCAAAGGGGTCAGAAGACGTTTGCCGAACGGGAATACAGAACTTTGTGATGATCGATTTGTAAAGCATCAGCTTCTCCTTAGCGAAGTAAGGATGCGGGTTGAGCGGTGTTTGCAGGGAAAGACTTACAAAATCCTGAACGATCCCGAGATCGATGCGGAAACGCGGACGCGCATGTACGGCGCGTCTTTGGTTCCTGACTTGGTGTTTCGCGGGGAGGACGTCAATGTGGCCGTGGAACTGGAGCGTTCGGATAAGAGTGAATTCGATTTGATGCTCAGGTTTTCGAGATATCGCGACTCTGGCTATAACAAGATCATTTATTTTTGCGAGTCTGAGGCGATTCACAGGAGAGTCAAGAAGCTGGCCACGTTCTATCGACGAATCGCGGTTGGGTTCATTTGGGGTGAAACGGTGTATTTTGATCGGCAGGAGATGCCTCTTGCCGATTTTATTAAAAGGGAGGTCAGATGAGTGCAAAAAAGGAAAATGATCCTGAGCAAATGATTGCAGCAGCCGGAGCGGTGGCCGCATTGGCTCTTCTTCCGGTTGTATTTCTAGCCACAATTGCGTGGAAGAGTCCGGAATTTGTTTCCAAACACAAGAGAACCTGGCTCCGAATCGGCGCTGCGACAGTGACTATGATGCTCGGCAGCTTTTTCTTGTTTGTGGCGGATGTTGCCCCTTGGCGGCTTGACTATCTGGACCACGAGTATTTCCTTGGGATCACAGCAGGGTTTCTCGCCACTTACGCGATGCTGGCTTGGGGTGTCGGCTCGGGAATGGTCTTACTGCTTGCTCCCTTTGTCCTGCGACCGAAGAAGAAGGATGGCGACAACGTAATTAGAACGGCTGATTTCAATGACGCTGTTGAGGAATCACCGGACGCCCCCCTTCGGATAGCTCAAGATCTATTCACGAATTCGCACTCCGTCCCTGTTGCCTTTAATCTGAAGACGGATGAGGTCGTAATGCTGGATCAGGTCCGAAGGCGGTATCACGTGCTCGCGCTTGGGGGAACGGGGATGGGCAAATCGAATCTAATGATGCTTCTTATCCTCCACGCGCTATACCACGAGCAGCCGTGCATCATCATCGATCCGAAAGGGGATGAGTCATTCATCTCTGAGCTTCGAAAGCTGGCGGCGCGGATCTCGCCCCTGTGCTTACGCAGATTGAAGATCTTCCGTCTGTCGCGTCCTGATCAGAGTCCAAAATATAACCCACTGCGATATGGGACTGCCTCGCAAATTAAGGACAAGCTACTGGAGGCGCTCAACTGGTCGGAGCAGTACTACCAGAGTATTTCATCGGAGTTCCTATCGGAGTTTGTTTCGGCTGCGGTCCATCTGGGCTTGGAGCTCAATTTGGCGCTGGTTCGAGAAGTCTTGGCGGAGGAAGCCAAGATGAAGGAAATCATCGGACGCCTGGAGGAGAAAGGCAACCACGGCGACGAAGTAGCGCGCAAACTTGGGGAACGCCTACATTCGTACATTGATAGGATCAAGAAGTCAGATCTTCTCGGACTGGCAGCGCAGCTTTCGGTCCTCGATTCAAAGGACATTGGCCCCCTGTTGAGCTTCGAGCGAGGCCAGGTGGATGAGATCGACTTACGCGAGGTATACAATCGTAATCTCGTTGCGTATTTCCAGCTCGACACTTTGGGCAATGCGGACACCTCACGGCGACTCGGACGCATGGTTGTCGAAGACGTGAAATCGCTGATCCGGTACATCTACTCGACGACACAGGAAGAGAACCGGAAGTTCGTCCCGCTTCTGATTGACGAATTCGGATCGTTTGCAACGAAGGAATTCATTGAAACGCTGAAGCAAGCACGCGGGGCACGGGTGAGTGCTCATCTGTTCACCCAAGGGTTAGAGGACCTGGACGCTGTAACTCATGAGTTCTCCCGCCAGGCGACTTCGAATCCAGCAACAATAGTGGCGCTTCGCTTGAATGACAATAAGACGGTCGAGGAGATTTGCGCGGCAGCAGGAACGACGGATACCTTTGAACAGTCGTTTCAGGTTGAGCAGGGGATCATGGGTGACGAAAGGCGAACCGGGCTCGGGAATATGCGAAAGACGAAGCAGATGATTATTGAACACGACGTTCCGAAAAACCTGAGAGTGGGCGAGGCTGTCTTGATCGAACGGTCACCGAGCCGGGTGCAACCGGTGAGGATTTTCAAAGCCAGTGAACTGATTATGAGTTGACGTACATCGGAGTGGTCCCGGTACGAGAGGGGCCACTCTGATAAAAATGTTCCGAAATCTGTGTGGTGGTCCCTTGCTGCGCGACCTATGCATCTGGTGGCTGAATTTGCGGCAATCCGTCTGCAATGTTGTAATAATCACCTTTGTTGGCGACGAAGACATGCACCCGCAACTTTGTATTGGTCGGGGTATCAAAGGCTCCCATTGCAATGCCTATCCAGTCCTTGCCATCCGCATCGAAAAACAGTGACGATCCGCAGATAGCGCAGAAACCACGCCGCACGTTTTCGGTTCGAAACCACGTGATGTGATTGTCACCCATAATTGTCACGGCCGAGCGCGGGACGTCGGTCCCAGCTTCAAAATGACCAGTATGCTTTCGACATTGTGTACAATGGCATGCGCTTGGCTGAGGCAGCTCGCCAATGACTTCAAATCGCACTGCTCCGCAGAGACATGACCCTTTATGCATGGCGTTTCCCCTTGTTGATCGTTCTAACTGGTTAACAGTCTTTGGTCAATTCCAGCTGTATCGCCAAAATAGCGGACAATAACGCCACAAGCGCGTGAGAAAGCCAAATGTCTCGTTCGGTCAGTTCATTTGGCCTGCGCAACGCGAGTTCTTTTGGGAGACGATGGGTTGGTGTTCAGTCGCGCTGTGCTTCGGAAGAATAATATTCCGCGTCGCAGACCCCTTGGGTCGGTAAGATAGCCCGTCGAGCACGGCGAGCATAGCGGCGAGGACAATGGCGGTCGTAAAGATTGTAAATACGGGACGCGCGCAGAACCGGGACGACCACCAGAGTACAGCGGAGAGGATTCCGCTCACGACATTCGAAATAATGAAAAAACAATGGAATAGGATTCGTAACAACGGCTCGAAACCGTGAAACCATATTCGCGAGGGCCAGGACCGGATCTGGGCGCCCAGTTGCGGAAAAGCATGTTCGCGAAACGCCGATAGGTTTTCTTCCACTAGGTCTGACTTCAACATTGGTTAATCCTCGTTTCCGATTACTTGAAAGCCTTCGCGTGAAGCACACCGGGCAAGCTCGGGGTCAAACGTGACGATAGGAAGCTCATCCGGGCGATCTTCGCATGCTACTAAGGCAGCACCCAGTTGCAATGCTGCTGCGGTACTCATGCCGTGGACGGACAGTAAGCGTTCGGCGCGTTTCTTGACCCATTCGACTTGATGAATCTCGATCCATGAGTTCTGTAGCAGCCTTAAGCGATTTACGATTTCGGCCAACTTGGACTGCGCTGGGACCTGAGCCTGATGTCCAGATGCATGAATGGCCGAAAGGCATTCTGTTGGGGTCATCGTCCAGACAAGAATTGTAGAATCCTCCCTTAGCAACCTGAGCATGCCGCTACTTCTTTTGTCCGTGGACACGAGCGAAAGTACAGCCGATGAATCCCAGAATTTCATCGGGCAGACCTCCTATCCGCGAGTAGCTGTTGCAAGACGTCGGAGCTGTTCTTTGCTCGCGATTCAGCTTCCGTAACGGAAAAAAAGGAGGCGGGCAGGGATTTGTGGCCCCGGCGTAAAACTCCGCGAGATTCCAATTCCTCCAGTCTCAAATCGAGATCGCGCTTCTCCAAAGAAGCGATTGGGACTATATCGGCAACAGGCGTCGAGCGATCGTAAACGCGTATCGTCTCTCCCTGTTTGACGAATCCGAGAAACTCGCTCAGCTTGTTTTTGACGTCAGTTACACTAGCTCTTTTCACATGGCTATAATAGCCACGAAAAGTGTTTCGTCAAGCGCGCTGCCGTTCTTGCACAAATTCACAACCCTACATCCAAAAAACGCGACGCCGGCCAGAAGCCCCCAGTGGAGTCATGTGTGGAGAGCTTTTCTGCAAGTTCATGGAAGGACAGACAGAATTAAACTTGCCTCCCACCCCCACCCTTCGGTTTGTGTGTGGGAGGCAAGTTTAATTCTGTCTGTTGAAGAAGTTTGTAGTGAGTGAGTGGAGGGGGCTTCTGGCCGGCGGGGGAGGGAGGAGGTGGGTATGGGTAGGTAGTTAATAAGTAAGGGGAGGAGGTAGTGCGGAGATCCAGTTTCATTGTCGTTTAATGGTGTGCATCGTGGTTCCTGTTCAAGGCTCATGGTTGCATCGAGGGCTGAGGTGTTCTGCGGTTCGGGGAGTAGGTGGCCCAAGGGCCAGCGGGGGAATGAACCTGCGAGCTCTATGGGGCTCTCCGGTTCATTCCCCCTAGGATCGATCGAGCTTCTCGCGGCGAGTATGCCAGGCCCTCCGGCGACATCTGGTAATGGTCATCCGAATGGTGGCTTCAAATGGTCCGGGACGGTGGTCTGAGCTTCTAAAAAAAACTGTTTCGGAACCTGGTGGCGGAGGAAAGCGCAAGGGGTCTGCAGATCTCATCTTTCTAATGAGTAGGGCGCGTCCGTCCCGCCGAGCTTCGCTCGTCATGCCGGACGCACAGAGGCTGGCTGGGGTGAGGCCCGCTGGTGGGCCGATGGTCTGAACTAAACTACGAAGAAAGGTGATCCCATGAAGTCCGCAATCGAAAGAATCCTCCAGTCCGCTGGTCAGCTCGACAAATTTAATGCCGCTGAAAATTTCCATCTGCGAATTGAAAACAGGCCTTATATGCCGCTGTCGATCGAGCGGCGCGGGGAGATGGTCACAGTAACGCAGTATTTCGAGATGAATGGCGACCTGGTTGGGGACCCAGACTTGGAAATTCTCATTACTGATTCCGGCGAGTGGCTGCCGATGGCAATTCAGCATAGCACCGGTCATTACTTCCGTGCGGTAGAGGTTATTGGGCGCGGAGGTAACTTTGAGGTGATGAACCCGAAGGTCTTGCGCGATCTGCAAGCCTTTGCGCGGCAGTGGGGACGGAATCTGTTAGATCAAGGGTTCGGCAAGCGAATGGTTGTTCGAGCCGAATAGTGGTAATGAGAGGGGCCGCGCCGATTGACGGTGCGGTCCTTTCCAAAGGGCGCGTGCCGCGCTGAAATTGCATATACGGCTCTGTGACACCATGCGACAGTGGTGACGAAGCTTGAAAAATTGCGACACTCTGGAAATTTGCGGAAGCCGAGCGTCAATGCTACCCTCACGCCGATTTACTTGGAGGGTGTGTGCGGGCGCAAAGCAAAGTTGTTCTAACTGTTTTCGAAGACTTCATTACGAAGCTACGTAGCGATGACAAGTTCGATCAGGCTGCGGCAGATCGCATCAGTGCTGCGCTCATAGAAAAGGGCGAGACTGACCAGGCGGCATTGGCGCAAGCCCTGTTCGCTGAGGATGTCATTGAATGATCTACATCGAGTCAGTCACGCTGCAGCACTTTCGCGGAGCTAAAAGCCTCAACCTGAAGCCCGAGCGGAAGAACTTTGCCGTCGGTGGAAATAACGGCACAGGAAAGAGCGGGGTGGTTGACGGTGTGGAGTTCGCCCTGACTGGCAACATCACTCGTCTCACTGGAAAAGGTGCGGGAAGTCTTTCGCTCAAGACTCACGGGCCGCATGTGGACATGCGAGACCAACCTGAAAAAGCAGCAGTCATTCTTGTTGCCTTCGTTCCTTCGCTGAAAAAGACTATCACGATCGAGCGTCGAATCCATGCGCCGAAAGAAGTCGTTCTAACTCCGAACGATTCCGATGCTCAGGCGGTCCTGGCCAAACTGGGCAATCATCCTGAGTTCGCTCTGTCTCGCCGAGAAATTCTGAAGTATATTTTGACTGAGCCTAGTGAGCGGTCGAAGGCGGTTCAGGCTTTACTGAAGTTGGACGAAGTAGATCGAGTTCGAGCGTCTTTTCAGTCCATTTCGAACAGTTGTAAGAGCGAGACAAAAAAGCAAGATCTGGAGACCCAGCGCGCAAAGGGTCGACTTCTCGAAGCGTTGGGCATCGAAGAGCTTAAAACTGACCTAATTCTGGAAAGCGTCAATGAACGGCGCAAGACATTAAACCTCATTCCTCTCGTTGATATGAATAAGGACACTTCGCTCAAGGACGGCCTGGCAAGCGGCGCAGGTGTTCCAAAGAGCAAAGTTGTTAAGTCTGTGGCTCTGGTTGATCTCGCCAACATCAAGAACGCCATTGAGACCCCAGAGCCAGAAGCGATTTTGTCTGCCGTCCAGCGCATTTCCGAAATCTACGCCGAGCTCCAAGCCCATCCTGCCATGTTGAGAAATCTGAAGCAGAGATCTTTTCTCAAGAGTGGACTGGATTTGATCTCGGAGGACGAATGTCCGCTATGTGAGGTGGAGTGGGACGCAGCGGAGCTTCGAGATCGTCTCAAACAGAAGCTAGCCGAAGCGGTGACCACTGAAAAATTAAAAACTGAGCTGGATTCAAAAGTGTTGGTGATTTGTGATGCCAGTTTAGCGTTGGCCGAATTGGTTCGGGCTGCGGCGGGCTACTCAAAGCAATTGGATGCAAAGGAGGACGCAGCGGCTCTTGCAAAATGGGAGACCAGTCTCCGGTCGTTGGAAGCGACGCTCACTTCGCTCGATAATATCGTGTCAAACCAAAAACTGCTGGCCGGAGGTTGGCGTCAGGTTTCCGCTGATACAACCGGTATTATCAGGAGCCTCAAAGAGAAATGTGATGCTCTGCCTGATGCCTCCAAAGAAGACGAAGCTCGCGACTACCTGGTGCTCGCGCAAGAACGACTCGAAGTTTATAGAAAGGCACTCCGTCAACATAAGATGTGGAAAGACCGGGCAGATCTTGCAGCGCAAGCTGTGGTTCATTACGGCGCCGCAAGCAATGGCGTGCTCGGCACGATCTACGAAGAAGTTCAGAAGGACTTCACGCGTTATTATCAAATCATCAATCAAGACGACGAGGCTAACTTCAAGGGCCGCCTTTCCCCGTCTACCGGCAAGCTTGGGTTTGAGGTAGACTTCTACGGTCGAGGTTTTCAGCATCCTGCTGCTTATCACAGTGAAGGACATCAGGACGGCATGGGGCTTTGCCTTTACCTTGCTCTGATGAAGCGGGTCCTTGGTAATGAGTTCACGTTCGCTGTTCTCGATGACGTGCTGACCTCGGTGGATGCCGGACACCGGAAAGAGGTTTGCAAACTTCTGAAAACGGAATTCTCGACCACTCAGTTTTTGATTACGACACACGAAGAGGTTTGGCTTCAGCACATGATCACGTCCAAACTCGTGACGAACAAGGCGGTGGTACGTTTCAGAAAATGGACGGTTGATGATGGCCCGATGGTTTGGGACCAGAAGGAAGTTTGGAGTGAAATTGCGGACGACCTCGATCAAGGGAATGTGCCCAGTGCTTCACACAGTCTACGGCGCTATCTGGAGTACATTGCTCATGAGCTGTCAGACAAATTGAGGGTAACGGTAGAATATCGCAGCAGCGGATATGAACTGGGTGATCTTCTTCCCGCCGTGACAAGCAGACTCGGCTTTTATTTTACCAGAGCGAAAGAAGCTGCTCAGTCGTGGAAGCAAACCACACAGTTTGAGCGCATCCGTGGGATGCACGATAATTTCAAGAGAAAGCTCGAACAGTCTCAAGTCGAGCAGTGGGCGATCAATAAGACAGTCCATTACAATCAGTGGGCTCAACTTCAGAAACAGGACTTTCAGCCTGTGGTCGACTCGTTCAAGGACTTGCTCTCATGCTTTAAGTGTGCTGGCTGCGACTGCTATTTTTACGTCAGCCCGATGAAAGGACCGGCGGAAATCTTGCGCTGCGATTGTGGCGATGCGAACTTTAACCTGAAGAACAATCCGGATGCGGCTGGATCGAGTCGCTTGTGAAGCGCTCGATTGGCGGCTGGACGAGCCTAAGTCTGCATCGTACTTGTTAGGTCGATCCAGTAATGATTTTTGTGTCCGTACTCAGAATTGACGTAGACCGTTTCGGTTAATTTTCCACCATTTGCAAGAATGGTTTTATTCGAAGCGACATTGTCGGGAGAGCATGTCAACAGTAGACGTCCAATTTCAATCGCCCGTGGAGTCAGCAGCACCTGCCGCAGTATTTCGCGCGCAATCCCGTGCCTGCGGTAGGAAGGCCGCACTTCATAGCCGATGTGTCCACCCATGATCAGAAGCCGACCCTCAATGCAGTGACGCAGGGAAATCCGACCGACAACCTGGTCGTCCGTTACAGCCCAGTAAACAGTCTCTGGTACGAGTGGCGGTTCCGGATTGATTGCGCGGCGGATCTGCCGTTCAATAAAGGCCTCTTTGGATTCGCCATCTTTGGGATAATAACCGTCCCACAGTGTTTCACCTCTGGCAGCCATTTCGGCGCCGAACTCCAGGAAACTGGGGAGCAGGGCTATATGTGGTTTTTCAATGCGGACGTTCATCTACTGAGTAATGCCGCAATCTCATGAAAAAGCAAAGCAAGGCAGGGTACGAACACATTGGAATGACGTGCTGCGTAATGACTGAAGACCGCGTGACACCGGGCTGTTTTGAAATAGCGTCCCTTACTGTATGCTTTTGGATGGAGGGCGCGAAGTGGGACTCAGAATATTGATTGCGGCTTTCATGGTGTTCGCGATGGCTGCGTGTGCCACGACTGAGAAACGCGACGTCTCAAATTTCGATCAATCATTCTCGTCGGTCCTCAAAAAATACCGGGGTGGAGGATACCGTACAGTTGCGGCAGAATGCCCGAGCGAAGGGCCTGAACACAAGTATCTGGTAACGCCCATCGACTTTAGAAACTTTTCACAAGGCACCTTTCGCCTTCATTACAAACTTCAAAACGGATTTTCCAAAGACAAACGCACTTTGCTTTTGCTGCCCGGAGGGCCGGGCCAAGCAGGTGATGCATACGATAGCTGTGGCGAGTCTTTTTGCTTCAGTCAACTTGGCGAGCAATTTAATATCGTGACGCTCGATCCAAGGGGGACTGGGTGCAGTCTTTTGCCTGCTGCTGCGGAAGTTGAGTTCACGACGATTTTGGCAAGCGCTGAAGATATCGAGCACTTGAAGAAGCATCTTGTCGGCGAGAACGGAAAGATATCGGTATTCGGCGCGTCCTTCGGAACAGCCCTTGGAATGGTTTATACGTCGAGGCACGAATCATCCGTGGATCGCTTGATTTTGGAAGGTCCGCAAGCTGACAATCAATACGCCAACCACACTGCATTCGACAGAAATTTCCAGCTGATTCTCGATGCACACCCAGAAATTGCTGAAGATTGGAAGGAACTAAAAGCGAAACTCGACGCGGGCAAACTTCGAATAACGCCTGGGGAGTTCCGTCATCTCGTAGAAAACGTTGGCTACAGTTATGTTCAAACGATCGTGTGGCCAAAACTGATCGTGCAGTTGAACCATGGTGAGTACAAGGGGTTCGATGCCGTGGCGAGCGCTTACAAATCCACGAATAAGGCAATTTTTGAGAGCCAGGCGTTCAAGTACATCTATTGCCGTGAAGAGTTGGATTTCAATATCCCCGAGATGATACCTCCAACTGAGGAGGGAGAGTTTGTGACAAAGGTGTGTGCCCCCTTCAAGGAGCGGAGCCTTCGTGCTCGAAAATACAATTCGCGAGATTATGCGACTTTCAAGACCGCGACTCTTATGATCACTGGGCAGTGGGACGGAATTTCTTGCGCCAGCTATAACGCGAATCCAATGAGTCGGTTCGTCGGTAATTCAAGATCCTATGAAATACCATTCGCCGGGCATGGCGTTATTGGCGAGCGAAACGCTTGCGACGTGGCCCTTGTCAAAGCGTTTTTAGATTTTGGATTAGGAACTGAATTGCAGCAGGTGTTCGAGTCAGACGTTTGCCAGCGGCAGTAACTTATTGCAGGAGAAAGTCGGAAATCACTTGGAAGAATCGTTCTGGTTCTTCTTCGATGGCGTTGTGCCCGCTGTTCTCGAATACGACCAGCCTTGCGTTCGGGAGATGTCTTTCGAGATAGATTAGTCGCTCCTGCGGAGACGGCTCATGCCGTCCCCAGAGAAGGAGCGAGGGACAGGTGATTTGCCGCAGTTTCTCGGCAAATTCATTTCGATCGAACGTTTCACAGTATTGACCAACTACAGCGTTTGCCCAAAAGCCCATGCGACCCAATTCGGGGATACGCTCGGGTCTTCGAAAATAGAGGGAAGGGTATGCAATGCGGATTGCTTCGGCGAACAGGCGATCCAAAATGGTGTGGTCGGCTCCGTCCTTAACGGCAGCTTCGAGCTGTTTTGCCTTTTGCTGGAGTAGTTCATTTTCCTCGGGGGTTCGTTTCTTGGAGTGATTGCGCTCTTTCTCTTCCCATAGGTTCAGGTCTTCGGGACCGCCTGATGAGACGATCAGTCTATTGACGTGTTGCGGAAACTCGGCGGCGTAGAACGTCGCGAGCGCACCGCCCCAGGAGTGACCAAGAACGGACATCGTTTCCTGCCCTAATGCTTGTCGGAGAGCGTCGATATCGAGAACGTTTTCTTCCAGACTGAGCTTTTTCAATGTCTCTGGAGATTTGGGATCAACATGGAGGCGCGCCGAGTCCCCGGTGCCGCGCTGATCGTAGAAAACCACGCGGAATTTGGAGCTGAAGACGCTGAGAGGTAGAAGTTTCTTATGGTTCGCTCCAGGGCCGCCGTGGACGATAAGGAGCGCAGGGGCGTCTTGCGGTCCGATCGGACGGACGTGCAGATCAACGCCTCGGATTCTCCACATTGAGCCGCAGGGTAGTGAGGCGTCGAGCGATGCGGCGGTCATTCTTCGACCCTCTTCTGCTTACTATCGTAAATGCGGCGTGGATTATTGCGCATGCACCAGCAGCCCGCCGCTTTGGTCAAAAACATGCCGGATGTCCTTTGGGATACCTTGCTTGTCCATGAATAGGGTACTGAAGTACGAATTTTCCACGTTGTCGAATTTTACTGGAAGGCTCCGTGCTTTCAATGCGTCCGGTCCGTTGGAGAGATGATAATGGAGGTGCGGCCCATTTGAGCCATCGCCGGAATTGCCGACCTTACCGATGGTTTGGCCTTGGCGAACGGCATCGCCCACCTTTACTAAAATCGAGTGAGTCTTTAGGTGTACGAGATGTGAGAATTCTCCATTGGGGTGCTCGATCACAACTTGGTTTCCGCTTAGGCGCTGAAATAACGGAAAGCTCTTGCCCACCTTTGCGATATGTTCGTCGATCTTGGCGCGATCACAGGGGACGGGATTGTCTTCGAGTCCATCGTAAACTTTTACCACTGTTCCGTCGGCCGGTGCGATCACTTCTCTGCCAAATACATAGTGGTCTCGATTTCGGGTGATCGTCTTATTGTAGACTCGCTGGTTTGGACCCAGTGCCACTGCGTCCAGTCCGAATTCCTCCCAGGGTTTGGATCGATGGCCCCAAACATCATAGACGTTTCCGATGAGTAGGAAGTCGCCATTTAGGGGGAAACGATAGTGATTCTTGTTTGAGTATTGAACGATGGGAATGTCGGTGACCGCAGAGGTCGTGTCTGTGTCACATGAGATTCGAAGACGATCCACCGGCTCTTGAGCGGTCAGGTCAAAATACTGACGAAAGATCATAAACGACTGACCAGGTGCAAGGCTTAACGTGTCGATTACCTGAGCGGAGTCATAGAACCCGTCACCCTTGATCAGCGTCTGAAAATTAATATTGGAGATGTACTGTTTGGCTGCGGCAGTTTCTCTCTTGAGAGTCTCTTCATTCAAGAAGCCGGTTTGGAAGAGGGTCTTATTCCCGAAGAATGAAATCTGGCAGCTTCGGATTCGCTGCTCGTGCTGAGATGTATTCGTAAGCTTAAGCCGCGTTAGCATAATACTACTTCTGGATGATTTCGCGCCGCGCACCAAGCCGGGCTGGCTATACACGGCATAGATCTCCTGGAATCCAGTTGTAATTTCTATCGATGGGGCTGCGGTTGAGCGGGAACCTGTTGCGCAGGCTGTGATGGCGGCTGAGGCTAGTACGACTGCAGCGATTCGGGAGTGCATACGCATCCTTGTAACCAATTGGTCGGATTCCAGCAACCATGGCCGGAGCGTACTTCTCAAATTGCCCTCCGAAAGAGCTGGAGTGCTTCTTCGGAGGGCAGCATTCTTCTTCTTTCGTTAACTATGGTGGCTTCGCTGGTGCCCAGGTACGCCTAAGTGTCGTGCCGTTCCGGGAGGGGCAAGGTTCACTAATAGGGAATGTACCGCTTGAAGCTTGGCGTCATCCAAGCCTTTCAAAATCGCAATGCACTCATCCCGCAGGCTCACTGGGATAGGCCTGCCGTCAAAGAATTCCAGATACTCTTCCGCAGTGAACCGGTACGCCTGAAGCAAAGTCGTGATTCGCGCTCGCGAGATATCCATTCGGCCCTGTTCAATATGTGAAATGGCCGAACCGGAAATGCCGACGAGGTGGCCTGCTTGGTTCAATGAGATGTTCCGGCTCTGCCTCATGTACCGGAGGACCATTGCTTCTTTGGTAATTCGTTTTTGCTGACTTCGTTGCATGCCAATCTCCTTTGCATTTTCGGCCAAGCCCCGAGGGGACCTGGCGCTGGTTATTGAGCCTGGGCAAAGGGACGGATTCGGGTTACTCAGTTCGTAGACAACGAATCTCGAAAATCGTCCAAAGCGCTACAACGTGCGCCTACTCAGTTGGTAGATTTCGAGACCACGAAACTGACACGGTGTTTTCGGCCCCGTA